>Ga0181525_10003024_pt1 | contig 13471 bp, 9 predicted proteins | sample PEATcosm2014_Bin_48_FD_121100 | JGI IMG/M metagenome (GOLD analysis project Ga0181525, IMG submission 121100) | Peatland microbial communities from MTU Mesocosm Facility, Houghton, MI, USA - PEATcosm2014_Bin06_10_metaG | ecosystem: Environmental > Terrestrial > Soil > Wetlands > Peat | place...
CGGTGAGGCGGACGAACAGCCCGTTCACGGCGGCGACCTTGGCGCCGCGCGACGATTGTTTCCGGACGCTCCCGAACCTTTCATCGACCTCTCGACCGGGATCAATCCCAATCCGTACCCGCTGCCGCGATTTTCGGCCGAGCTTTATGCGCGGTTGCCCGAGCCTGCCACGGTCGTCGCCTTGGCGGCGGCGGCCGCGCGCGCCTATGGCGCGCCGTCCGCGGCGCATATTGTGCCCGCGCCCGGGACGCAGATCCTGTTGCCGCTGGTCGCCCGATTGGTGCGCCCAGGCCGCGCCGCCGTTCTGCTACGGAGCTATCCAGAACACGCACGCGCGGCTGCCTTTGCGGGACACACGCTCACTTCCGTGCACGCGATCGAAAAATGCGGCGACGCGAACCTGATCATTGTCGGCAATCCCAACAATCCCGACGGCAGGCTGTTCGCCCGCGCCGACTTGCTTGCGCTCGCCAAGGACTTGCGCCGGAGCGGCGGTGTGCTCGTGGTCGACGAGGCGTTCATGGATGTCGGACCGCCGGGTGTCGGCCTCGCCGCCGACACAGCGCTGAGCAATATCGTCGTGCTGCGGTCGTTCGGCAAATTCTTCGGCCTTGCCGGTGTGCGGCTTGGCTTTGCGATCGCCGCGCCGGCGATTGCCGCGCGGCTGCGTGCCGCGCTCGGCCCGTGGGCGGTTTCCGGACCTGCGGCCGCCGTCGGTGCGAAGGCATTAGCGGACACGGCCTGGATCGAGCGGACGCGCGAGCGGCTTGCGAAATCGGTGCGGCGGCTCGATGCGATTCTCGCCGGGGCGCTGCTCGACATTGTCGGCGGCACAAACCTATTCCGGCTGGTGCGGACGCCGGCGGCGCCCGCGCTGTCCTATCACTTGGGGCGCGCCGGCATCTGGGTGCGCACCTTTCCAGATAAGGCGGATTGGCTGCGTTTCGGCCCGCCACCGAATGAGCGAGCGTGGCGAAGGTTGCATCATGCCATGGAGTCATTCCGGGACAGCGGAAAGGCCACCAGGCGGGGAGTTAATCGTGGCGGCAAAGATCGGCTTCGATGAAGCGTTCCGCGCGCAGCTGCGCGACCTTTTGGCTTGGCGGCGGGACGTCCGGCGTTTCCGGAGCGATCCGTTGCCCGACGGCGCCCTTGATCGCCTTATCGACCTCGCCTGCCTCGCGCCGTCGGTGGGACTGAGCCAGCCCTGGCGCTTCGTCATTGTGGAAGATGAAGCGTGCCGCGCCGCGATCCGGCGAAATTTCGCGGCCTGTAACGCCGAAGCGCTGGGCGCACAAACCGGCGAGCGGGCGGGACTTTATGTGCGGCTCAAGCTTGCGGGCCTGGAGGAGGCGCCGTGCCATCTCGCGGTCTTTGCCGACCGTACTACCGCTCAGGGTCACGGGCTTGGACGCCACACCATGCCGGAGATGATCGAGTATTCGGCGGTGACGGCCGTGCATACGATCTGGCTTGCAGCGCGCGCGCAAGGCATCGGCATGGGCTGGGTCTCCATCCTCGATCCGAAAACCGTGGCCGAACTTCTCAGCGTTCCTGCCGCGTGGAAATTCATCGGTTATTTCTGTCTCGGTTATCCGCAGCTTGACGACGTCGTGCCCGAGCTGGAGCAGGCGGGCTGGGAGAAACGATGCCTCCCGTCATCGGTTACGATTAAGCGTTAACGGCCGTCCCGCGGCGTCTCCGATTTTTCTGTGCCAAATCAGGGCAAATTTGCTGGCATTACGCTTGCTCCCTCTCGACCGACGCTTCGCGCGTGTACCAGAAGCGGGACTCCGCTCCTGAAAAATCACGCGCGGCGCGAAACCAGAGCGGCGCCGATTGAATCCAATCGGTAAACGCTCGCAGGGAGAGAGCGGTGTTGAATAGTCGTCTTGCCGAATGGTCCTCGGCTTCGTGGTCGATCGCCCGCATCGGCGCAGCGACAGTCTTTTCCGTCGCAATGTTGACGTCGGCTAACGCCGGCAATATCGTTGACTTGAGCTGTGTCGCCGGCGCGAGGAGCTTTAACTGCGTGGCGCAAATGGCCACGGCCGGTGATCCCTACGTCAGGATCGTGCCGGAAGCGGTCGGCGAAGTTCACAAAGCGGAATTCGCAGCCCGCGACCGCAAGTGGGTCGCGCGCTGCCATCCGGTCGTGGAACGCGACGGCTACGGCGTTGCGCGCTACCACTATGCCGCGCCCGGCTGTGAATACGGGCTTGGCACCGAGTGAAGATCGCGCGGCCCGGATATGGGCCGTGCGTTTGCTTCAGCGAAGGGGATTTGCCGGCTTTGGCGGACGCCGCATGGCGGAGGTTGTCTGTCCCGGAAGGTACTTGGCGACAATTCTGGGATCGAGTTCCCGGTAGGCTTCGTCCGGCAGGCGATACCACACCTCGTTACGACCCAGAAATTCAAGGCCGAGATAGCCACGAACGGTCAGGGTCTGGCCGTCCGGGCTCAGCGTCATTTTAGCGCTATAGATATTGCCGTCCCGCGGATCGAGAATATTGCCGTGCTCGTACTGCAAGCCTGTTCGTTGCATGTCTCTGATGATGGATATCCCGAGCGTGGGGGCGTCTTTGCGGTCATCCCGGCAACGCCGACACCTTGCCTCGGCGGGGTCATCGGTCGGGCGCGGAAAGAGTTTCGCCGCGATGCCCTCGTAGACGTCGCCGTTCTCGATGAACAGGAACCAGACCACCGATTTGCCGGTCGCCGGATCGACCTTCTGCCAAAGCCCGGCCACGGACGGCTCCGCTGCGGCAAGCGGCTGGAGGGTGGCGAAGAGAGCCAACAAAAGCCCCACCAGCCCTGCCATAGCCGGCTTTGTCCACTGCACCACTGAGCGCCTCTCCGAAATCATGCGCGACCCGCTATACACCATGAATCGCTTGATGGGGCGGAACTAATCCTTCCACAATGCGGTGATTTAGCGACGCTGACGGGGAAAAAAGGCCAAGTTTCCTCCCGGCGTGCCGCATTTTCTTGCTTGCATCGGACAGCACAGGTTCCAATGATTATACCAGCCGGCGGATCAAAATCGGTCCGTCAGCCTTAGACGTCATTGGGTCCGGAATTTGAATTTCATGCCACGTCCCCCGTCCACTTCGCGTTCCAGTTTAGCCCTCGACAATTTGCGGGCCGTGGTGATTCTTATCGTGCTTGCCTTCCATTCAGTGCTGGCCTACGTCGCGTGGATACCGCCACGAACGTCCGGGTTTAGCGATCCACCCTATGGATGGCGCGCCTTTCCAATTGTCGATGGCCACCGCTGGTTTGGCTTCGACCTGTTTTGCGCGTGGCAGGACGTCTATCTGATGTCGCTGATGTTCCTGCTGTCCGGCCTGTTCGTTTGGCCGAGCCTGCAACGCAAGCAAACCTTGGGTTACGCGCGCGACCGCTTGGGGAGACTCGGAATCCCCTTCCTGTTTGGCGTCGTCGTGCTCATTCCGATCGCGATTTATCCGGCCTACCTCGCCACCACCGCTGATCCGAGCGTATCCGATTATGTTGGGCGTTACGTGTCTTTGCCTTTCCTGCCCAATGGGCAATTGTGGTTCCTGTGGCAGCTTCTCGCGCTGAATTTTGTCGCGGCCGGTCTTTATCGCGTCGCGCCTAATGCGCTGCGAGCGTTGGGGCGCTGGTCAGCCGTCGCCGGACAACGTCCTGCCTTGTACTTTGCCGTGCTCGTCGCCGCTTCGGCCGTGGCCTATATCCCGCTGGCGCTGGCGTTCACGCCATGGGCGTGGTCGGATTCGGGATTGCTTTCCGTGCAATGGTGCCGGCCGTTGCTCTATGGCGTCTATTTCTTCGCGGGAATGGGAATCGGTATCGCCGGCATCGATGTCGGCCTTGTCGACGCCGACGGCGCACTGGCGCGCGGCTGGAAGCTCTGGCTCGCTGTCGCAATCGTGTCGCTGTTGGTCTGGATGGGCGTAACGTCGCTGACCATGGAAGGTCCGGCGCCGATCGCCACCGAGATGGCGGCCGGTCTCTGCTTTGTCATTGCCTGCGCTGGCGGCTGCTTTTTCCTGATTGCCGCAGGCCTGCGTTTTGGCGCAAGACGTTCGGCTATGCTTGGCAACCTGTCAGCCAATGCGTACAGCCTTTATCTCGTCCACTACGACTTCGTCGTTTGGTTGCAATACGCGCTGCTCGCTTCCACCCTGTTCGCTGTGCTCAAGGGAGCGATTGTTTTTGCCGGAACACTAATGCTGAGCTGGCTGACCGTGCTGGTGGTGCAGCGTATTCCCTTCGGATCGTTGCTGTTGGCGGCCCCGCCGCGGGTGCCCGATCTGGGGGCGCCTTCCTCCGGCGGAGCTTATGCGCGGGTCCGGCAAACCGATTCGCAGTGAATTAGGTCAGCGCCGCCCGCATCGCCTTGCTGATTGTCGCAAGTCCCGCGTCGACGTCGCCGGCAATATCGGCGTGCAAGACGCGCCGGCCCCGGTCGGCCAGCACGCGAAAATCGCCGCGCGCCTGCGCCGCTTCGATTACGCCGAAGCTCGCCTTGCGGCCCGGAATTGCAAGATCGGATCGCGGTTGCGCGGTAACCTGGAGAAAGACGCCGGAATTCGGACCACCTTTGTAAACCTGCCCGGTCGAATGCAGAAAGCGCGGGCCGAACTGCAGGCAGGTCGCGACGCGCTTGTGATCGCGCACCGCGGCGCGAAGATCTTGTAGTGTCTTCAGCCGCGCTTCTTCAGGGTCGATGTAGGCGAGCAGCGCGAAATAGTCGCCCCCATTGAGTCTGGCAAAATGCGCCCTTAGCCAGCTTTCGAGCGTCGCGTCCGCTCCCAATGTCCGCAGCGCCTGGCCGTTACGTTCGTCGGTGTAAAGCGAGATACCGGCTGCTTCGGCAACCGGCCGCTCTGACGGCAACGCGCCCGTTGTTTCAAACGCCTCCGTCATGGCGCGGGTCGCGATCTTGCTCGCCTCGACGTCCGGCTGGTCGAACGGGTTGATGCCCAGCACAGCACCGGCCACGATGGTCGCCATCTCGAAGCGAAAAAATTCCTGCGCCAGAAACTCCGGCGAAGGAAGATCGATGCGTGCAACCGGATGACCCGCGCGCGTGAGCGTGTCGATCAATTGGTCCTGCGCCGGAACGGGATGCGCGGTGTCCCGCAGATAAACGAACATCCTGTGCGCGTCGTAGACCGAAGGCGGGCCGAGCGCTTCCCCGGCGATCGGAATGATGCCCTTTCCGTCTTTGCCGGTCGATTCCGCCAACAATTGCTCGGCCCACGCGCCAAAGGACGCAAGCGATGGCGAGGCGACTAGCGTGAGCTTGTCGCGCCCGCAGAGAGCCATAGCGCCGATAACGAGACCGAGCGCGACCCCGGGATTCTCGGCGGCCGGCGCTTCGGGACCGCACGCCTGTGCCATGACGCGTGCCGTTTGAAGAAACCCGCGCGGATCGTGGCCGGCCGCCGCGAGTGGCACCATGCCGAAATGCGAAAGTACGGAATAGCGTCCGCCGATCCCGGGGACGCCGAAAAAGATGCGGCGGAATCCCTTCGTTTCGGCCAGCGTTTGCAGCCGCGAGCCCGGATCGGTGATGGCAACGAAGCGCGAAGCCGCCGCGCCGCCGACTACGGCTGATGCGCGCGCAAAAAAATAATCCATCAGGACGTTCGTTTCGAGCGTCGTTCCCGATTTGCTCGAGACGATGAACAAGGTGCGGGCGATGTCTACGCCGTGCTCGAAACGCCGCACCTGTGTCGGATCGGTGGAGTCGAGCACGCGCATTTTGGGAAAGCCCGGCGCCGAGCCGAGACTTTTCGCCAGCACCTCGGGGCCAAGACTCGATCCGCCCATCCCCAGGAGCAACACGTCGCTGAAATTATCGGCGCGCAGCCGCCGGCCGAACTCCTCGATCGCGGCGGTGTCTCGCAACTCACGGTCGACGATGCCGAGCCAGTCAAGCCAGTCGGCTTCATTCCGGCCGGTCCACAGCCCTGCATCCCCGTTCCATACCCGACCGGTATTTCCTGCTGATTGCCAGTCCTGCTGCGCCTTGGTGACTTGGCGCAAAAGCGATTGCGGCAAAGCGATCGTCTGTTGGTTCCGTGTTTGCACCAAGGCGAACTCGCTCCTACCCGGTCGGGGTTCCGGACCCTCGGCGCGTGCGGACATAGGATACCCGATATCCGTCGTAAAGCAGGGTCGGCAAAGCGGCGCGCCACGGCCGCCGCGGAGCGCGCGTAATAATGTTTGAATGCCGCCGCGCGGGTGTTATGTGATCGCGTCAAACTCGCGGCAGTTGCTGGGGATCAAGGCCGCGATTTCCATGACGACCTTGTGACGTCCAACGTGGATCGGGCATCGCGGATATGCGGCTGAACGTGCCAATTTCCGTCGGCGGCTGGGGCCGTTTCTTCAGCCGCTGGGACGTGGTCGCGGTGCTGTTGATTCTCGGGCTGCTGATGTTCGTGGCAGGGGCAAGCCGGCACATGCTTCAACCCTTGTCAGAGCTGCAAGGCCAGCCGGTATCGCTCGATCCCGCCAATTTGCCCGAATACGCCGCGCGCACCACGCTCCGCATGCTGCTCGCGATGGCGTTGTCGCTGATTTTCACATTCACCTACGCGACGCTCGCCGCCAGGAACAAATACGCCGAGCGGCTACTCGTGCCGTTGCTCGATATTCTTCAGTCGGTGCCGATCCTCGGCTTCATCTCGATCACTATCGTGTTTTTCATGGCGCTCGCGCCTGGGCGGGTGCTGGGCGCCGAATTTGCCGCGATTTTCGCGATCTTCACCAGCCAAGCATGGAATATGGCATTCAGCTTCTACCAGTCGCTCCGCACGGTACCGACCGAGCTGGTTGAGGCGTCGCGCAACTTCCGCCTAAGTCCCTGGATGAGCTTCTGGCGGCTCGACGTGCCGTTCGCGACGCCGCAACTGATCTGGAACATGATGATGTCCATGTCGGGAAGCTGGTTCTTCGTGGTTGCATCAGAGGCGATCAGCGTCGGCAACACGACAATCACGCTGCCCGGCGTGGGCTCTTACATCGCGCTCGCCATCGAGCAGCGGGATTTGACGGCGGTCGGCTATGCGATCCTGACCATGGCCATCGTGATCCTGATCTACGATCAAGTATTGTTTCGGCCGCTGGTGGCATGGGCCGATCGCTTCCGGTTCGAGCAGGAGCCCGGCCTGTTGCCGCCGCGTTCGTGGATGCTTGACGTGCTGCGCCGCTCCCGGCTCGTTGACCGGCTCACCCGGCCGTTCGCGGTGGTTTGGCGGCATTTGCTGCTGGCGCGCTGGCCGGAACGCGCCGAACCAGCCAAACGCGAGCCGCGAACGCCGCGGCATGGCTGGATCACCTTCCAGTGGGTAGCGATCCTGGCCGCGTTTACCGCGCTCGCGCTCTGGCAGGTTGGGCGCTTCGTCACCGATGACATTACGCTGTCCGATCTGGGCACCGCGCTGCTGCTTGGGCTGGCGACCCTGAGCCGCATTGTGGTTCTGATCGCCATCGCCAGCGTGATCTGGGTGCCGATAGGCGTTTGGGTCGGCACCCGCGCGCAAGTCGCCAATTTGGTGCAGCCGGTCGCGCAGTTTCTCGCCGCTTTTCCAGCCAATCTCCTGTTCCCGATCGCGGTTTCGGCAATCGTCGCATTGCGGCTCGATCCGAATATCTGGCTGAGCCCGCTGATGATCCTCGGCACCCAGTGGTACATCCTCTTTAACGTGGTGGCCGGCGCGTCGGCGATTCCGGCGGAGCTGCGGGCAGCCGCCACCAATTTTCGCGTCCGGGGCTGGCTGTGGTGGCGGCGAATCGCGTTACCGGCGGTGCTGCCCTATTACGTGACCGGCGCAATCACCGCTTCCGGCGGATCATGGAATGCCAGCATCGTCGCCGAGGTTGCCAGCTGGGGCAACGAACACCTGCAAGCCTTCGGTCTGGGCGCATATATTGCGCAGGAGACCGCCGCCGGTGATTTTCATCACATCGTGCTCGGCATCGCGGTCATGAGCTTTTTCGTCGTCGTTATCAATCGCGTGTTCTGGCGTCCGTTGTATCTTTATGCCGAACGCAAGTTCCGGCTGGGTTGAGGCCTCGCCATGAGCACCATGCTCCTTGATATTCATGCGCTCCGGCAAACTTTCCCGCGCGCCGACGGCGGAGAGTTTTTGGTTCTCGACGGTATCGATCTGGAACTGGCGCAGGGTCAGATCGTCGGGCTCCTCGGCCGTACCGGCTCCGGCAAATCGACCCTGCTGCGTTCGATCGCCGGCCTGATGCCGCCGTCGTCCGGCACCATCACCTATCTCGGCCAGCCCGTTCTTGCGCCGGCACCCGGCATCGCCATGGTGTTCCAGGGCTTCGCGCTGTTCCCCTGGCTGACGGTGCTGGAGAATGTCCAGCTCGGGCTCGAAGCGCTCGGCCTGCCCGACGCCGAAATCCGCAAGCGGGCGCTGGCCGCGATCGACCTCATCGGACTCGACGGCTACGAGTCCGCCTATCCACGCGAATTGTCCGGCGGCATGCGCCAGCGCGTCGGCTTTGCGCGCGCGCTGGTCGTGCATCCGAACATCCTCTTGATGGACGAGCCGTTCTCGGCGCTCGACGTGCTTACGGCCGAGACCTTGCGCACGGACTTTCTGGAGCTCTGGGGTGATGGCAAGCTGCCGATCAAGGGTGTCGTCCTGGTGACCCACAATATCGAAGAAGCGGTGCTGATGTGCGACCGCATACTGTTGTTTTCGGCCAATCCGGGCCGGATCATCCGCGAGATCGCCGTCGAACTCAAACAGCCGCGCAACCGCCTCGATCCGCAATTCCGCGATCTGGTCGAGAAAATCTATGTGGCGATGACGGCGCGGACCCAGGCGCCGACGCGCACCGGTCCGGTCGCCACCAGCATCGACACCATCTTGCCGCGCGTGTCCGCCAATCTCCTGTCGGGCCTGCTCGAAGCGCTCGCCGCCGCGCCCTATAACGGCAAGGCCGATCTGCCGGTAATCGCCGACGAGCTGCATCTGGAGGTCGACGATCTTTTCCCCGTTTCCGATGGGCTCCAGATGCTGCATCTGGTGGAAGTCGAAGGCGGCGACATCAAGCTCACCGATATCGGCAAGCAATTCGTCGACGCCGACACCGACGAGCGCAAGAAGATCTTCCAGCGCCAGCTTCTGGCCCACGTGCCGCTGGCCGCCCATATCCGCCGCATCCTGCAGGAGCGCGCCAACCATGTGGCGCCGCGCAGCCGATTTTTCGACGAACTGGAAGACCACATGAGCACCGCGGACGCCGAAGAGACCTTGCGCTCGGTCACCGCGTGGGCGCGTTACGCCGAAGCCTTCGCCTACGACGACGACTCGCAGACTTTCAGCCTGGAAAATCCGACTTAGCGACGAAACTACGCCGCGCTTGTTCGCGCTTTCACCGCGAGGTCAAGCAGCGCCCGCTCGGCGATGGTTTCGGCCAGCGCTGGCGCGCGCCGTGCCGCCAAAACCGCCGCGGCAAGTTCGGCCATGGCGGCGGACAACCGCGCCGCGCTCCACTGTTTGAGCGCCGCCTCGACGCTCTCCTTGCGGGTGAAATGCACCGGCGGCATCAGATTGTCGACCGCGAAGCGTCCGCCGCCTGCCTCGATCGCCGCCCGCCATTTGTGCAATTGCGCCAGCTGGCGCTGCGCGGCGAAAAAAATCGAACCGACGGACGTGCCGGCGGTACGGACCTTGGCGAGGTTTGTCTCGAGATCGGGCGCACGGCCGGCAAATGCCGCGTCGACCAGATCGTCGAGTTCCAGTGCCGAGGCATCGGAGACGACGGCGGCGACGTCGGCAACGTCGACCTGGCCGCGGCCAAGCGCATAGAGCGCGAGCTTGCGCAACTCGTTGCGCGAGGCCGCCCGGTCGCCGCCGAGCAAAGGAATAAGGAGCGCGCGCACGTCGGGCTTGGCGGAAAGGCCGGCGTCCCGCAACTCGCTGTCGATCAAACGCTCCAGCTCCTTGTCGTTGTCCGGATAGCAAGCGAGCGCCACCGCGGTCTTGGCGCGCTCGCACAGTGCGCGCAGCGGCGAATTGCGGCGCAGGTCGCCGGCCTCGATGACCACGCGGCACTCGATCGCCGGCAGCGCGAGCAGCGCCTCGACAGCCGGCGCGATGTTGCGGCTGCCGGCTTTCACCCATACCGCGCGCTTGCCGCCAAACAGCGGAATGGTCAGGGCCTCCTCGACGAGCCGCGAGGGATCGGCGGCAAGCTCCTCGCCATCCAGCCGGACCAGCGAGAACGGGTCGTTCACGTCGTCGACCGAGGCCTTGACCAGCGCGTGGGCGCGTTCGTTGATCAGGCCGGCATCCTGGCCGAAAATCAGCGCGACCGGCCGGCCCGGATCGGGTCGAGCGATATATTTTTCCGCGTCCTGCGTCCTGATCGCGACCATGATGTGTTGTGGCGGCGCTTATGCCGGCCATCCGGATCCAAGTATCACGACATTTGACTGGCCGCTTGGGATGCGCGGGTCAAGCCCGCGCGCGGCGGCGAAGGAAAGCTTTACGTGCCGGCGACGAAATACGAAGCGAGCCTGTTCCGGATCGTATCGGCGAGCACCTGAACCGCGTGGTCCTCGGCGTCACGCCGCGCGCGCTGGCCGGCGAAGCGCTGCTCCGGTCCGGGCATGTCATAACTGACGTGCGCATAGGCGTTGTCATTGACCACTGCCTTGCCGGTCGCGTTCTCGATCAGCTGATAGCTGGCCGAAAGGGTCTCGATCTGAGTGTTCGGCCGGCCGCTGGTCGGATCGAGCACGGCGGTGAATTGCCCGCCGCTGATGACCACTTTGAGCGTGTAGACCGGCGAATAGGTATTGGCGCCGTTATGCAGGTCGTACTGCAACGCGTTGCGGACGGCGACGGCGATGCGCTCGTCGGGCGTGCCCTTGGGCACCTTCAGCGGCGGAATGTAGACGCCGGCGAACTTGTCCTGCACGCCTTCCCCACCGGGGGTCGGGGCGGCGCTGTAGAGCGGCTGCCAGCAGCCGGCGGTCATGCCCGCCGCGGCAATAATGGCCGCGAGCCGGGCGAACCGCCGCCATTGCGGAACCTTACGCCACCACATTGACGATCCGTTGCGGCACGATGATCACCTTCTTCGGTGCCTTGCCGTCGAGCACCCTTTTTACCGCATCCAGCGCCAGAACGGCAGTCTCGATTTCGGCCTTCCCGGCGCCGCGCGGTACGGTCACGTCGGCGCGCTTTTTACCGTTGATCTGCACCGGCAGGGTTAGCGTTTCCTCGATCAGTAAATCCCGTTCGACCTGCGGCCAGGCTGCTTGCGCCACCAGTGTGTCGTGGCCGAGCGCGGCCCAGCATTCCTCGGCCAGATGCGGCATCATGGGAGCGAATAATTGCACGAGAATGTTAACCGCTTCGTTCATGGCCCAGCGCAAATCGGTTCCGGGGGAGGGGCTCTCGCCGCCGTCCTCGCCGATGTCGCCGATCGCCGCGCCGAGCGTGTTGGCGAACTCGTAAATGTGCGCCACGCAAACATTAAAGTGCAGCTTTTCGATGTCTTCGGTGACCCTGGCCAGGGCTTGATGTGCCGCCTTGCGCAAGGCCGCCGCCGCCGGGCCGAACCGGTCCGGTCGCGTGGCCGGCGCCGATTGAGCGACCTCGGCCGCCTCGCCGACGAGCCGCCATAGCCGCTGCATGAAGCGCCAGGCGCCCTGCACGCCGCGCTCGGTCCACTCCACGTCGCGGTCGGGCGGGGAATCCGACAGCACGAACCAGCGCGCGACGTCGGCGCCGTAGGTCGAAATGATCTCGTCGGGATCGACGGTATTTCGCTTCGACTTCGACATTTTCTCGATCGGGCCGATTTCGACCGGCTCGCCGGTGGCGATCAGCGTGGCGCGCCGCGCGTCGCCAGCGGCCTCGACTTTCACTTCCGCCGGCGCCGCCCACTCGCCGTTCTCCCGGCGATAGGTTTCGTGCACCACCATGCCCTGCGTGAACAAACCGGCGAACGGCTCGTCGAGGCCGACATGGCCGGTCTTCCGCATTGCGCGGGTGAAGAAGCGGCTGTAGAGCAGATGCAGGATCGCGTGCTCGATGCCGCCGATATATTGGTCGACCGGCATCCAGGCATCGACCATCGGCCGCTCGGTCGGCGCAGTTTCGATCCACGGATCGGTGAAGCGCTCGAAATACCACGACGAGTCAACGAAGGTGTCCATCGTGTCGGTCTCGCGCGTCGCGGCGCTTCCACACTTCGGACATTTGACGTTCTTCCAGGTCGGATGGCGATCGAGCGGATTGCCCGGACGGTCGAACGTCACGTCCTCGGGCAAAATCACCGGCAGATCTTTCTCCGGCACCGGCACCACGCCGCATTTCTCGCAATGGATCACCGGGATCGGGCAACCCCAATAGCGCTGACGCGAAATTCCCCAATCGCGCAGGCGGAAATTGACCTGACGCTGCGCTACCGGGCGATTGCCGGCGCTTTCTCTTTCCAGCTGCCGAGCCACTTCCTCTTTCGCTTCCGCAATGGTCATGCCGTCGAGAAAGCGCGAATTGATCATGCGGCCGTCGCCGTCATAGGCGGTATCGGTAATCACGAATGTCTTCGGATCGGCGCCCGGCGGGCAGACCACCGGCATGTTGCCGAGCCCGTATTTGTTGACGAAATCGAGGTCGCGCTGGTCGTGCGCCGGGCAGCCGAAAATGGCGCCGGTGCCGTATTCCATCAAAATGAAATTCGCCACATAGACCGGCAGCTTCCACGTTTTATCGAACGGGTGCACCGCCTTGATGCCGGTGTCGAAGCCGAGCTTCTCGGCGGTATCGATCTCGGCCTGCGCGGTGCCGCGCTGCTTGCACTCGGCGATGAACTCGGCCAGCGCCGGATTCTTTTTCGCCGCCGCGGCCGCGAGCGGATGGTCGGGCGCCACGGCAACAAATTTCGCGCCGAACAAAGTATCCTGCCGGGTGGTGAAGATTTCCAGCTCGCTTTCGCCGGTCGGCGTGGTCGCCCGGTCGAGCGCAAAACGCACCAGCAAGCCCTCCGAGCGGCCGATCCAGTTCTTCTGCATCAGCCGGACTTTTTCCGGCCAGCGCTCGAGCGTATCCAGCGCGTCCAGCAGCGGCTGCGCGTAGTCGGTGATCTTGAAGAACCATTGCGTCAGCTCGCGCTGCTCGACCACCGCGCCCGAGCGCCAGCCGCGGCCGTCGATCACTTGCTCGTTGGCGAGCACGGTTTGATCGACCGGATCCCAATTCACTTTTGATTTGCGCCGCTCGACCAGGCCAGCGCGCAGGAAATCGAGGAACATCTTCTGCTGGTGCTTGTAGTAGGCCGGATCGCAGGTCGCGATCTCGCGGCTCCAGTCGAGCGAAAGCCCCATCGACTTGAGCTGCGCCTTCATCGCCGCGATGTTCTCGTAGGTCCACGCCTTGGGATGGACCTTGCGTTCCATCGCCGCGTTTTCCGCCGGCATGCCGAAGGCGTC
>Ga0181525_10003027_pt1 | contig 13453 bp, 6 predicted proteins | sample PEATcosm2014_Bin_48_FD_121100 | JGI IMG/M metagenome (GOLD analysis project Ga0181525, IMG submission 121100) | Peatland microbial communities from MTU Mesocosm Facility, Houghton, MI, USA - PEATcosm2014_Bin06_10_metaG | ecosystem: Environmental > Terrestrial > Soil > Wetlands > Peat | place...
ACGCTGCTGCAGACGGCGCTAAAGCTCGATCCGCAAAACGTTTTTACGCTGAATAACCTGGGTGTTGCCAGCGAGGCAACCGGCGATTACGACCAGGCCCTGCGCTACTACGACGCCGCTGCGGCTTCGCGGTCATCCGAGCCGGCGGTAGTCACACTCACCGGCGCCTGGCGCGGCCGACCCGTCAGCCAGATGGCTGCTGCCAACGCCCAGCGCCTCGAACAGCGCATCCAGGATTTGAATAACAGTCAGGCAAAATCCGCATTGCTCGCCTCCCGCGGCGTGGCCGCCATCAACCGCAACGACTGGCGCACAGCGCGGCAGGACTTTATCCAGGCGTACACGCTCAATCCCAACAGCGCCTTTTCCCTCAATAACGCTGGCTACGTTGCTGAGCACGATGGCGACATCGAAACTGCTGAGTTTTTCTATGCCAAAGCCCAAAATGCCGACGATGCTGGCACCGCGGTTGGGTTAGCGACGCGTCACGATGCGGAAGGGAACCCGCTTGGTACAGTCGCAACGAAAAATGACCAGGAAACGGAAACCAAACTGGAGCAGGAACGCGAAGCTCGTCATCGGCAAACCGGCCCAATCCAGTTGCTGCATCGCGACGGCACGCCAGTAGCTCCATCGAAACCAGCGCAGCCGCCTGCGACCGATGGATCGGCGTCCAGCTCTACAACTGCGACGCCTCAACCGCAACAGTAATACTTGACGCCGGGGATTTCTGCCTTCGATGACTAGCCCAAAGACTCCCTCGAAGAAGTCCATGCTTCTTCTCTCGCACTTGTTGCTCTCCGTCGATACCACGCGGCAGGTGCCCGAGCGCAGAACCAATCTTCTCGATTCGCAGCTCACGAACATCAGCGGCGAAGATTTCGATGAGTTGGCAACTCTCGCCAGTTCCAACCACGTCATCGTCCGCGGCATGGAAAACTTCCGCAACCTGGTGCAAAGCTTTCGAGACGAGGCTCGTGTGGTTTGGGCCGCGGACGCTTTGGCTGCCGAGCACGCACGCATTCAGAATGCCGTGCCAAATCTGCATGCGATCTGTGCTGCGTTCGAGCAGGAGGGCCACGACATCACGGTGATCAAGTCGCTGGATCACTGGCCCGACCTGGGCAGCGATCTGGATCTCTACACTACCGCCCCACCGGACAAGGTGCTCGATGTTATGAAGCGGCGCTTCGACGCGTGTCTGGCTCCGCGCAGCTGGGGCGATCGGCTGGCTCGCAAGTGGAACTTCCTGATTCCCGGGCTTCCTGAAGCCGTCGAAATTCACGTTGGCCGCCTCGGCCAAACCGGTGAACAAAGGGTCCTGGCCTCGTCGGTGGCCCGCCGTGCGCGGCAGATTCAGATCGATGGCCTTACCTTCCGCGTCCCCGCGATCTCCGATCGCCTGATGATCTCCGCGCTGCAGCGCATGTATCGCCACTTCTACTTTCGCCTCTGCGACATCGTCGACAGCGCCGGTCTGGTGGAAGGCGGCTTCATTGACTACGACGATCTCGAGCGCTCTGCGAACGCAGCCGGTATCTGGGAAGGAATGGCGACTTATCTCGTCATCGTCTCTGACTATGTTAACCAATACCGTGGCGCAGGTCTCGACTTACCGCAATTCGTGCGAGCCGCGGCCCGCTTCGGGGGAGGGAAGGTCTACTTCGCACGGGAATTTCTGCGGGTTCCAATCCTGCCGCAGTCGGCGGCCCTCTACGGCAGACAACTCAGCGGTCTGTTGCGCAGAAGGGAACTCGAGAGTACCGTTCGTCTCGGATTGCTTCCCTGGCTTGCCACTGCCGCTGCCGTCGGCCAGAAGATCACGGGTAGCGACAAAGGCATCTGGTAGCATCAACCCCCTGGTCCATCCACATTGCTCAAAAAAGAAGGCCGCTCAAAAGCGGCCTTTCTTTGTTGCCAATTGAAGCGCCGGCACGCAGGGCGAGCTACGGCCCCATGCTCGCGGGCGTGCAGGGATCATAGCCGAGCGACTGCGCCGTGACCGGTGTGGGCGGGGACGGCGGTGCAGACCACGGAATCTTGTTGAAGTCGAAGAACTCCAGCAGATTCGGCTGTGCTGCGTCGCGCTTAGTCAGATTGGTCGACGGGTTGATGAAGCGATTCTCCACAAACTTGATCACCGCCGTGTGGTCCATCGGTGTGTGGGACACATAGTGCCGCCGCGTAAACGGCGAGATGATGATGTTCGGCAACCGGAACCCGAGTTGAGCCGCGAAGCCCTGCTGAGCCGCCGCATCCGCTGGATTCGCTCCTGGGTCCGTCGATACCAGGTCGCAGTGAAGCGTCGGCGTCCCACCCGGCGGCAGGCACGGATTGTAACTGTCTGCGTTGACTGCAATCGTCGAAATATCCGGAATGGTTCCAAGTGAAGCGTCGGTATTCTGGTTCGAGTGGCCTGGGACCGGCGGCACGTGATCGTAAGGGCCGCCACCCTCGTCATAACTCAGGAAAAACACCGCATCCTTCCAGGACGAACTGGCCATGAGCGAATTCACAATGTTGGCGACTTGAGTTTGCCCCAGAAGAATCGACTGACCCGATCCAGGATGCTCGTCGTTATTGCCGTAACCTGCCTCAATAAACGCAAAGCTGGGCAAAGTGTCGTTGTTGAGGTCCGTGAAGTATTGCGAGAGGGGAGCAATGTGGTTCGGGTCGATGCAGAATGAATTCGACGAATCGCCCACGGTACTCGAGGGTTGAGTTGCGCCGGTGCATGGTGCCCCAGAGGGATTCTCGTATAAGTATTGATACGAGTAAGTCAGGTTTGAAAAATCTGTGGCTGGATATTCTGCATTGGCTCCGCCCGTGCAGTCGTCCTCGTCCAGGCAAAAGCCCTCCGTCACCGTGTAATAAATCTTCCAGGACACGTTCGCCTGATCCAGTTCCTCGAACAGGGTTGGAATGTCGAGCTGCGTGTTCAGGTGATCGTCGCCTGCCGGGTCCCTGGTCAGTCCCTGCGTGGTGCCCCCGGTGAACGTAGCAATGCGGTTCGCAATGCTCTTGCTCGAAACCGGTGAGAACCACCGATCCGACACGGCAAATTGTGACGCCATGTAGTAGTAGTAGTTGAGAAATCCCTGATCGTAATAGCCCATGGACCGTTGACCAGCGGTGTCCGTGAAAGCACCCGAGCAAGAACCTCCTCCACTCTGACAACTCTTTGCGTAGCCTTCAGCATTGTGAACAAAACCATCCATCGGATAAGTGCGAGTCGTGGCGAAGTCGTAGCGGTTCACCTCGCCGTAGCTAGCCAGCCAGTCCGAGGTCAGGTCGTCGATACACGTGGTCTTAAATTTGAATATCGGAAACGTCTGGCCTTCATCATCCTGGTTGCTGATGGTTCCCAGTTTGTCGTCAATTCCGTCCACGTTATATGTATTTCCGTCATTTCCTGCGCTGTAGCCGTTCGCCTGGCGGTATGGATTCAGCATGCCAAAGTAATTGTCGAACGTGTGGTTTTCCTGCAGCATGAAGACCACATGATCGATGGACTGCGCACTGCCTGCCGCAGCGACCGTAACTGTCGCCTTGGCCGTGACGCTTCCTCCGGCTCCGGTCGCAGTGGCCGTGTAGGTTGTAGTCGCGGTGGGGCTCACGACGTCTGTACCCCCGCTGGCCTGGAGCGTATCTGAGCTGCCATCCGATCCAGTCACCGTCACCTGTGTCGCGTTAGTGGCTACCAACGTAAGGGTCGATGAATTTCCCGCCGCAACTGACGTGGGGTTGGCGGCAATTGTGACGGTCGGCGCCATGCTCGTGGTGGTCGCCACCGTGACAGTCGCCGTCGCCGTCGCTTTTCCGTCTGTCCCGGTTGCGGTCGCCGTATAAGTCACGGTCGCCGCCGGACTAACAACCTGCGTTCCGCCGCCGGCCTGCAGCGAGTAGGAACTTCCGTCCGACCCGCCGACCGTCACCTGAGTGGCATTGCTTGCGACCACCATCAGCGTCGAGGATGCTCCTGCGCTTATTGACGCAGGGTTCGCGGAGATGCTGACCGCGGCGGGGGTTCCGCCGCCTTGTTTATCGCCATTGGCCACACCGCAACCGCTCATCGCGAAAGCTACAATCAGAGCACTCATCAACGCTAACAAAGAGATCAGAGGGTTGAAGGAATGGCGTTTGATTTGCTGTTGCAAGGGTTTCTTCTCCTGATCTCGGAACACGGGAAATGGGCAATCATTGGGTCTCGGCGGACCCACTCAGCATTCCCCGTCGAAAGTCGGGCCGGACGGATAGCAATCGATCATGGTTGTATTCCGAAATTCACCTGGATTTTCCCAGTTCGGTTTATTCGATAACTCAGCAATGCAATCAGTGCCGGCCGTCAAATCAAGCCGGCCTGCGAGCTCCTCTTCCTGCGTCTCGCGATCGAACGAACCCGGCGCGGATGGCCAATCGGGCGGACTACCGTCCTTCTGCGGTGACGTACCCTGCGCAGGAGTGAAATGCCCTGCGGCAATCGCTCTCCCGCTGCGGAATGCCTTCCTGCACCTTTGCAGCTCAAACCAGCGAAGGTAGTTACGAATGACGGAGCTCATCGTCATTCGCACGCCTGCAGTGTAGTTATGCTCGGCCATACGGCGCTGCAGTTCGGTAGAAGTCAGAATTGTAATCAACTGCTCGGCCAGGTCCTTTGCATCGCCGGTCCTGTAGAAGCTGACCGCCATGTCCTCGTCAGCAGCCATCTCGCGCAAATCGGGAATATCGGCGCAAACGATGGGCACGCCATACTCGCACGCCTGATGCGCGGGTCCGCTGGAACCCGTGGCGGAATCGTAGGGCATCACCACGACCGAAGTGGACTGATACAAGTCGGGAATAGCTTCTTCAGGCACGTAACCGCGAAATTCAATGGGCAGGTGAGCCGGCTGCGCCGCCCGTATCGACTCCCAGTACCCGGCGCGCGTATGGTGATTTGCGCCTGCCACGACTAACTTTGCGTTCGGAACCTCCTTCAGGACGACTGGAAAAGCCTCCATCAGCGTCTCGAGACGCTTATAAGTACCCCAGTGCCCAATAGCCAGAATGCGAATTTCGGGATTACTCCGCCTGGTAAAGTCCGGAGGTGTCGGGCTCGCTGCAAATGTGCCGTGTGTGCCCAGCAACACATTTTTCGCGGCATACTTCGCAATCAGAGTTCGCTGATAGCCGGGGAGCAGAACCGAAACGGAGTCAGCCTTGAGCAGAGCGCGCGTCGCGATGTCGGTTCCCATGCGATAGAGACGCTCTCGCCGAACTCCTGCCGCCGCAAAGTCGACGTGCTCCAGCACATGGTGAAGTGTTATGTGTGTGAAGTAGCCGAAGGCCCTCGCCAGCGCCGGAGCAGACAGCCCCGCCAGTGCAGCCACTGGGTAATCCGGAGTAGCGAAGCTGGAAAAAACCAAATTAAACCACACGATATCCGGCTTGATGCGCCGAATTACATTGATCAGCCGAAGCGGCGTCTTCAGGCTATTGAAATCCCAGCAACGAACTACGTGAAAGCCGGGTAGTTCCGTCTGCTGCGGCGCATTGAGAGAGTTACCCTTCTCATCCGTGGCAAAGTCATAATCCGTGAGTTCATCAGCGAGAATGGTGAGTTCGATGTCGGGGCGGCCCTTGAGCTCCCTTGCAATATGGAACGCATACTCATTCAGCTGGCGTCCGCTGGGAGGAAAGGTTGCTACAAGACAAATCTTCATCGATTTCCTCCTTCAGAATAAGGTGATGCTGAAGTAGGGTCTGAACTGCTGATTCTGCCCACCTGTGAAATTGAAGAAGGTCTCCTGTTGCACTCCGGCTGAAAAGCGGATTGGGTACTGCAGGACAACATCTCCGGTTTCGTCTTTGAATTCCCGGTGGAAAGGCATCCCGTAGGAAACAGAAGCCGCGCTCTGAACTGCGTCGTAGACGTGGAAGCTCCGATTGTCTGAATAAGCACCCGAAGCCTGAATACTCCACCGCGTGGTGGGACGGTATTGCAGCGTGCCTGCGGGACGAAGGTCCTGAGCAATCCCGGAGCGGCTGCCCACAGTCCGCCATGCCCGCAGATCTTCGACAATCGCCTTTGCGTCGAAGTGATCGCCAAAACGGCGATCCAAACCAACGTAGGAAGAGGTGTAGTAGTCTTCAGTGGCGACTGGCGTGAAGGTCTGGTCGTTCTCGCCCCATCCGGTAATTAATGCCGTCTTTCCCCAAGGCTCTCCCACGCGGAAATCGACCCCTGCGGCAAAGGCGCTGGAATGGAGAGTACTTTCAGTAAAGGGTCCTGTTTCACGCAGGATGTAGCCATCGATCGACAGCACGTTAAAGAATGAGCTGGTCGACACGTAAGTGAACTCGCGAAACAGATTCTGGTTCAACTGCACGGGAGACTCAGAATCGCGCCGCATCGTAGCCTGAACGCCGCTGTTGAAGGTGATGATGTTGGTTCCGAGATGAATCGTGGGGTTGACCCCAAAATTAGCGGCGTAATCGGTTGTATTGCGACTTACGACAGAGTTCGTGGCGGGCACCGAGATATCGCCGCGCGCATTCCGCAGTTCAAAGAAGCCGCTCGCCGTCGGAAGATAGTTCGAGTGCAGATGGAAAGCGCTGGTCCACTGCGTTTCCAGCGAAGACCGCGGGGGAGGCAAAAGCGAAGTATCTGTCGGCGAGACTGGAAAGGTCGCGTCCAGCTTCGAGTCGAGCACATAGACCGTAGTGTCTTCGAAGATCGGATCCATCGAAACATTCGACAGCACGCTGAACCGCCGGTCGACCCGGAATCCCTCGTCGCCTCCCGCCTGCAGCAGATTCTGTTCAGCCGTCTGGTCTTCTCCCGCTGCGTCCGAGGCCTGGGCAAATGCGGTTAATGCCTGAGTGCTCTGATGCTCCTGCCGATGGACATTGGCTTCGGCCAATAGATATTGATAGTCCGGCTCATCGTCAGGCGAATTGTTGACAGCCGCAAGCTCGCCCTGTGCTCTGGCGGTATCGCCCAATGCGAGGTACGTGTTGGCCAGACCTACGTGCACAGCACTATCGGATGCGCCTGCGGCCTCGGCACGTTGGAGGTAAGTCTCGGATAATTGGTAATCATGCATCTGCCGAAACAGATCGGCCGCCTCAATCATCTGCTGTCCGGTGGGCAGAACCGTCTCTCCCGCCTCCGCCTCCATCAGAGCGAGGGCGATTTGCCGGCTGGCGTCCTCGGTGTGAGCCTTCTGCGCCATAACCTGCGCGATCGCCAGACGCACGCCGACTCGGTCGCTTCCTGTCATGGTAAGAGCTCTTCGAAAGCGATCCATCGCGGCGTTCTGGTCGCCCAGGTGGCTCAGAGCCTCACCCGTGATAAGAAACACTGCCGCGCCATCCGAATGACTCGAAGCGCTGGTGGCGGCCTGTCGAAGAAAAGCACGTTGTTCCGCCAGCTGGACGTAGCGCATGGTCTGTTGCTGGTCGTCCAGTTGTGACCACGCACGAGCCAGCCATGCGTACACCATGTCATCGCCGGGCAGCAGTTTTTGTGCGATGTTCAACTCGTCGACAGCATCGTGATATTGGCGCTCGGTGTAAAGGGTTCCTGCGAGCGCGAGGTGCAGCGATCCGTCATTCGGTGTGAATTTGATCGCAGCGCGATACTCGTTGGCCGCTTTTGCCAGCGCACCCTGCTGTCCGTAAGCTGTCGCGCGAATCAGGTGAATGGGCTGGCTATCGCCCAGGCTGGTTTCCGCAAGCGCCACCTGACGCAAAGCCAGCTGCGGCTTGCGCAGGTCGAGGCTCGTATAGGCGAGCCCAAGATGAGCTTCGCCGTTCTTTGGCTCCCGCTTCAGCGCAGCTTCAAAATCGCCAGCTGCCTGCCGTGGCTGACGGAGATCGTGTAACACAAATCCACGATTCACGTAAGCCGTAACGATTTCCGGATCGCGCTGAAGCGCCGCGGAAAAGTCCAGCCTGGCCTCGCTCAGTTGGCCATTGTGCTTATGGACATATCCTGCAAGCAATGGGAGGTCTGGTTCCTTCGGCAGAACCTGATCGTACTTCGACGTTAGGTTGAGCAGGTCGTCGTACCGGCTCAGGTAGAGATAGTCATAGCCAAGGTAGACCACTACATCCCGGTCGTTGGGCAGAACGCGAATGGCCTGGGCTGCAATATCGGCTGATTGTTGATAATCGCCACGAAAGCTCAGGTACCTCTCTTTCTCGCGCAGAACCTGAGGCTCGTCCTGCATATCCTGCGTAGCCCTATGAAACCAAACTTCGGCGGCATCCAGCTTGTGCGCTTCGATGTTGGCATTCATGCCTCCAGCTACGATCAGCGCGTTCCCCGGAGCCATCGAATATCCCTTGCTGTAGGCGCTCTCCGCTTTGGCATAATCGCGACGCGACGTGTAAAGATCGCCCAGCGCAAGCCACGGCACATACAGGGTCGGATAGGCCTGAGCCAGACGCTGAAAATACTTCTCCGCATCCTGATCGCGGCCGGCCGCTCGTGATGCATAGCCCATTGAAGTCAGCGCAAAGCGGCTGTTGGGATCCATCGCCAGGATTCGCTTGTAGACCGTGATAGCTTCCTCGGTATGGCCGAGCTTCATCAATAAGTCGCCGTCCAGCTGCAGACTGTTGCGATCGGTTGCATTGATCGCCAGCGCCTCATTCATGTCGGTGTGCGCACCCTCCAGATCTCCGGAGGTCATCCTGATCAATGCGCGCAGACGCAGAAACGACGCCCGGTCCGAACCATGCTCGTCCAGCGCGTTGATTGCCGCCTGCGCCGTGGCCAGTTGTGCGTGCGCCGCATCGGCCTGATGGAGGCTCTGGTACAGCTCCATCAGATCCATATGGAGCTGGATTCCGTAAAGCGGGCCCTCCGCAGGGTCTGCCGGCAGATGCGCCAGAGCCGCTTGATATTCCTGCACTGCATCGCTGTCGCGTTCTTCGATGCGGGCGATCTCACCCCTGAGAGCGTGCAGACGATAATGGTTTGGATCGATCGCTGCCGCCCTCTGCAGGAACTCATTCGCATGCTGTATGGAACCGACGGCCACTTCAGCCTGCGCCGCTGAGAGCTGCAGACCCAGGTCCTTCTGCATAGCATTGGCAACTTCGCTGTAGAGTTTTGCGGCGATTTCCTGCTTTCCGTCCAGCTGATAGGTGTAGGCCAGTTCCGCTTTCACATCCGGCCGCGGTGAACGGATAGCCTTCAACGCGGCGATGGCGTCGCCATAGCTCCCCGTTTCGCGGTAGTAGCCGGCCAGTGAGCGCTGTACGTCCGGATTGTTGGGCGTTCGGGCTTTCGCCAGGTCCAGATAATGCCGCGCCAGATCCATCTGCTTCGTGTGTTCATACGACAGCGCCAGGAGCAGCTCGGCGCGGGCGCTCGGCTGCATTCGTTCCGTCCTGCTCAGAGTGTCAAGCGCGTCCTGATAATCGCCAGACCTCATCTGCAGGTCGCCGAGCAGCAGCGCATCGTCGATCTGCTTCGGGTCCGCCGCCAGCACCTTTGTCAGCAAATCCTGAGCTTCCTTCGTCCGCCCCATGACCCCATACGTCTGCGCCAGACCGGAGAGGCCCTCCAGCGACGAAGGACTCAGACGGAGGCCGTGATTATAGGCGTCGACCGCGAGGCCGGGTTTGGAGTCAAGACGCGCCGCGTAGCCGAGCAGGAACCACAGATGCGGATCATTGGGTGCAGCCTGCGCCGCACGTTGTGCGTATTCGACCGCCTGCTGATAATCGCCGCGCTTCAACGCCGCTTCGGCGGCTCCTGCGAGTCGCGCGTTCTGAATATTCGATCCCCACCCAAGTTGTTGTCCCGCGGGCTGCGTCTGTTGATTCGGGGGCGATTGAGACTTTGTCGAGCCATCGGAGCCGACTTTGTACGTCTGTGCGAAGTTGCGGCTCGCGAAAGCGACAACCATCAGCAGAACGCTTGCAAATCTGAAGCAGCCAGGTCGAGCAATCAAGGTGTCACCAGTCGTTCGCACGGAATACAGGCTTTGGATGCTGCGCGCTGCATCAACGTTGGCCCTTGCGCGCGCTCCGGCGCGTGTTTACCGGGCAACCAGGAGGCTGGAAAAGCGAATCCAAAGCTCATTCATGAGGGATTTCATTGCAGAGACTTGAAGCGGTAGCACCGGCGAATCGACCCATCCCCATGAGTTTCATCCTCATGGCAGTCTTTGCAGTTCATCTGCCGCTGCTGCTGATGGGACTGCCACTGAAGTCGTACGACACAAATTTCCATATTTTTTTCGCGTCCCACTATGTGCACCATTGGTTTAGTCCCTGGAACCCTAAGTGGTATGCGGGATTCTCGCAGACAACCTACCCGCCTCTGCCACAGCAGTGGGTCGCGCTGGTATCGAGGGTGATCGGTCTCGATCTGGCTTACATGGCGGTCCAGTTCGCCGCCATTCTGCTTCTCGCCGTTGGCGTCTATCGGTTTGCTTTGCTGTGGGTCGGCCCGCGGGCGGCCTCCCTGGCCGCACTGGCGAGTGTGTTCCTCGGCTCAGAGAGCTTCCTCATCTATTCCGCGGGTCAGCTGTCGACCACCGCGGCCGCGCCTCTTTACCTCAATGCTTTGCCCTACATGTTTGAGTGGATCAGGGAAGGGAAGTGGCGGTCCTTCCTGAAAGGCGCTGCGCTGTTCACCGCGGCCGCGGCCGCCCATCACGCAACATTGCTCTTCGGCTCCATGTTCTTCGCCGTACCCGTGCTGGCGCTGGTGCTTATCGATCGCCAGGACGGCGAGCGCGTTTCGACGGGCGCTTTCGTCGCACGCACTGTGGTCATGAGTGTGGTCGTCGGCGCGGCCGTAGCGCTTGTGCTGCTGCCTTTTTGGATCGCGCTGATCCATTATCCGGTCACGCAAACACCCATCCCGCACCCGAGCCGCGCCAACTACATCCTGAGTCCGCAGTGGGGCATAAACTACTTCGTCGTTCCGTATGGATTTCTGGTTTTGGCTCTGCCTTTCATCTTTGTGCGCGGCTCGGCGGTCGCTCGTCTCCGCCCTTTGTTGCTCGGTTTCTGGGTGGCTTTTCTTGTCGGCCTCGGCGGCACAACGCCCGTAGGGAGGTTGCTTCTCGGCCGCGCCTTTGACGTCCTTACCATGGAGCGCTTCAGTTATTGGGCGACATTGCTCGCGCTGCCGTTTGTAGGACTGCTTGCCGCCGAGCTTATCGATCGCTATCGCCTGCGTGCGATCGCCGGACTTACTCTTGCGGCGACTGCCACTTGCGCGCTCGCTGTAGCCTGGTCTACCTACCGTCCTGCCGACGCCGAGGATTTCAAGGTCGATGCTGTCGCAAACTGGCTGAATCGCGACGGCCACGACAACTACCGGTATGTAACTCTTGGTTTCGGCAATAAGATATCCCGGTTAGCGGTTCTTACCGATGCCAGCAGCGTCGATGGCGAGTGGAACTCCGGCCGTATGTTGCCCGAGCTCACCGCACATGGCGGCGGCGCGCTCACCAGCTCAAAGTACTTCGGCGAAGAGGGGCTCGACGCGCTCCGCGCCATCCTCGATCACGCCGATCGCTATGGTCTCAAGTGGATCTTCGTCCGCGACCCTTATTACGAACCGCTGCTCTCGTTTGGAGGCTGGCGTCGAGTCGACGAGCTCGAAGATCGCACCATTGCTGTTTGGAGCAAGGATGGTGTTCCGCCGGCGACCCCGGTAAACGCACCCCAGATGCCTCCGGCGTGGCAGGGTCTGATGTGGGGCACGCTGCCGCTGGGCAGCAGCATTCTCGCCATTGTGGTGGTTCTTCTGCCCGATCGCCGGCGCCGCGCGCCGATTGGCGTCGAGTCTGACATCGCGCGGGAAGGTTACGTCCCAGGAAGGCTGGTTTCGTGATGGGCGGACGATTTCTTGCTTTGTTTCTCGTGGCAGCGACCATAGCGCTGATTATCGCCGGCACCGTTTCGCCCGTCCCGGCCGCGGCCGCTTATGCGGGCATAAGCCCCACCGGCATCATGCACTCCGCGTCTACGCCGGAGGGTGCTGTCGACAATCTGGCGATTGCCATGGGTCATCAGGACTGGGGAAAAGCTTACTCCGAACTCGGCAATAAGGCCGAATTCAGCGAGCAGGACTTCATTCACGACCTAAGCGGGAGTTATCCGAGCCTTCGTACTTACGCTATTCTCGATAGCTACCAGGTCCGGCCTCTGCATGCTTCCGACAACGATGCGCAGGTGCAGCTCCGGCTGCGCTGGTCGACCGTCGTCGGCACCTTTCTCGACACGCGCAACATCCAGGTCGTCAGAAACGGGGATCGATGGGCTCCGGTTTGGCCTCTTGTCAAAGAGACCCGCGTGCCCCCGCAGGTCTTTGCTGTGAATTACCTGCGCTGGGATGTGATTTATCGCGGGCCGGGGGATGACTGGGGCGCACAGGACGTCGAGGCTCCTCACATCCGCATCGTGGATATGCATCCGGTGGAACGAGCCGCGGGCGTCGTCGTCCTTGGTGAATTGTTGAATGAAGACGTCGTGCCAGCTTACGTGTCGGTGAGAGCGACACTCCTGGCCAAAAATGGCTCGGCCATCGGGTCAGAAGACAGCTTTGACAAAATCTCTCACCTGCTTTTGCCCAAGCAGGTCACGCCTTTTCTGATCATTTTTCCTCACGTCTCGCTTTCCGACGTCGACAGCATCCACATGGACCCGACGTCGAATCTGATTGCGGCCTCGGCCGATCCGGTGATCGAGATTCAGGACCAAAAGATGACCCCGGCGCCCGACGCTTCTTTCGGCGGGAACCTGGTGAACCAGAGTGGCCAGATCGTGAACATCGCGCACGTGCTCGGCACCTTCTACGACCAGAACGGGCAGCTGGTCTGGGTTGCGGATCAGTACATCGACCGCGCCCTGTTGCCGCAAACCCCGGTTCCGTTCTCTATGTCGGTTCCCGAGGACCTGGCCCGTAAGGTCAGCACCGAACGCGCTGTGGTTGCGACTTACAGCTCCGGCGGATTCCAATGAGCCGTGCCTGTGTCTCGCTGCTTGCTCTCATGATCGGTGCCGCGGTATTGCCGGCGCTCGGGCAAAGCGGAACCCTCAACCTGCCCAAAAGCGTCGAGGCCGGAGCCGCCTTCTCGATTCCGACCAGCGGCAGCGGCAGAGCTACTTTGTACATTGCCGGACCAGCCCAGATACTGAAGCGCGAAGTGCAACTTGGTCAGCCCATCGCCTTTGCGGCGGGCGACCTGACCAACGCCGGCCACTATCTTGCGGTTCTCTCCAGTCAATCCTCAACGGAGACAGGCGAGTTTGACGTTGTGCCGACTAGTCAGCCTGCGACGCTTAGCTTTCTGGCCAGGCCTTCGCGCCTTCCCGCTGGTTTGCAGAATGGCGTCACCGGCGCGGTTTATATCTTCGACTCCTTCCAGAACCTGATCACGAACCCGACGCCGGTCAGCTTCCAGTTATCCGTCGCCGCCGCTCCAACGCAGGCGCGCAT
>Ga0181525_10003028_pt1 | contig 13450 bp, 12 predicted proteins | sample PEATcosm2014_Bin_48_FD_121100 | JGI IMG/M metagenome (GOLD analysis project Ga0181525, IMG submission 121100) | Peatland microbial communities from MTU Mesocosm Facility, Houghton, MI, USA - PEATcosm2014_Bin06_10_metaG | ecosystem: Environmental > Terrestrial > Soil > Wetlands > Peat | place...
GTCTCAAGCGTCTGTTCATGCGCGAAGCGGCGGGGCTTGTCGGCGAGGTGCCGAAACTCTTGCGCGGCGAACTTTTGTAACCATCAACCACAACCGTCAAATGGCCTTCAATCACATCGCGGTCATCGGAGCGGGCGCTTGGGGCAGCGCGCTGGCGCTGACCTGCGCGCGCGCCGGGCGCAAGGTCACGCTGTGGGAGCACGATGCCGCCAATGCCGCGCAGCTCGCAGCGAAACGCGAGAGTTTGTTCCTGCCGGGCGTCCGCATTGACGACGGCATTGCGCTTGCCGGCAGCCTTGCCGAAGCGGCGCGGGCCGAGGCAATCCTGCTTGTGGTTCCGGCGCAGGCGGTGCGTGCGGTTGCCAAGACCCTTTCGCCTTTGCTTCCTGACGGCACGCCCGTCATCGTCTGCGCTAAGGGCATCGAGCGCGGCAGCAAAAAGTTCATGAGCGAAGTGATCGCCGAATGCGCGCCTAACGCGGTTGCGGCGATTCTGTCGGGGCCGAGTTTTGCCGCCGATGTTGCCCGCGGCATGCCGACCGCCGTAACTTTGGCCGCCAGCGACGGCAAGCTTGCCGTCGCACTGGCGCAAGCCGTGGGATCCGCGGCCTTTCGGCCTTACCATTCCAGCGACGTGCGCGGCGTCGAGATCGGCGGCGCGGCCAAGAACGTGCTCGCCATCGCCGCCGGCGTCGTTAGCGGCCGCGGCCTCGGCGCCAGCGCGCTGGCGGCGCTGACCACGCGCGGCTTTGCCGAGCTGGTTCGCTTCGGCCGCGCTTATGGGGCGAAACCGGAAACCATGATGGGCCTCTCCGGGCTGGGCGATCTCTTGCTGACCTGTTCGAGCCCGCAATCGCGCAATTTCACCTTTGGCGTCAATCTCGGCCGCGGCCAAAAACCCAATGCGATCCATGGCGGTCTTGCCGAGGGCACCTTCACCGCGCCGGTGCTGCTCGACATGGCGCGCGAGCGCGCGGTCGACATGCCGATCTCGTCCGCCGTCGCGGCGCTGCTCTCAGAGAAGATGGATGTGGACGCGGTCATCGAGTCGCTTTTGACGCGGCCGTTCAAAGCCGAGGAGTGATCATGGCGTATTGGCTGATGAAGACCGAGCCGGAAGAATTTTCGTGGGACGACCAGGTCAAGCGCGGCAAGAAGGGCGAGCCGTGGAGCGGCGTGCGTAACTTCACCGCGCGGCGGAATCTCAAGGAGATGAAGGAGGACGAGAAGTTTTTCTTCTATCACACCGGCGACGAGAAGCAGGTAGTCGGCATCGGCCGGATCATTCGCGAGGCCTATCCCGACCCGACGGCGAAAGCCGGCGAGCCGTGGGTCGCGGTGACCACCGGCGCCGTCGAGCCGTTGCCGAAGCCGGTGACGCTCGCGGCGATCAAGGCGGAGCCGAAATTGAAGGATATGGCGCTGGCGAAATACGGCCGCTTGTCGGTTCAGCCGGTGACCGATGCGGAGTGGAAGCTCGTCTGCAAAATGGGCGGGCTCGCGGCGCGCTAGGCCGATTGAGGCGGCGGCTGCCGCCTCGGCGAACTGCGTAGCGATCGATCAAGGACAGGCGCGGCCTTGTCGCGTTCGCTGCCGCTGGCGCATAATGTCTGAGGAAACGTCCATAATAGGCCGTACGGCTAAGTGCGCGTGGAGGAATTGATGTCGGACAAGATTTACGAAGTGCCCGCCGAATGGACCAAGCGCGCCTTCGTCGACGACGCCAAATACAAAGAAATGTACGCCCGCTCGCTCGCCGATCCCGAAGGGTTTTGGGCGGAACAGGCCAAGCGCATCCATTGGACGAGCCATTTCAGCAAGGTCAAGAACACGTCCTTCGCCAAGCCGGATGTCTCGATCAAATGGTTCGAGGACGGCTCGACCAACGTCGCCTATAACTGCATCGATCGTCATTTGCATGCGCGCGGCGATCAGACCGCGATCATCTGGGAAGGCGACGACCCGAAAGACTCAAAGCACATCACCTACAAGGAACTGCACGACGAGGTCTGCCGCTTCGCCAACATCTTGCGCAACCGCAACGTCAAGAAGGGCGACCGCGTCACCATCTACATGCCGATGATTCCCGAAGCGGCCTACGCCATGCTGGCCTGCGCGCGTCTCGGCGCGATTCATTCCGTGGTGTTCGGCGGTTTCTCGCCGGATTCGCTCGCCGGCCGCATCGAGGACTGCAAGTCGAACGTCGTCATCACCGCGGACGAAGGTCTGCGCGGCGGCCGCAAAGTGCCGCTGAAAGCCAATACCGACGCCGCGATCGCTAAGGTCGGCGGCGTCGATTTCGTGGTCGTGGTCAAGCGCACCGGTGCGCCGGTCGACATGGATCCGGTGCGCGACGTCTGGTATCACGAGGCCAAGGACGTGGTGACCGCGGAATGTCCGTGCACCGACATGAACGCTGAGGATCCGCTGTTCATCCTCTACACGTCGGGTTCGACCGGGCGGCCGAAAGGCGTGCTGCATACGACGGCGGGCTATCTCGTCTACACGTCGATGACCCATCAATATGTGTTCGATTACCACGACGGCGACATCTATTGGTGCACCGCTGACGTCGGCTGGGTCACCGGCCACAGCTATATTGTCTACGGCCCGCTCGCCAACGGCGCCACCACGCTGATGTTCGAAGGCGTGCCGAATTATCCGTCGAACTCGCGGTTCTGGGAGGTGATCGACAAGCACAAGGTCAACATCTTCTACACCGCGCCGACGGCGATCCGCGCTTTGATGCAGGCGGGCGACGCGCCGGTGAAGAAGACCTCGCGCGCTTCGCTGCGGCTGCTCGGCTCGGTCGGCGAGCCGATCAATCCCGAGGCGTGGGAATGGTATCACCGCGTGGTCGGCGACGGACGCTGTCCGATCGTCGATACCTGGTGGCAGACCGAGACCGGCGGCATCCTGATCACGCCGCTGCCGGGCGCGACGCGCCTCAAACCTGGTTCCGCGACCCGGCCGTTCTTCGGCATCGTGCCGCAGCTCGTCGATGCCGAAGGCAAGGTGCTCGACGGCGCGGCGAGCGGCAATCTGTGTATTGCGGACTCATGGCCCGGCCAGATGCGCACGGTTTATGGCGATCATCAGCGCTTCATCGACACCTACTTCAGTGCCTATCCCGGAAAATATTTTACCGGCGACGGCTGCCGGCGCGACGCGGATGGCTATTACTGGATCACCGGCCGCGTCGACGACGTCATCAACGTCGCCGGCCATCGCCTCGGCACCGCGGAAGTGGAATCGGCTCTGGTGGCGCATCCGAAAGTGTCGGAGGCCGCGGTGGTCGGCTATCCGCACAACATCAAGGGCCAAGGCATTTACGCCTATGTCACGCTGATGGCCGGCGAACAGCCGACCGAGGAACTGCGCAAGGAATTGGTCGGCTGGGTGCGCAATGAAATCAGTCCGATCGCGTCGCCCGATCTCATCCAGTTCGCGCCGAACCTGCCGAAAACGCGCTCCGGCAAGATCATGCGCCGCATCCTGCGCAAGATCGCCGAAGACGAGTTCGGTAATCTCGGCGACACCTCGACGCTCGCCGATCCCGCGGTGGTCGATGACCTTGTCAGCAACCGGCAGAATAAGAGCAAGGAGAGCGCGTGAGGGCAACTCCGCCGACGTGGGCGGCAATGCCTACGGCAATCGCCAGCCGCGATATTCGTCCCGCTCCGTTGTCGGCGCCGGCGCCGGCAAGTTGCTGAGGACTTCGTAGAGCCGCGGCGTCGCCGCAACGATCCCGATCTGGTGAACCGCGCCCGGACGCTGATCCCTCAGGACGATCGTCAAGGTATCGCCTCCAATCAGGTCGCGATTGTCGACGCATTCGATCGACGCCGCGTCGAGCGGCAACCGCCGGCCGCGCCGCGTCATTGCAGCGAGCGCCAGCAAGACTCGTCCATCTTTCTTCCGTGACAATTCCTCAATGCGCAGCGGATCAATTCCAGCGAACCCCTCGACGACAGTCGACGGGCCGGCCATGACGGCAATCCACGCCGCCTCGCCGGCGCCGAGCGGCACCATTATGCGCATCCGGTCCTTTGACGAATCGAGCAGCTCGTAGGGGATCGCGCCACGATTGGCAGCGCCGACGCGCCGTTGAAACGACACCTGCCAATCCTGACCGTCGATCGCAAATCGCGGCTCCATCGAGGCGCTCTAGCCCTCAGTGGCCCTTCCGCTTGAGGATCGTATCGAGCATATCCGCCGGGATGCCAAGGGAGCGGGCCAAGTCGGCCTTTTCACTGCGTTGCAAGCTAAACGCGGGGCCTTCGTCTGCCGGCACAACCGTTTCGCGCGGCGCGCTGTCGGGCAGCGCCGCTTTGACTACAGCCGTTTCCGCAAGCCAGGTTGGAAGATAAGACGCAATTCTGGGAGACAGCATGTCGCGGACGGCGGTAAAGGCGCGCTGTATGTAATGCTCGCGGAACGCCGCCATCTTGAGCGCCGACGCGGCTTCGGCGCGGGACATATGCGCGTGCTCTCGCGCTTTGAGATAGTCGTCGATCGCATCGTCGGAGACGGCCCAATCGTTGTCCATCAGCATCATCCACGGTGCGGATGGAATGATGCGGGTGAGTTTCGAATAGAACGTGCCGAACGACAGCACGTCGAGGGTCTTGATGCTGCGATCAACCGCAAAGTCCCAGCTCGCGCGCAACATCGGCAGGTCGTGCAGACGCCCGTCGCCGAGCAGGTTGCCGTCAGGACGGTGCCACCACAAGGTTTGCAGGTCCGGATGGTCGGGGCCGAGCATCCTCAACAGGTTGTTCGTGACAATCCGGAACAGTTCGGTGTCGTCGGGTCTGTCCCGCAGCAGCAGGTGCGCGCCAAAAAGACCGAGCATCGGATTGTCGAATTTGTCCGCGAGCAAGTCATCGATCAATGACTGCGGCAACAAGCCGCGCGATCGCGACAGCGAATTACAGGCCAATTCGCTAAGGCGCGCGAGATGATCGTCCGGACTGAACGAGCCGTAAGGCGAAATCACGACGGCGGCGGCGGCAAGATCGGCGCGACGGATGATAGTGCGCTCTCCTGCCTCGTCGACGGCGTGACTTCCGATCAGGCAGAATATCTGCAGCTGGTGCCCGGGCGAGACGAAAAAGGGACGCAGCAGCGTCGTCTTGTCGGCGTCGTCGAGTTCCAGACGCAGGAAATAGCTGCCCGGCTTCACATCCGCGCGCCATCCAGCCGATGCATCTTGATTACTATCGTTCCTGACGGCCGCCTCTTTCCAGATTTCGGACAACAATTGTTCGTTCGAGTCGAGCAGCGACAGCCCCTGCGCCGGATTGCCCAGGGATCGATTGCCCTCGGGTGACCACTCCCGCGCGAATACCATGATCGATGCGCCGGTATTGATGCGCGTTCGCACGTTCTGGCTCGCCTCTTGAGCTGCGGCTACATGGTACTCATGCGTCTTGATCGTGTTGCTCAAGGGAATCGGCGACGCGAACGTCACCTGATTAAACTCGACCGTCTGATCGCGATCCAGCGCCGTCAGTTTTTCGTCGGTTTCCGCGCCGACGCGAATTTTGATCCGGTACAGGCCGGCCGGCAGCGCTTCCTGCAACGCACCGACGCCCTTGGAGACGACATTCATGTTGCCGTCGTAAACCGCGATCTCGGCGATCTCATCGTCGGCCTTGACGTTCAGAACGTGCTTAGACTCGGACATCGATAGCCCCTCCCGCGCCGGTACCCGGCCCGGTGACTTGGAGCAAGCGTTCGGCTCCGCCTTGGACAACGATCCGGTACAGGCCGCGCGGCAAATCAACCGACAGCAGCTGCGGGACGGGATCGACGATCGGAATCGGTTGAAAACCACCGTCTTGAAGGGTGACGTTCACGTTCGCCGCGGGGAGTTGGATGGCAACGCGATAGCGCTCGACGGCCGCCGCGGTCGCCGGCACAATGTCGAACGCATGCGGATCGCGAAAGTCCGGGTCCTGTGCGATATCCGGATTGGCCCGGTCGGCATCGGACAATCGGTTCTTCATGTTGTCCTGAAGATAGGTTCGCAGCGAGCGTGCCGTGATGGCCTTGGTGACGGGCTCGCGGGCCGCGCCGCGCAATCCGTCGAGCAAGGTCGCCGCAAAGACGCCACGGACTTTTCCGTCCGGGCACGGCAACTCCTTTGAAAGCTTCTGGTCCCGCGATGAAAAAGCGTAGAACCTCTTACTGTCCGGGCGCGTTGCGTTGCGCGGGCGGAAGAACGGCTCGGTCAGGTTCGCGGCGGCGATGCGACTGCGGCATGCATCCTGAAACAGCACGACTTCATCGAACCAGCCGCCCTGGAATATCTGATCAGCCCATCGAGCAGCGGCGATATTGAATATCCGTTTGAGCGTGGCGTTCGCCATCAGCACACCGGAGGTTTCCAGCGACGGCGCAAAGCCGTGTCCGGAAAAGAACATCCACAGGCGTCTGCCGGCGCGCAACCCCGACCCCAATCCCTCGTTGTTGTTTTTATCCGCCGCTTCGTCGATGTCGGTGAAAAAATCGTTGACCTGCTCCTGCGCGGGACGCTCATCTCTGGCGGCGACAGGGGGAAAATCGCTGCTGCGCAGCCGCTTGGCGTTTGCCGGATCGACGCCGCCGCCAGCCGCGCTCGTCACCCAATCGTAGAAGTCGTTGGCGTCGTTTTCCGGGCCTTGCAAATTCTCGATGCCGGGATAGCGGTTGATCCCGACGATAAGAGCGCGATCCGCGAGCGGCATGGCGGTTACGGGTAAGCGATTTTGATGAAGGCCTTGTCGTCCGGAGACAGATCGGGGTTTAGCTCGGCCGACTCGCCGCTCATCGTCCAGCTGGCCGGAAGGGTGTACATCATGATCGAGTGCCAATCGAGCTTAGTGCCGTCGATCTCGTTCGACGGATACTCCTCGAACATGTTGTGCTCGATCGTCTCGGCGTCCCAGTTGTTGGGAGGCCCAGAAAGATCGGCGATCACCGCCGGCTTATTTCATTTGATTGCGGCAATCGGGTTCTGGTGCTCGTGGATCAATCCGAGCGCATGACCGAACTCATGCAGGATGACGCGGCGTGCTTCGTCTTCGCTGACGCCCGCAGTGAGCCAGCCGAAGTTCATGGTCGGCTGATTCTTTGGGATATTCTTCGCCGTCGTCCCGATGACCGACCACGAGCCTTCATACTTGAAGGAGATGCGGATATCGGTGTTCGGCGGATTTTCCCAGCTGAAATAGAGGTTCGCCAAGTCCGTGATCCAGATCGTCGCGAACTTCCGAACCAGCGCCTTTTGTTCGTCGCTCCCGTCAACGAACGAGATTGAGATCACCGAATTGCAGGGCCACTTGCTGTCCTTGACCAGCGGGGCCTTGGTTGCGCCGGTCGTCGGCCGCTGCCCCTCGAACCAGGCAAAACACCATTTGTCTTTATTGGTCATGACGCCCACCCCATCGCGCCCAACACTCCGCGTTAGACTAGATAACAACCTTCAGTTGATCAAGCTGGGCGGGCAACCCGGTGGCTGGGGCCCTTCCCGGAGAATTGCCGGCGGCTGCCGCCCTGGTGCGCCGGGAACACACTCCCGGAAAAATTAGCGAAAACCTTACCCTGTTGCCGGCGCGGTGCTGAGCAAGCCCGCCGTTTCGGCTAGGATCGATCTCGTTGGTGGCCCCGCCAGCGGTCGGCGGGGCGGTCCGGGAATAGGGGTTCGACAATGCGTGGGAAAATTCTGTTTTCGGCCGCGCTCGCGGCCGTCATTGCCGTTTTGGCTTTCGCGCCGAAGCCGGCGGAAGCGCATGGCGATGTGGTGTCGATGCGCGAAGTCTATCTTCCCGGCACGATCGTCATCATTACGCACGAGCGCGCGCTCTATCTCGTGCTCGGCCCCGGCACGGCTATCCGCTATCCGGTCGGTGTCGGTCGCCTCGGCATGCAATGGGCCGGTACCGCCTACATCGACGGCAAATATATCAAGCCGGCATGGTCGCCACCGGACTCGATCCGGAAAGACTACCGCACGCTGCCGCCGGTGGTCCCCGGCGGCTCGCCGCAAAATCCGATGGGCGTTGCCGCGATGACGCTGTCCGGTGGTGGCCAATACGCCATCCACGGCACCAACAACGAGGGCTCGATCGGCGGTTTTGTGTCGCACGGCTGCATCCGCATGCACAATGCGGATATCGAAGACCTCTACGGCCGCGTCATGCTCGGCACGCGGGTGGTGGTGATCCAGTAATCAGGGATCAGTAGTCGGTAATCAGTAATCAGAAGGAAGAGCGCAGCACGCCGTCGGTTCTTCTGATGACTGATCTCTGATTACTGACTCCTGGCTCACCCGCACCACGTCCGGCGCTTGCCGCCGTCGTAACTTCGCGCAAAGCCGCCGTTGAGCAGCGCCGCCGAAACGTCCGTGGTGCGGCGTGTCGCGATCGCGGCATCGACGCGCCCGCCATATTTATCGACGCCAACGCGGGAAATAGTCACGCCGCCTTCGGCCAGAATGTTTTCCAGTGCCGTGCGCGCCGCTTCCGCTTGCGCCAGTTCGGCGGCGCAGCGGGCATGCAACTCGGCGGCATCGACGCCGCGCAGCCGCACTTTGGTATCGACATCGAGCCCGGGCCATACCCGGACCCGCGCCTCGAACGTATCGCCGTCGATGATGCGCAGCACCTCGGCCGGATAGACGATCGCGGGATCGAGCCGATGCGCGATCGGCGTGTCGGGCGGCCCCGGTTCGCTATCGCGCGTGGCGGCGGCAAGCGCAGGCTCGACGGCGGCCGCTGCGCGCGGCGCCAAGTGTGGCCGCAGCAGTCCGCCCACGGCGAGCCCGAGTGCAAACAGCGCCGCCGCCGCGAACACAACATTGCCGCGGCGCGGTTGAGCCAGAGCTGCAAAAGGAAAGGTGCCTCTCACCGCCGCCTGCCTGGAAATTGCGAAGACAGAATCAATCAGGGTGTGACAGGATTATATTCCGTTATATAGGAAATCTGTCAAGATGGTTGTGGCTTTGCAGCCTCGGCCTCGGATAGGGCTAAAAATCGGCGATCAACCCGTTGATTTCCCAGTCGCCATAACGGGTTGGATCGAGATCGCCGCGGCCTGCGATTTCCGGTTCCGACTCTGGCGTTTGGGTCGTTTGCGCGGCCCGACGCGCGGCGGCTTCGGCCAACGCGCGTTCGGCCTCAGGCGTCAGCAGGCGCTTTTCGGCGGCTTGTTTCTGGGCCGCATCTTCCGCGGCGGGGTTTGGCGGGGTCGGGTCTGTTGGCATCACCTTTCACTTGGCGTAGCGGTCTGCCGGCCGCAAGAAGGAATTTTTCGCATGAAGGGCGCCCGTAGGCCCAAGGCTAAGCCGGCAGCAATTCCGTTCGTTCGCCCCGACGACGTGCCCGGCTTCGCGGTGCGGCGCATCGCCGCCGATATTCTTGACGGCGTGCTGCGCCAGCTTCGTCCGCTCGACGAGATGCTCGACACTACGGCCGATCTTGCCACGCTCGAAGAACGCGATCGGGCGCTGGCGCGCGCCATCGTCGCCGTAGTGCTGCGCCGGCTCGGCACGCTGCGCCATCTGCTCGGCGTATTTCTCGATCGCGGGCCGCCGCCGCAAGCGCCGCGGGTCGAGACCGCGCTTTTGATCGGTGCGGCGCAAATCCTGTTTCTCGAAGTGCCCGACCACGCCGCCGTCGATCTAGCCGTGCGACTCGCGCAAGCCGATCGCCATGCCGCGCACTATGCCGGGCTGGTCAATGCGGTGCTGCGGCGGGTCACGCGCGAGGGCGCGGAGCGGCTGGTAGCGCTCGACGCCGCCGTTCTCGATACGCCCGATTGGCTGTTGGCGCGCTGGACCGAGACCTACGGCGGGCCGACTGCGCACGCCATTGCGGCTGCGAACGGCCGCGAACCGGCACTCGATCTCACGGTGAAAAGCGACGCCGAAGCTTGGGCGGCAAAACTCAATGGCCGCGTGCTGCCAACTGGTTCGGTGCGCACCATCGCGCATGGCCCGGTGACCGCGCTGCCGGGTTTTGCCGAAGGCGCATGGTGGGTCCAGGACGCCGCCGCGGCGCTGCCGGCGCGGCTCATCGGCGACGTCCGCGGGCGGCGCATCGCCGATCTCTGCGCCGCGCCCGGCGGCAAGACCGCGCAGCTTGCCGCCGCGGGCGCGTCGGTCATCGCCGTCGACCGCGCGCCGGCGCGGCTAAAGCGGCTTAAGGAAAATCTCGAGCGGTTATCGCTGACAGCCGAACTTGTTTGCGCTGACGCTACGGAATGGATGGCGGAGCAAAAATTCGAGGCCGTGCTCCTCGATGCGCCGTGCTCGTCGACCGGAACCATTCGCCGCCATCCCGACGTGCCGTGGCTCAAAAGCACCGCGGATATCACTCAGCTCGCCGGCTTGCAGCGCCGGCTGATTGCGCGCGCCGTCGCGCTGACCAAGCCCGGCGGCACGCTGATCTATTGCACCTGCTCGCTTGAGCCGGAGGAAAACGAAAACATCGTCGCCGCTTTTCTCGCGCATGAGCCGAGTGTGCGGCGCGCGCCGATCGCCGCGGCGGAGTTCTTCGGCCACGATGAGTTCATCAGCAAAGACGGCGATCTACGCACGCTGCCCTGCCACCTTCCCGATGCCGATTCGCGGCTTGGCGGACTCGATGGCTTCTACGCCGCCCGGCTGGTAAAAAGGTAGCGATATCAAAATATTAATCTGCGGTTGGCCGTATGGTCGTCGTTTCGTTATGGTCGCCCGCGCGGGGACTGTGCGGAGAAAGGGGCGAGCGGGCTGATGTCGCGCGTTGCAGTCGCGAACCACGCAAAGCTGTCTTGGCTCTTGCTGCGCGGCGTCCTACGGCGCGTCGCCGGCCGGGCCAACGGCCATCCGGTGTTTCGCTGGCCGCTGACTCCGCTCAAGGCCGACCGGCTGTTGATCGCACCGCAGGATCTGCGCACGGCGGACGCCACGCGCGCGAGCGAGATTTATGCGGGCCGTTTTGCCTTTGCCGGCAAGGTCGTGGTCTGCGACCGCCGCTCGATATTCGAAATGGAGCCGCCGTCGGACGAATGGGCGGCGGCGTTGCTGGGCTTCGGCTGGCTGCGCCATCTGCGCGCGGCGGACTCCGGCATCACCCGCGCCAATGCCCGCGCGCTGGTCGACGAGTGGATCACGCTGCAAGGTTCCTGGCATCCGCTGGCGTGGCGGCCGGACGTGCTATCGCGCCGCATCATCTCTTGGCTCAGCCAGTCGACGCTGATCCTGAAAGACGCCGACGTCCGATTCTATCGGCGCTTCCTGCGCAGCCTCGTCCGTCAGGTGCGCTACCTCCGGCACACCGCCGGCGATGCGCGCAGCGGCGTCGCGCATATGCAAGCCGTTATCGCCCTCAGCTATGCGGCGCTCTGCGTCGCCGGCCAGAGCCGCCAGATCAAATCGACGACCGAACGGCTGAAAAACGAAATCGGCCGGCAAATCCTTCCCGACGGCGGCCATGCTAGCCGCGATCCCGGCGCGATCATCGAGATCTTGCTTGAATTGCTGCCGCTGCGGCAGGCCTTTGCATCGCGCAACGTCGCCCCGCCGCCTGCGGTTTTGAACGCCATCGACCGCATGATGCCGATGCTGCGGTTCTTTCGCCATTCCGAAGGAACCTTCGCGCATTTCAACGGCATGGGGGCGACGCCGGCCGATCTCTTGTCGACGCTGTTGGCCTATGACGAGAGCCGTGGCGCGCCGCTGTCGAATGCAACCTATTCGGCCTACCAGCGCCTCGAAGCCGGCGGCGGCGTCCTCATCGTCGATACCGGCCGCGCGCCGCCGATCGAAATGAGTCTCGATGCCCATGCCGGCTGTCTGTCGTTCGAATTCTCCTCGCCGAAGCAGGCTCTGATCGTCGTCAATTGCGGCATTCCGACGGTCGGGCGCGAGGACTGGCGGCAGCTAGCGCGCGCGACCGCGGCGCATTCGACGGTCACGTTCAACGACACGTCCTCAGCCCGGTTTGTCGAATTGGCGACATTCCGGCGCGTGCTTGGCGGCTCGCCGATGTTGGGCGGGCCGAACAACGTCGCCGTGACGCGCGAGGAAGGGCCTGAGGGAATCGTGCTGCGCGCGGCGCACGACGGCTTTGCCGATCGCTTCGGCATCGTGCATGAGCGTGTCTTGATCCTCTCGGCCGACGGCGCCCGGCTCGACGGCGAGGATATATTCCTGGCCGCCGACGGCGGCGCCCAACTGCGCACAGCGCAAGACGAATTCGCGGTCCGCTTTCATCTTCATCCCTCGATCAAGCCCACCCGGCTCACCGACGGCCACGGCGTCATGCTGATGACGGCAAACAAGGACGTGTGGACGTTCAGCGCCCACGAGGACCAGGTGGATCTCGAAGACAGCGTCTATCTCGCCGGCAGCGAAGGTCCGCGACGGACCATGCAGATTGTCGTCCACGGCCGCGCCCGCACCGCCTCGCGCGTGCAGTGGAGCTTCCAATTGGCAAACCCGACCACGCCGTCGAGCGCCGGCTCGGCGCGCCGTTCCCGTGAGGAAGAGCCGCAATTACCGTTGTGATAGGCTTGCAAGAGTCATGACCGACACACTGCGCCGCGCCGTCCGCGCTCTGATTTCCGTCTCCGACAAAACCGGAGTCGTCGAATTTGCGCACGCTTTGGCCGGCTTCGGCATCGAGCTGATTTCGACCGGCGGCACGCGTAAGACGCTGAGCGACGCCGGCTTGAAGGTGCTCGACGTCGGCGATCTGACCGGCTTCCCGGAAATGATGGACGGGCGCGTCAAGACGCTGCATCCGGCGGTGCATGGCGGCTTGCTCGCGATCCGCGGCAATCCCGCGCATGCCGAAGCGCTGCGCGCCCACCGCATTCGCCCGATCGATATTCTGGCGGTCAGTCTCTATCCGTTCGAACAAACCGTCGCGCGCGGCGGCGATTTCGCCGATTGCATCGAGAACATCGATATCGGCGGCCCGGCGATGATCCGCGCCGCGGCCAAAAATCATGATGACGTCGCGGTTTTGGTCGAGCCGAGCGATTACACGGCGCTGCTTGACGAACTTGCCGCGCATAACGGGATGACGACGCTGGTGCTGCGCCGCCGGCTCGCCGCCAAGGCTTACGCGCGCACGGCCGCCTATGACGCGGCGGTTGCCAATTGGTTTGCAGGCGCGCTTGGCGACGTCGCGCCCGACTACCGCGCATTCGGTGGACGGCTGATCGAGAAATTGCGTTATGGCGAAAACCCGCACCAGTCGGCGGCGTTCTATCGCACGCCGGACGCGCGGTTCGGCGTTGCCAGCGCGCGCCAGGCGCAGGGCAAGCAGCTCTCCTATAACAACATCAACGATACCGATGCGGCGTATGAGTGCGTCGCCGAGTTCGATCCGGCGCGCACCGCGGCGTGCGCGATCATCAAGCACGCCAATCCCTGCGGCGTTGCCGAGGGCGCCAACTTGTTAGATGCTTATCGCAA
>Ga0181525_10003029_pt1 | contig 13449 bp, 13 predicted proteins | sample PEATcosm2014_Bin_48_FD_121100 | JGI IMG/M metagenome (GOLD analysis project Ga0181525, IMG submission 121100) | Peatland microbial communities from MTU Mesocosm Facility, Houghton, MI, USA - PEATcosm2014_Bin06_10_metaG | ecosystem: Environmental > Terrestrial > Soil > Wetlands > Peat | place...
CGGCGGTCAGCCGGTGCTCGCGCAGGATCGGCGGGTATTCGCTGCCGGGCGGCGACTTGAAACAATAGCCGAACCGGGCGTGCATCATTTTTGCGTTGTGCTCGTCGAAGTAGACGTCGACCAATTGCCGCCGCTTGATGAAATAGGCGCGCAGATCATCGATGCCGTGGGTGTGGTCGGCGTGCTCGTGGGTATAGAGAACGCCATCGAGCGAATCAACATTGGCATCAAGGAGTTGCTCGCGCAAATCGGGCGGGGTGTCCACCAGAACGCGCGTGACGCCCGATGACTCGTGCCGCTCGATGACGATAGAAGTGCGCCGGCGGCGGTTCTTCGGATTTTTCGGATCGCAGTCCCCCCAGCCCAACGCCGGCCGTGGTACGCCGCCGGACGAGCCGCAGCCGAGGATGGTGACCTTCAGCGTCATGCGGCTGGGCTCTTCAACAGCGGCGGCGGCATGAACAAATCCGTGCTTGCGGGGCGGGCCACTTTTCGGAACAGCCGAAAGAAATTCTCCGAGGTGGTGCGTGCGATCTCCTCGGACGAAACGCCGCGCGTTTCAGCCAGGACTTTCGCGGTCTCGACGACAAAAGCCGGCTCGTTGCGCTTGCCGCGCATTTTGCCGGGCGCGAGATACGGCGCATCGGTCTCGACCAGGATGCGGTCCGCCGGCAGTTCGGCGGCAATGGCGCGCAACGCCGTCGAATTCTTGAACGTCAGAATGCCGGTGAAAGAGATAAAGAGCCCGAGCGCGATGGCGCGCCTAGCGAGATCGGCGCCGCCGGTGAAGCAATGCAGCACGGCCGGGAAGGCACCCTGCCCCATTTCTTCTTCGAGAATATGCGCGGTGTCGGCATCGGCTTCGCGCGAATGAATGACCAGCGGCAGCCCGGTCTCGCGTGCGGCCTGGATATGCGTGCGAAATCCGCGCTCCTGCGCCGGGCGCGGCGAGCGGTCGTAATGATAATCGAGACCGGCTTCGCCGATCGCGACCACCTTGGGATGGCGCGCGTGGGCGACGAGGTCGGCTGCGGTGACGTCCAATTCCTCGTGAGCGTAATGCGGGTGCGTGCCGACCGAAGCGTAGACGTCGGGGAAGCGCTCGGCGATGGCAAGGAGATCGCCCTGCCGCGCAACGCGCGTCGAGATCGTGACCATGCGCGCGATACCGACGCCGCGCGCGCGCTCAACGACCGCGTCGAGCTCGGCGGCGAAGTCGGGAAAATCGAGATGGCAATGGCTGTCGATGAGCATGTTATTGCGCCGCGCGGGCCTCCGCTTCGACATAGCGCGGGAACACGGCTGTGGGCGCGGGAAGATTGACGCCGGGAGCGATCCGATGCTTGCCGCCGAGGAACGCAAAGCTCCGTTCGCCGGCAGGCACTGCCAGCAGATCGAGTAACTTGTCCGCCGAGGCCGGCGTGAACGGCAGCGCCAGGATCGCGATCTGCCGCAATACTTCCGCCGTCACGTAAAGCACCGTGCCCTGCCGCGCCGGATCTGTTTTCGCCAACGCCCAGGGCGCCTCGCCGGCGAAATAGCGATTGGCATCGGCGACTACCGCCCACACGGCGTTGAGCACCTGATGCAATTGCTGCGTCGCCATGGCGTCGCGCGCCTTGCCGATCATGGCGTCGGCGGCGGCAAGGATCGTCCGGTCATTCTCGCTCAGTGGTCCGGGCTTCGGAAGCACCCCGCCGAAATTGCGCGCCACCATGGTAAGCGAACGTTGCGCCAGATTGCCGAGATCGTTGGCCAGATCGGCATTAATGCGGTTGACGATCGCCTCGTGGCTATAATTGCCGTCCTGGCCGAACGGCACTTCGCGCAGGAAGAAATAGCGCAAGGGATCGACGCCGTATGCATCCGCCAGCGCGAATGGGTCGATGACGTTGCCGACCGACTTCGACATTTTCTCGCCGCGATTGAACAGAAAGCCGTGGGAGAAAATGCGCCGCTGCACGTCGAGTCCCGCGGACATCAGGAAGGCCGGCCAGTAGACGGCGTGGAAGCGCACAATGTCCTTGCCGATCACGTGCAGGGCGGCCGGCCAGTATTTCTTGAATTTCTCGCTCTTGGTGTCGGGGTAGCCAACCGCAGTGAGGTAATTGGTGAGCGCGTCGACCCACACATACATGACGTGCTTGGGATTGCCGGGGACGCGCACACCCCAGTCGAAAGTCGTGCGCGACACGGAGAGATCCTGGAGGCCGCCCTTGACGAAGCTTGCCACCTCGTTGAGCCGCTCGCGCGGCAGCACGAAATTGGGCTGCTCGAACAGCTTGAGGAGCTTGTCGGCATAGGCCGAGAGGCGGAAGAAATAGCTCTCCTCCTCGACCCATTCGACCGGCGTGCCGGTCTTGGTGGCGACGCGCTGGTTTTGCTCGTTGAGCGCCGTTTCGTCCTCGGCGTAATAGGCCTCGTCGCGCACCGAATACCAACCGGCATATTTGCCGAGATAGATGTCGCCATTCGCCTCCATGCGCCGCCAGATTTCCTCCGACGCGCGATGGTGGCGCTCCTCGGTGGTATGGATGAAATCGTCGTTCGAGCAATTGAGCCGCTTCACCATGGCCTCGAACAGCGGCACGTTACGGTCGAGCAATTGCCGCGGCGTCAGCCCTTCGCGCGCCGCGGTCTGCTGGATCTTCTGGCCGTGCTCGTCGGTGCCGGTGAGGAAATAGACGTCGTAACCGTCGAGCCGCATGAAGCGGGCAATGGCGTCGGTCGCTATTGCCTCATAGGCGTGACCGATATGCGGCGGCCCGTTCGGGTAGGAAATCGCCGTCGTGATGTAATAGGGCTCGCCGGCCATTGAGATTGATCCGCGCAAAATAACCAGCGGCCGGATCTGCGCCGCGCCGAAGCGCAAACTTTGCTCAAATGAGAGCAAACGCTACGGCCCCGCAGGCGGGACAGGCCCGGCCATGACTCGCCATTAGGTATCAACCGCCCGTGGCCTCGGCAAGCAAGCCGAAGACGCTGAAAACCAGCGGTTTTCGCTCCAGATTGTATTCGGCTGCGTCGCTTGCGGCCGCATTGATCCGCTCGAAGGCTTCGGCCAGACGAGCAAGCCGTCCGATCTCGGCGTCGTTGCGGTCGAGCCGCCGCGCCAGCCAGGAATTGACGGTATCCACAAAAGCGGCGAGCGATTGCGGGTCGGTGCCGGCGAGCGCATCGCCGATCGCATGCAGCGCGTTGTCATTGAGTGCCGGCAGGCGATCGAGGGCATCGAGCGCGCGCGGGCGCAACGCCAAGGCACCCTCGTCGAGGAAGGCCAAGGCGCGGGTGACGCTGCCGTCGGCGGCCGCCGCCGCGGCCGCAACATGTGGATCGTCGGCAGGCACGCCCGTCGCGGCAGCAAGCGCCGCGGCGACGTCGGTCTGCGCCAACGGCCGCAATGTCAGCGTGCGGCAGCGCGAGCGCAATGTCGGCAATACCCGCGCCGCCGAATGGCAGACCAGCAGCAGGATCACGCGTTGCGGCGGCTCTTCGAGAATCTTCAGGAGCGCGTTGGCGCCGAAGCGGTTGAGCTCATCGACCGCATCGACGATGGCGATGCGCCACCCCCCCTCGCCCGCGGTGGCGCCGAAAAACGCCACCGTGCGGCGCACGTCATCGACGGCGATCTGCTGGCGCAGCACGCCCTTATCGTTGGGCGTGCGTTCCATAACGAGAAGATCGCCCTGCGCCTGCGCCGCCATCCGGTGAGCCACCGGATGTTGCGGATCGACTGCCAGCGATGTCGACGCGAGCACCTCGGGCGCGTCCGGATCGGGATGCGCGAGTACGAAACGCGCCATGCGGTAAGCCAGCGTCGCCTTGCCTATGCCCTTCTGTCCGATGAGAAGGAAGGCGTGCGGCACCCGGCCGCTGCGATAGGCGGCAAGGAGCGCCGCTTCGGCGGCGGCGTGACCGAACAACACGTTGGTTTCGCGCGGCGGCGGCGCTTCGTCGAATTCGGGCTCGGCTTCGCTCATGACGCGACGCCTTCCAGCCTGGCCGGCGCCGCCGCGGCCGGTTCGAGCCGCCCATCGACGGCTTCCCAAATGCGCTTGGCAACCGTCTTCTTTTGCGCGCTCGCGTCGATCACGATGAAGCGTTTCGGTTCGGCTTTGGCGAGCCCGAGATAGGCTTTGCGCAGTTTCTGGTGAAATTCGAATTCTTCCGCTTCGAAGCGGTCGGGGGTTTTGCCGCGACGCCGTCCCGCCGCACGTTTGAGTCCGATGGCGACAGGCACGTCGAGGATGATCGTCAGGTCCGGCACCAGGTCGCCGACGGAAACACGTTCGAGCGCGCGGATGAGGCGCTGATCGACGTCACCGAGAACCCCCTGATAGACCCGCGTGGAATCGACGAAGCGGTCGCAGATCACCCATTTGCCGGCGTCGAGCGCCGGCGAGATGGTGCAGCGGATATGGTCCTCGCGGGCGGCGGCAAACAGCATCGCCTCTGCTTCCGGGCCGAACGGTTTGGCGGCGCCGGACAAGATGACATGACGCATGATCTCCGCACCGGGCGAGCCACCGGGCTCGCGGGTCAGCGTCACGCCCACCCCGAGGGCGTCGAGTTGGTGCGCCAAAGTCGCGGCCTGAGTCGACTTGCCGGTCCCCTCACCGCCTTCGAAAGTGATGAATTTTCCGCGTCTCATACGTCCTGGGCCGTCTCCGATAGTCTCGTTTATCCAACGCGTTACGGGTTGATCTTCGGACGCGATACGAAGTGATGAAGGCTTGGCTTATATAAGCGCGGTCCCTGACACATGCAGGGCCAGCAGCGCACAGCGCCGCGGCATCATAGCCGCTTCACGCCGGCGCGAAACAGACCGATCATCAGCTCGGTCGCCGCATCCATCGCCCGCTGCGACATGCTGCCGGGTCCCACATCTTCGGCGGCACTGAGCGGCACTTCGAGGGCGAGGTTGTCGCCGCGCCAGACTTTGAGCTTGCCGATGCTTTGGCCCTTGCTGATCGGCGCCGGCACCGGGCCGGTATAGACGATGCGCGCCAACAGATGCTCGCTGCCGTTACGCGGCGTCATCACCCGGACGGTGCCCGGCCCGACCAGCGGCACGTAGCTCGTTCTGCCGCCGAATACTTTGGCCTGACCGACCGTCTGCCCTTCGGCGAACAACACGCGGGCCTCAAAGCCGTGAAATCCCCAGTCGAGCATCTTGCGCGCCTCGTCGCCGCGTTCCTTGTCCGATTTGGCGCCGGTGACGACGACGATCAGACGCAGATTGTCCTGCACGGCCGAACCGACCAGATTGAAGCCCGCCTCGCTGGTCTCGCCGGTCTTTAGACCATCGGCGCTGATCCCCATGCCGAGCAAGGGATTACGGTTCTGCTGACGAATATTGTTCCAGGTGAATTCGCGCTCGGCGAAATAGGGATAGAAGTCGGGATAGGTCTGCATGATGTGGCGTGCGAGCTGTGCCATCTCGCGCGCGGTGACGCGCAAATTGGGATCCGAGTAGCCGGTCGCATTGGTGAAGGTCGATTTTTCCAGCCCGATCTCGCGCGCGCGTTGGGTGAGCTTGGCGCCGAACTCGGCCTCGTTGCCAGCCAGTCCCTCGGCTAAGGCGATGCAGGCATCGTTGGCGGAATCGACGATGATGCCGTGGAGGAGATCGTCGAGTTTGATCCGGCTGTGGATGGCGGCGAACATTGTCGAGCCGTGCGACGGCGCCCCGCCCTTGCGCCAGGCGTTCTCGCTGATGGTGAATTCGTCGTCGAGCTTGATGTGGCCCTGTTTGATTTCGTTGAACACGAATTCGAGCGTCATCAGCTTGGCAAGACTTGCCGGCGGGACCAGGTCGTCGCCGCCTTTATCGAACAGCAGGCTATCGCTGTCGGGATCGAGCAGGACGGCGTTGGGCACGCTGGTCTGGTAGCCCTCGTCCTTCTTGGTCGCCATGTTGGAAGCGGCGTCGCCGGTGATGACGGATGCGCACAACACCGCGGCTGCCGCGAGGCCCGCCTGCCAGAACATGAAACGTCGCTCGGTGCGCATTACCGCCCTCATCGCGGAGTGTCCAGGATCAATACGCGCCGCAAGTTCCGGCGCGCAATAGGGCGCGCGCAAGGCGGCGTTACGAAGACACAAAAAAGAAGCGGAGGAATTGGATCAATAAAGTCCGCGGCCGTTGAGGAGCTGGTCGGTCGCGTCATGCGTGCCGGTCGAAGCCGCATACGACATCGACCGTTGTACGGCCGGCTGCACCGGCAAGGGATCGTCGGCCGACGCGCTGGCGAATCGGGGATTGCGCGCGATCGAGGCGGTGGCGCCCGCGGGCACAAGCGGCGTGGCGGCAAGCTTGACCGTGCCGGGCAGCGACGCCGGTTCATCCTGCCGCAACGTCGCGGCAAGGATTCGATCGTCCGACCCTTCGATCGGCGCGCGTCCGACATATTCGACCCGCACCCACGCGGTTCCGGAGGCGTGGAAGCCGAGAAGGTGCGCCGCCTTGGTGGAGACGTCGATGATTCGGTTGCCGTGATACGGCCCGCGATCGTTGACGCGCACGATGATCGAGCGGCCGTTGGACATGTTGGTCACGCGCGCATAGCTCGGCAAGGGCATGGTCGGATGCGCCGCCGAAATGCCGTTGAGATCGAAGACTTCGCCGTTCGCCGTCTGGCGACCGTGGAAGTCGTCGCCATACCAGGAGGCAAGCCCGGTGGCCTGATAATGCGGATTATATTCGGGATAATAGGTCTGGCCGGCGACCGTGTAAGGCGCGCCGACCCGGTACACGCCGCCGCCCTTGGGCACCGGATCGCCGTCGGCGACGACGCGCTGGCTCGCGGACACGCCGTAGCGCGGATCGACGCTGCCCGAGCAATTGGCGAGCGCCGCGCAAAGCACCGCGCAGGCGCCGATCGGCGCAATCCGTTTTACAGCCGCGCCAAACCTGGCCCGCATCATCCCCGATCCCCGCCACAAAGGTATCAAGCCTGAGCGTGGTCAGATTGTGGCAAAAATGCGCGACAGATTTTGGATAGTGAATGGAGGGTTGCGATGCCCGCTGCGCGCTCTGCGTCAGTCGGGCTCGCTGTTGTGCTAGACGCCGCTCACGACCGGCACGTTGGCATAGGTCAGAATGAGCAGGAGAACGAGACTGCCGATGAAAGCCCCGAACGTTACGCGTACGATAACCGGCCAGGCCGGCGCGAGTTTGTCTTGGAGATACTCACCAAGCGTCATTGCAAGTGTCGACATTGGCAACAGTGCCTTTCTCGATTCGTTGCTGGAGTGTTTTTGGGGGTTTGTCACGGACGACATCGTGTCCGCTTCGGTCGTGCTTTAATCACATGCCGATTAAAATGTCTATAACAGCTTTGACGTTTTTTGTTCCACGTGCGCGCGACCAACAATCGTGGCAGAATCGTGATTGGAAGGGTGGCCGAGTGGTTTAAGGCACCGGTCTTGAAAACCGGCAGGCCCGCAAGGGTCTCGTGGGTTCGAATCCCACCCCTTCCGCCACCCTTCGCCCTGCGGGCTACGGGTGGCGCGCCAAACAGCATGCAACATCATGCAACAAAAAGTGTTGTTTGTTCCGCTTGCTACACGCTCCGCTGCGCGCGGTCTTTTTCGTTTTGCGCCTTGATGGCGTCGCGCGCGTCCCGCCACTGCGCGTCGCTCCAGTGGCGCAGCTCGTAGAAATTGCCGCCGGTCGCGAGACTTTGTCCGCCGTCCATGGCGATGGTCTGGCCGTTGAGCCAATCGCAGCCGCCGCTGATGAGGAAGGTCGCGAGGTTCTGCAATTCCTCCATGCGGCCGACGCGGCCCATGGGATTGATGCGCTCGGTGCGCGAGCCGGCCTCGCCGCCCGGATTGAGACGTTTGCCCGCGCCCTCGGTCGGAATTTCGCCGGGCGCGATGGCGTTGAGCCGGATGCCGTAATGGCCCCATTCTGTGGCAAGTGACATGGTCATCGCATGGATCGCGGATTTGCTCATGGCAGAAGGCACGACGTAGGGACTGCCGTTGGCGATCCATGTCACCACAATGGACACGACGTTGCCGGGATGCCCGCCGGCGATCCAGAGGCGGCCGACCGCGTGGGTGACATAGAACGTGCCATGCATGACGATGTTGGCAATGGCATCGAAGCCGCGCGCGCTCAAATCCTCGGTGCGGGAAATGAAATTTCCGGCGGCGTTGTTGATGAGGTCGGTGAGCGGGCCGGAGGCGAAGATATCGGCTACCATGGCGTCGACGGCCGCCGCATCGCGGATGTCGATGCCGTAGGCGCTCACCTTGCCGCCGTGCCTGGCCGTGAGTTCGGCTGCCGTCGCCTCGCACACCGATTTGCGCCGCCCGCAGATGAAGATTTCCGCGCCAAGCGCGAGGAATTTCTCCGCCATGCCTTTGCCAAGCCCGGTGCCGCCGCCGGTCACCAGGATGCGGCGGCCGCGCAATAATCCGTCGGTGAACATGGCTGCCCTCCCTTTTCTGTTTCTCCCGTCAGATTCCCAGATAACGATGCTGAATGTCCGGCGCGGCGGCAAGCGCCGCTGAACTTCCTTCCCACACCACGCGACCGCGCTCGATGATGTAATGGCGGTCGGCGATGCGGGTCAGCGCTTCGACATTCTTGTCGATGACCAGGATCGACTGCCCGGCGCGGCGCAGAAGCTCGAGGCAGCGCCAGATTTCCTCGCGCACCAGCGGCGCCAAGCCTTCGGTCGCTTCGTCGAGGATGAGGAGGCGCGGATTGGTCATGAGCGCGCGTCCGATCGCCAGCATTTGTTGCTCGCCGCCGGAGAGAAGGTTCGCCATGGCGGCGGCACGCGAGGCCAGCCGCGGAAACAGCGCGAAAACTTTCTCCAGATTCCACGGATCGGCCGCCTCGTCACGATTGGCGGCGGTGGCGACGAGGTTCTCGCGCGCGGTGAGATTGGGAAACACCTGCCGGCCCTCCGGCACCAGGCCGACGCCAAGCTGGGCGATGCGATACGACGGCAACGCGCGAATCTCAGCGCCACAAAAGCGGATCGAGCCTGCGGCCGGGCGCGTGAGCCCCATGATCGAACGCACCGTCGTGGTCTTGCCCATGCCGTTTCGCCCCATCAGCGAAACCATCTCGCCCGGGTCGATGCGAAGCGAAACGCCGAACAGGACACGGCTCAAACCGTAGCTCGTTTCGACGTCGGCAATGTCGAGGAGCGGCGCTTCAGCCATGACCGCCGCTCGTGCCTGAATTTTCTTTTTCGCCGAGATAGGCCTGACGGACCGCGGAGTCGGCGCGTATCGCCTGCGGATCGCCGCTCGCGATGATGCGGCCATAGACCAGCACGGTGAGCCGATCAGCGAGCGCAAACACCGCTTCCATATCGTGCTCGACCAGAAGGATGGTCATGCTGCCCTTAAGCTGGCGCAGCATGCGCACCATCTGCGCGGATTCCTCGGGGCCGAGCCCGGCCATCGGCTCGTCGAGCAGCAACAGCCGCGGGGCTGTCGCCAGCGCCATGGCGATTTCGAGTTGGCGAAGCTCGCCGTGGCTCAATCGCTCGATATGCGTGCCCGCGCGTTCGGCAAGCCCGACGCGGGCCAAAGCCGCGCGCGCCGGCTCGCGCAATTCGTCTTCGGCGCGGGCGTCGCGCCAGAAGCGAAACGAGTGGCCGCGATGCGCCTGCACGGCGAGCGCGACGTTGTCCAGAGCGGTAAAGCCACGGAACAGCGACGTGATCTGAAACGAGCGCGCCAGCCCGAGCCGGCTGCGCCGGTGGACCGGAGAGCGGGTGATATCCGCGCCGTCGAAATGGATGCGGCCACGTTGCGGGGAAAGTTCACCGCTGAGGAGACCGATGAGCGTGGTCTTGCCGGCGCCGTTCGGGCCGATGACGGCGTGGACTTCGCCCGGCGCGATGTCGAGCGTGATTGCGTCGGCCGGCACGACGCCGCCGAAGCGCTTGGTCAGGCCCTCGACTCGTAGCAGCGTTTCAGCCATCGCGCCGGCCCGCCAGCAGACCTTCGATGCCGCCGTGCGCGTAGATCGCAACCAGGAGCAGAACGGGGCCGAGGATCAGGTTGGGATATTCGGTGACGCGGGACAATCCCTCTTCGAGCAGCAGAAAAGCCACTGCTCCGATCAGCGGGCCGAACAGCGTGCCGAGGCCGCCGAGCGCGACCATGACGATGAGATCGCCCGAGCGGGTCCAGTGCATCAGCGCTGGGCTGATGAAATTGGTGAGGTTGGCGAGGAGCGCGCCGGCAAGCCCGCACATCGCGCCGGCGATCACGAAGCAGACTAGCTTGTACCGAAAGGTCGGGAAGCCGATCGCGCGCATACGCCGTTCGTTGGTGCGCGCGCCCTGGATCACCAGGCCGAAGCGCGAATTGACGATGCGTGCGACCAGATAAATGCTGCCGAGCAGCAGCGCCAAGCACACGTAGTAAAACAGCGTCTTGTTGTTGAGATCGATCGCGCCGCCGAACTGGCTGCGATTGTAGATGGTAAGCCCGTCGTCGCCGCCGTAACGATCGAGCCCAATGGCGACGTAGTAGATCATCTGCGCAAAAGCGAGCGTGATCATGAGGAAGTAGACGCCGCGGGTGCGCAGGCTGAGTGCGCCGACGACAAGCGCGTAGAGCGCCGAGACCGCGACGGCGACCGGCCATTGAATGAAGCCTGAGCCGATGCCCTCCTTGGCAAGGATGCCGACCGCATAGCCGCCGATGCCGAGATAAGCGGCGTGGCCAAAGCTCACCATGCCGCCATAGCCCATGATCAGGTTGAGGCTGACGGCGCCGATGGCGAGGATCAGGACGCGGGTGAATAGTGTCAGTGCGAAGCTGTTGCCGCTCAGCGTCGCGTAGAGCGGAATGAGCGCCAGGACCGCGAGCAGCACAATGGTGACGGCGTTGCGCGGCGCGAGCGGCGACGTGGTTGCGGCTTTAATCGAAGGGTCGGCGGCGGCAGTCATCGGCTTGCCGCCGGGAACAATCCTTCCGGCCGGAACACCAGGATTGCCGCCATCAGTATGTAGATCGACATCGAAGACAGCGCCGGCCCGAGCGTCGCAGCGGCGTTTGTGCTTAGCACCCGGTGCAGCATGTCGGGCAGAAAGGCGCGCCCGAGCGTGTCGATAAGACCGACGACGATCGCCGCCACGAACGCGCCGCGGATCGAGCCGACGCCGCCGATGATGATGACCACGAAGGCGAGGATGAGAATGTTCTCGCCCATGCCGATCTGTACCGTGAGGATCGGCGCCTGCATGACGCCGGCGAAGCCGGCGAGCGCGGCGCCGAGCCCGAACACCAGCGTATAGAGAACCTTGATGTTGATGCCGAGCGCGCCCACCATTTCGCGGTTGGAAGCGCCGGCGCGGATCAGCATGCCAAGCCGGGTGCGCATCACCACGAAATAAAGCGAGCCCGCCACGGCCAAGGCGACGAGGATGATGACCAGCCGGTACGCCGGATAATAGAAGCCAGGCACGATCTGGACCGCGGCCAGCATCTGTATCGGCAGCGCAAGCGACATGCCGGCCGGCCCCCAGACCAGCCGCACGAGCTCGTTGAAGAACAGCAGCAGCCCGAATGTGCCGAGCACCTGATCGAGATGGCTGCGTTCGTAGAGGCGCCGGATGGCGACGACTTCAAGCACCGTGCCGGCAACTAACGACGCGGCCACCGCCAAAATAACGGCGAGGACGAAACTGCCGGTCAGCACCGCGAAGGTGGCGGCAAAGTAGGCGCCGAGCATGTAGAGCGAGCCATGCGCCAGGTTGACGAGGTCCATGATGCCGAAGACCAGGGTCAGCCCGGCGGCGAGCAGAAACAGCAGCATGCCAAGCTGCACGCCGTTGAGGCATTGCTCGATGAAATACAGCATTGCCTATCCCCTCCCCCCGCGCGCACGGCGCGCGGTCGGGAGCGGTTGATCCATCAACGTAACCCGCGCGGCTATTTCATCGGGCATTTGTCGTGGAAGCGGTCCTGGTCGTTTTCGACGATCGTTGCCACCGTCTTGAGCACGTAATCGTCACCCTGCTTGACCACATCCTGCAGATAGAAATTCTCGATCGGCATATGGTTGTTGCCGTACTTGAATGAGCCGCGCACGGATTTGAAGTCGGCCTTTTCCATTTGCTTGCGCATGGCGTCCTTCTGCGACAGATCGCCCTTGACGGCGGTGATGGCGCTATCGATCAAGCCCGCCGCGTCATAAGTCTGTGCGCCGTAATAGGACGGCCTCAGCTTGTATTTGGCGATGTAATCGGCGACGAATTTCTTGTTGGTCTCGTTGGGCAAATCGTTGACCCATTCCTGCGCGCCGGGAATGCCCATCGACAGTTCCTTGAGCCGCGGTATCGACAATTCGTCGATGGTGAAGACCTGATAGAGCGGGATTTGTGCCTTGAGGCCGGATTGCGTGTATTGGGTCACAAACTGCACGCCGGCGCCGCCCGGATAGAAAACGAAGATCGACTCGGCGCCAGAGGCCCGCGCTTTCGACAGTTCGGCGGAGAAGTCGAGCTGGTCGGGCCAGCGGGTATATTCCTCGCCGACGATCTGACCCTTGTAGGTGTGCTTGAGGCCGGCCAGCATATCGCGGCCGGCGGCGTAATTGGGGCCGATCAGGAAGGCTGATTTCACGCCCTTCTGATTCATGTAAAGCCCCATCGCTTCCGGCGTCTGGTCGTTTTGCCACGACGTCGAGAACACATAGGGCGAGCACAATTCGCCGGCGAAGGCCGAGGCGCCGGCATTCGTGACGACGGTCATGGTCTTGGAATCGACCAGCGGCTTGAGCGACGCCAGGAGCACGTTCGACCAGATATAGCCGACGACGAAATCGACGTGGTCTGATTCGATCAGCTTCTGGGTCTTCTGCACGCCGATGTCCGGCTTTTGCGTATCGTCCTCGTAGATGACCTCGACCGGCAGGCCGCCGAGCTTGCGCCCGAGGTGGTCGAGGGCGAGCTCGAAGGCATTGCGCATGTCGTTGCCGATCACGGCGGTCGGGCCGCTGAACGTGCTGATGAAGCCGATCTTGACGGTCTTTTCCTGGGCCGAGGCGCGTTGAACCATGCCCGGGCCCGCGACCATCGCGAGCGCGGTCGTTGCTGCCGCTGCCGCCATTAATACTGTCCTGATCATGCCGTCATCCTCTCTGATTAGCGCGCGCGACCCAGCGGTCCGTGCGCAAGCGTTTCCCGCATCGTTTGCAGCGTTGGTCCGCCTCAAAACCCGATATGACCGCGTCCAGGCCCGCCGATCAAGCCGAACCTGCGGTTCGGTAAACGCCGGACATGCGCCTTTTCCGCGCATTTGCATGGCGGCTGGCACAAATGCGGGCACGGCGCGACATTGCGCCGGCGATTTGCGCACTCTACCTGTCACTCATTACGGGCGCATCCCCGACACGCCGCCCGCGTCCATACGACGTGAACAGAGACAATGGCGCAGCATTTCGAATTCGGATTGGACACGTTC
>Ga0181525_10003031_pt1 | contig 13441 bp, 5 predicted proteins | sample PEATcosm2014_Bin_48_FD_121100 | JGI IMG/M metagenome (GOLD analysis project Ga0181525, IMG submission 121100) | Peatland microbial communities from MTU Mesocosm Facility, Houghton, MI, USA - PEATcosm2014_Bin06_10_metaG | ecosystem: Environmental > Terrestrial > Soil > Wetlands > Peat | place...
CCGCCGGCTTCGTATAAGCCAAGGATCGGAATCATCAGAGCGCCGGCCCAGATGAGGAAGAACTGCAGCACTTCATTAAAAATAGCCGAGCGCAGGCCGCCCAGCGTTACGTAAATGCCGACCGTAAGAGATGAAACCCAGATGCTGAAGTTAATATCCCACCCCAGCACAATCTGCATGACCTTGGCCATGGCAAACATGTTGACGCCGCTCATCAGCACGGTCATGAAAGCGAAGGAAACTGCGGACAAGGCGCGGCTGGGTTCGCCGAATCGCAGTTTCAGATATCCCGGCACCGAGTGAGTTTTGGAAATGTAGTAGAACGGCATCATCACCAGCGCCAGAAACAGCATGGCCGGAATGGCGCCGATCCAATACCAGTGTGTCGCCAGGATGCCGTACTGGTAGGCCGAACCCGCCCAACCCATCAATTCGAGCGCGCCGAGATTTGCCGAAAGAAAACTCAGACCGGCTACCCACGCCGTCATCTCCCGGCCGGCCATAAAGAAATCTTCGCCGGTGTTGGCCCGGCCTTTCAGGTACCAGCCGATGGAGAGCACCAGCGCAAAATAAAAAACCACAATCACAACGTCGATGGGAGACAGATGTACCAGCCGAGTAGGCACAGCGATCGTGAGCAGTGGCGTCATGGCCTCTTTGTCCCTTGCTTGTTCGTAAAGTGCAAGACCCTACCTCACCCCCAGCAGTATGTCAACCGTCAGTTGATCGAGACGCTCGTAGGGTAAACGCTTCTTCAAGATTTCGTCTTTGTCAAAAGTATGGGCCAGCAATCTGGATGCACCCTCCTTCGAGTAACGACCGGGTGCGGAAGTTACAGCGCCGTCGCCCGAAATCTCGCGGAGAATTCCCTGTATTTCCGTATCCGCGTTCCAGCGCTCAGCTTTGTCCTTCAGGATCAGATAAGTCCGCATGCAGCCGCGGGCGAAGTCCTTCACCCCTTCGTAATCCTCGGTACGGTAGGCGTGCGCGTCGAAGTGACGAGGACCGGAGTAGCCCACATCCTCGAGAAACTTCACCAGCCAGAATGCGGATTTCAGGTTCGACGATCCAAAGCGAAGGTCCTGGTCAAACCGTCCGGGCATTTGATCGTTCAGGTCGATGTGAAAAAGTTTGCCTGCGTCCCACGCCTGCGCCACGGCATGCATGAAGTTGAGGCCTGCCATTTGCTCGTGCGCAACTTCCGGATTTACGCCGACCATTTCAGGATGATCAAGCGTGGGAATGAAGCCCAGGTAGTTGCCGGTAGTAGCCATGTAGATATCGGCTCGAGGCTCATTGGGCTTGGCTTCTAAAGCGAACTTCATCCCGTAGCCGCGGTCGATGTTGTATTCGCAAAGGTAGTTGATGGCTTCGCGCAGCCGCTTGATCGCGTCATCTGCTTTACGGCAAGCGTCTGTTTCCACGCCCTCTCGTCCGCCCCACAGAACAAAAATCTTTGCGCCTAGCTCCGCTCCGATGTCCATCGCGCGCATGGTCTTCTGCACTGCGTAAGCGCGCACCTCAGGATCGTTGGCGGTGAAAGCTCCGTCGCGGAATATCGGGTGGAAGAACAACGAGACCGTCGCCATGGGAACAACAATCCCATGGTCTGCGCAGGCCTTCTTGAATGACCGGACGATGCAATCGCGTTCGGCGGCCGTCGCATCGATCGGCACCAGATCGTTGTCGTGCAGGTTGACGCCCCAGGCGCCCACTTCGGCCAGCAAAGACAAGATCTCAACCGGCGGAAGCAGCGGCCGTACAAAGTCTCCAAATGGATCGCGCCCCCGGTTACCGACCGTCCACAGTCCGAATGAGAACTTGTGTTCCGCACCCGGCTGGTAGTCGCTAGCGCTGGTCATTCAGCATTCTCCGTCGCGCAGCAGTCAAGATCTGCATTTCATCGCAGGATAAATCCATGGCGGAGCTTATTGCTCTCTAAAAAATCGTTATTTTCCGAGTTTTGCTTAGGTCGCCTCGCCAAGCGCGTATCTTATCATGCGTTCGCGGGCCTGGCTCATGGAAGCGGCTTTCGACCCTGGGTCCCGGCCCGTTTTCGGTTCTTCGTGGTACCATTTCTTGCAACGGTTCCCGACCTCATGTCCAACCCAGTCATTCCCGAATCCCCATTTCCAGCCAGTTCTGCGGCCGAACCAGCCGAATCCTTCAGCGATATGCTCTCCGCGTATGAGAAGAGCCATTCGCGCAAGGCGGAAGATGGCGGCAAACAACTCGTAGGCAGCGTGATCGCGGTCTCTGGCGACTCGGTCTTTTTCGATATCGGATTCAAAAGCGAAGGCATTCTGCCATTGTCGGCTTTGCAGAGCGCCGGGGAAACGGTGAAACCGGGTGACAAGCTGCCAGTCTCGGTTACGGGACGCGATCCTGAGGGTTATTACCAGCTGACCCGCGCCAAAGTCTCCCGCCCAAAGGATTGGTCGGCGCTGGAGAAAGCTTTTGCCGACAAGGCGACGATTGTGGGCACTGTGACTGGCGTGATCAAGGGCGGACTCAGCGTAGATGTGGGAGTGCGGGCTTTCATGCCGGCCTCGCGCAGCGGGGCACATGACGCTGCCGAAATGGAGAAGCTGGTCGAACAGGAGATTCTCTGCCGCATCATCAAACTCGATGTAACCGACGAAGACGTGGTAGTCGATCGCCGGGCCGTTGTCGAAGAAGCGGAGCGTGCCACGAAAGATCGCCGCTATGCGGAGATGAAAGAAGGCGATACCGTGTCGGGCACCGTCCGAAGCCTGACTGATTACGGAGCATTTGTCGATCTCGGTGGCGCGGACGCCTTGCTTCACGTGGGTGACATCGCCTGGAGCCGTGTGGCCAGGCCCGGCGACGTGCTTTCCGTTGGGCAGCAGATCGAAGCCAGGGTGCTGAAGATCACGAACGATTCCGGCAAACGCCGCATTTCCGTGGGCATGAAGCAGCTTCAGCCGCATCCCTGGGATGCGGTCGCCGAAAAGTACAAGGTGGGAGAACGCGTGCGGGGCGCGGTTACGCGCGTGGTGGAATTCGGAGCATTCGTCGAAGTGGAACCCGGCATCGAAGGGCTGATCCACGTTTCGGAGATGTCGTGGGGAAAGAAGCTGCGCAGCGCCAGCACCCTGGTCAAGCCGGGCGAGATGGTCGAGGCCGTGATCCTGGCAGTAAACCCCGCCGAGCGTCGCATGTCTTTGGGCCTGAAACAGGCGCTGGGAGATCCCTGGGCCGATGCGGCGCAGAGGTTTGCCGCAGGTTCGGTAATCGAAGGGCCGGTGGTCAGCATCACCAAGTTTGGCGCATTCGTGCAGCTCGCTGAAGGCGTTGAAGGCATGATTCACATCAGCGACTTGAGCGCCGAGAAGCGCATCAATCATCCCCAGGAAGTAGTGAAGATGGGGCAACTGGTCAAAGCCCAGGTGCTGGCGGTCGATACTGAGAAGCGGCAATTGCGGCTTGGCATTAAGCAACTGGCGCCTAGCGGCTTGGATGAATACATCGCCGAGCACAAGGAAGGCGATTTGGTCAGCGGCCGCATGATCGAGGTCGCGGAGAGTCACGCTCGAGTGGAGCTGGGCGAAGGCGTCCAGGGCAATTGCCGCATGGACGCGGCAAGTCCCGAGAAAAAGGCTGAACTGGATTCGGCGTCCTCTAAGGTTGATTCAAAGAAGACCAATTCGAAAGCCGATGCCAAGCCGGATTTATCATCGCTCGGTTCGATGCTGCAAGCGCGGTGGAAGGGTGGAGCGCCCGCCGGCGGCGCCAAGCCTGAGCCCATCCGTGCCGGACAGATTCGAAAGTTTCGGATTACGAAGCTGGATCCCGCTACCAAGAAGATCGAGCTCGAGTTGGCGTAATCTCTTTCGCTTGTCTCTATCGCTGCAACCGGGGAAACATCGGCGTCAAAATCTTCACCGGTTCGCGCCGCATCAGAGTGCTTGTCGCTGGCATGCGCAATGATGATCCGGACCGCGACGGATCAATCCAGTTACGCAAGTCGCCCTGGCCAGCACGCTCCGGGCTCCGCGGAGCCTGAGCCAGAGGCACGGCACCGGAACGCACGGGCTCCCAACGTGCGGCCACATCGACGGGGAAGCGGTTGGAAAATGCAAGTCGACCCACTCCGTATCCGCCGAGCACCGCCCCCGACCGAGGGCGAGCGCTTCCCGCGCTCGCCACAAGGATATGGCTTCCATTTTGCGCCGTCCCGCTAGCTCTATGCTTCAGGTTGCTGGTTGCAGGTTGTTGCTTTGTGGGCAGCGCCGCCACTAAATTCGAGCGCGATGCCGGTTCCGCAGCCGCACCCGAGGCGACCGTCAGCACCACGCCGGTCGAAGTGTAGGAAACGTTGAAATGCTCCGAGCTGTTGATGGCGATCGTCGAATTAGAGAAGGTGCCGGTGACGGTGCCCGCCGTCAACACGGTGAAGGTTGAACCCACCGTGGGAGTGAAGCCGCTGGCCAGCTTAACCGTCAAAGTTCCCGCCAGGGTTGCGGTTCCGTCCACCTGCAATTGGCTGTACTGCGTGCCAACCGTGGTGCCGCCAATGAACGAGTTCATGGTACCGGTCGAAAGCTGAGTGTAGGTCCCCGTGATGAGTAGCAGTCCCGCTTTGCCACTGTCGCCTGCGCTGATGGTTGGAGCCGTTCCACTGCCGCCGACGGTGACGTTGGCAGTCAGTGTGCCAGCGCCCAGAATGCTCCCTCCGGTTATGTTTATTCCGGAGTCGACTGCCGCGAACGTGCCATCGACGGTGGTTGTTCCGGCGGACTGGACGTAAGAGTCGCCGCCATTCTCTAGTGTGCTGCCCTTGGTCACGGTAATCGTGCCCGAATTGGTGAATGTGCCTGAGTTCACAGCAGTGGTAAAGTTTGCGTCCGCGGTCAGCGTGAAGGAACCAGTGTTGTTCTCGAAATCGGCGAGGCCGTTCGCGGATCCCCCGAGAATCTTGGCGGCGCTTCCCGATAGCGTGAGATTCGCCGCATTGGTCACGATATTGGCGCCGGTGAATTCCAGCGTTCCACCCACAGTGTAAGTACCGCTGGCGAGAGTGTCTGTGGAACTGTTGAAGTTGGTCAGGTTGCCGGTAACGGTCAACGTGCTGCCGCTGTTAACCGTCAGCTTGCCATTATCGGTCAGGTTGCCGACGGTCGTGAAGTTCGCCCTGGTGGCCAGCGTGAGGCTGCCCGATGCCATGATTGTAGTCAGATTGGCCAATCCGTTGGTGCTACTGGTGGAATTCACGATTTCGCCCGTGCCGTTCATCGTAATATTGGCCGCGTCTTTCACAACGTCGGCGCCGGCAAACTCCAGTTTTCCGCCTACGGTGTAGGTTCCTCCGGTAAGCGTGTCGGTGGTGCTGTCGAAGTTGCTGAGCGTACCGGTCACGGTAAACGTGCTGCCGGTGTTTGCCGTGAGCCTGCCGTCATTGGTGAAATTACCGGCCGTAGTGAAATTGGCCCCGCTGCCTATGGTGAAGCTTCCCGCCGAGGTAATCGTCGCCAGATCGGTCAGCACATTCTGGGCGGCGAAGTCGAGGATCTTAGCTCCCGCCCCAGTGAGAGTAATATTTGCGGCATCGGTAACCACGCTGGTGCCGCTGGCTCCGAACTTCAAGGTTCCGTCCACCGTGTAAGTTCCGCCCGTCAGAGTGGTGCCCGAGAAGTTAAGCAGCGCTCCTCCGGTTGCGGTTCCGACCTGCATCGTGTCGCCAGCGGACACACTCAGTGTCCCTTCATTGTTCAGGCCAGCCGAACTGGGCAGGATGAGAAGCGCAGTGCTCTGGTTGGCCTCGATCGTGCCCGTGTTCACGATTCCGAGCTTCGAGATCGTGCCCGAACCCTCAATCGTGTTCGCGGTGGTCAGCGTGAGGCCGGCAACCGCTCCCGTGATCAAATTGCTGCTGCTATTGGAAAGCACTACCGTGCCTTTGCCATCCAAAGTCACGCTATTTCCTATCGACAGAGTGCTGCCGGTCAGCGTGATGCTCCCCGAATTTGTATCGGTTCCCTCAAGAGTGGTCGTAGTGCCTGCTTCGACCGCGTAGGTGCCGGTGTTGGCGATTCCGTTCAACGTAACCGCTCCGGTACCTTCGATGATGCCGCTATTTGAGCCGACCGTAGTCGTGTTCAGCGTGCCGCCGTTAATAACAGTCCCGGCGGTCAACTGAACCGTGGGGTTGACGGTTCCGCCGCTCTCGCCCAGCGCCGCGATCGTGCCGCCGGCGTTATTGTAGGTTCCCTCCAGAATCAGCGTCCCCTGATTCGTGGCTTCCATCGTTCCCGTGTTAGCCATCGCACCGCTGCCCGGCTGCACCGTCAGCGCACCTGAGGTTATGCTTCCGTTGGCATTAATGGTGCCCTTGTTGACCAGCGTCAAAGTTCCGTTGCCGATGTTTCCGTAACCAGTGATGGTGCCGCTCGAAATCGTCAAGGTGCCGGTGTCGCTGGAGCCAACATCGATTACGCCGGTATCCGTACCCTCAGAGTTGCCGAGCGTCAGCGTCCCGGTACCCGTGATCGTCGCGCTCGAAGCGTTGAATTTCAGGGTTCCCTGGGTGAGATCGAAGGTTCCGTTATTGGTAAGCGTGCCCGTCCCCGTTATATCGAGCGTCGCCCCGGGTTCTTCCAGGGTGACGTTGCCCGAGTTGCTCAAAGTGGCAATGTTCACCAGATCTGTGCCACCGCCGCCGTTGCCCGCATACAGCTCGAGAGTTCCGCCGGAATTGTTGGTGAAGGTGCCGCTGACGTTCACGGTGTTGATCCCGCCGGAGAAGCCGGTGGTGAATCCGCCGCTGTTGCTCACATTGCCGGTAATAGAGAGCGTCGTAGTCGTAGCCGCGTTGTTCGACAGTGCCAGGGTCCCGGTGCTGGCGATGGTCAGTGTGCCGCCGCTCGGGGTCACCGCGGTCGTCTGATCATTCATGAGGTACAAGGTTCCGGCCACGGTGGTTAGATTTGCCAAGGCGCTGGTCGATTTCCCGCTGTTCACAACATTCAAGTTTCCAAAAAGCTCTATCGTCGACCCCGCCACTACGTCGGTCACACCCTGTCCGCCTCCCGTGATGTTCAAGGTGGCCGCGCTGCCCACTGTGTCGCCGATCTCCAGATTGCCGGAGTTGCTGAGCGCATTTACGTTCACCACGTCGGTGGATGAATACAGGATCATATTGGCGCCGGCGTTATTGGTGAAAGTTCCGCTGACGTTTACGGTATTCGTTCCGCCGCTAAACCCGGTGGTGAAGCTGCCGGAGTTGCTCACGCTGCCGGTAATAGAGAGTGCTGTGGCCGTAGCCGCGTGGTAGGACAGCTCCAAGCTTCCACCGCTGGCGATGGTTAATGTCCCCCCGGTGGGAGTAACGCTGGTCGTTTGCCCGTTCTCGATGGTCAGGGTGCCTGCGACAGTGGTCAGGTTTCCGAGGGCGCTCGTCGTTTTCCCGCTATTGACGACATTGAAGTTTCCGTAAAGGTCTATGGTCGAGCCGGCCACGACGTCCGTGACGCCTTGTCCGCCGCCGGTGATGGTGAGAGTCGCGTCGCTGCCCGTGGCGTTCCCAATATAGATAGTTCCGGAATTGCTTAGCGCGTTGACGTTCAACGTGTCCGAGGCTCCGTACATAAATAAGGTCGCCCCAGCATTGTTCGTAAGCGTTCCGCTTACCGTCACGGCATTAGTGCCGCCGCTGAAACCGGTCTCAATCTCGCCTGAGTTTGTCACATTGCCGGTGATGGCAACGGTGGTCGGGGTGCTTGCAACGTTCACCGAAAGCAATCCTCCCGTTGCGATCGTCAGCGTTCCGCTGGTGGGAGTAATGCTGTTGGTGGTTCCGTTATCGATGGTCAGGGTGCCTTCGATGCTATTCAGCTTCGCCAGAGCCTGGGTGGTCGTGCTTCCGTTCTTCACGTTGAACGATCCGCCGATGTTGTAGGTGGTGCCTGCCGCTACATCGGTGACCCCGTTTCCGCCGCCGGTGATGGTGAACGTGGTTCCTGAGTCGAGCGTTAGCGTGCCAAAGTTGGTCAGGGCGTTTACGCTCATCGCGTCGCCGTTCCCCTCAAGTTCCAAGTTGGCGCCCGCGTTGTTGGTGAAGGTTCCAGTAACCGTGACTGTGTTGCTTCCGCCGGAGAATCCCGTTTGGAAGGTGCCGCTATTGGTCACATTACCGGTAAAGGTTGCGGCGCTTCCGCCTTCAATGTTAAGGGTGGCGCCGGAGGCATTCGTCGTGGTGCCGGTCACAGTCAAAGTTTCTCCGGCAGCCTCCAGGTTGATGGTGCCATTATTGGTGAGCGTGCCTCCGCTACCGACGGTGATGTTGCTCCCGGTAGTATTGAACAGCAGCGTGCCGGTGCTGTCGACGGTAAGGCTCCCACCGTTGGCAACGGCTAAGGAATCACTCGCTACGCTCTGGAGGGTTACGGCGCTACCTGAGGTGGCGCCCAGCGTCAAGTCGGTGATGGTTACGCCGAGATTTAAACTGACCGTCTGGCCCGTCGAGGGCGCAATGGTGACGTTGTAGGTCTTGCCGCCGCCATTGTTGGGAACGACTCCTCCGCTCCAGTCCGAAGCGGTGTTCCAGTTGCCGCTGCTGCTGCCGGTCCAACTCACGGCCGTCTGTGCCTGCGAGCGGCTCCCGCCAACACTCAGCAGAACGAGCAAAATCGCGGCCATTGAAACGGCCAGACGTGACCTCATTGTGGCGCCTCCAGCGGTCCGCTAGGGTAGCTCTGAATTTGAATACCGCGAATGGAAACTGTCCTTGGATTCGGCTCTATTTCATCTCCATGGGGGAGGAGACGTGATGAATAGAAGCCGGCGCAATCTTTCCCCACACCTTGCGCCCAAGCACATTATCAAAAATAATGCGAAAGCACTAGAGTCTTTCAGGCAAGAAAATTCACCCACTCCCGTAATCGCAAATTCCTGCAACGTACCGCTGGAAGGCTCGAGGGGATTCATGCCTTAGGGAATGAGCGCACACGCTGCCGTGGGCTTTTGCACGCATGCCAGATTCTTTCCGTAAAGCCGGGTCTTTGGTTCCAGCTTTTGCGCCAGCGCCAGTTCCGCGATGGCCGTACTCGTATCTCCGGTCTCTGCCAACGCCACACCCAAGCCGTTGTGTACCGCCGCCGTTCCTGGAATCAATCCGGCGGCCCTCCGGAAAGAAGCTACGGCGTCCTGGTATTGTCCCTTCTTGAAATAGTCGCAGCCGAGCTGGTAGTGAGCTGCCGGCATATCCGGCTGCATCTGGAGCACCTTTTGCAACTGGACAATCGATTCGTCATAACGGCCCGCATGACGCAGCGCCAGCCCGTAATTGAAGTGCGCCGTAAGGCTCTCCGGATCCATTTGCAGGGCTTCTTTGATCTTGCCGAATCCGTCCCGGGCGTGGCCCTGCTGCACCAGCGAGAGTCCCTCGTTGGCCAGGGCCAGGGCCAGCTCCGTGTTTTTTTCCTTTTGCCGAAGCTGCTCGCTGGTGGCGGCTTCCTTTTCCGCTTCCTCGGTTTTTCCCGCCCTCCGCAAAGTGCGGCTCAACTGGTAGCGAATTGTGCTGTTGGAGGGCGCGAGCTCCGCCGCTCGCCGCAACTCGCGCACAGCTTCCTCGAATTTTCTCTGCTGGCTCAGAACCATCCCCAAATCGCGATGCGCTGGTGCCAAACCTGAATCCAGTTCCACTGCTTGTCTCAGTTCCACCTCGGCTTTGTCATTCGCCCCGGCGCGCAACAGCACGCCACCAAGATCCTGATGGAGCACCGCATTCTTGGGATCGAGAGCGATCGCTTTGCGCAGTGCGGCTTCCGCCTTGGGAAAGTCGCCGCGAAATCCGTAAAGCTCTCCCAACTCCCGCCAGGCGTCCGGCTGGCGACTGTTCAGTGCCAGCGACGCCAGATAGGCGCTGGCGGCCTCGCTGGTGCGGTCGGCCTTGGTGAGCAGCTTGGCCAGCGACAGCCAATTCTCGGCGCTCTTGGGAGCCAGCTTCACGGCCAGCCGCAATTGCTTCTCCGCCGCGGGCTGGTCATGCGCCTCCGAGAGCATGTCGCCCAAAAACCTGCGGTAGTCCGGGTTCTTGGGTTCCAGATCGCAGGCTCGCGCCATTTCCGCTGCCGCATCGTGTGGCCGGCCTGCGCGCACGTATGCCTGCGCCAAATCGTTGTGCAGACCCGCCTGCTGCGGATGGCTGGCGACTGCCTGCTCAAAAAATGGTATGCTTTCTGCGAATCTCCCCTGTTTGAATATTGCGACACCGAGGTTGGTTAGCGCTTCGACGTTGGAAGGATCGGCCTGCACCGCCTGGCGGAATTGCTCCTCTGCCTCCGCGGGGCGATTCTCCTGCATCAGGCGAATGCCCTCGGCGTTCAATTGTTGGGCGCGGTAGCTGGCGGTAATTTGCAGCAGCGCGACTGCAATGGGTACCACAAGAACGAACAGGACAAGCGCCTTGGCCATAGTGGGCTAAGACAATTTCTAACACAGAAGGATGATCGTCTTATGATGAGGAATCAGCAGGGCAGTGCCGCGGTTCAAATCGTGTGGGTTCTGGCGGGTATCGTCGTGATCGTCGCCGCGCTGTTGTTTGCGAAAGACACGCGTCCCGCTCCGCCGGTGGTATTCACCACGCCATATCAAGCGGTTCTGCTGACCAACGGATCAGCTTACTTCGGCAAGCTGGAGGGCTACGGCACGCCCCACCCGGTGTTGACCGATGTCTACTACATCGTCACCCAGAACAATCCCGATACCAAGGAATCCAAGAAAGTGCTGGTCAAGCTCGGCAAACTTGAATTGAACGAGCCCGACCGCATCTACCTGAATCCCGTCCAAATCTTGGGCGTTCAACCGGTGGACCCGAAATCCCAGGTCGCCCAATCGATCGCTCAACAGCAAACACAGCACTGATATCGCTGGGAACGTGCGGGGGAACATGCTGTGTGCGCCTGTTCCTCCCGCTCGCGTTAATCCCTCTCGCGCCTCTCACCTTCGTCTTCTTCCCGCCGCATTCCCGCGCCGGCAGCGGCGGAAGACTCGGCCTGCTTCTTCTGCCAATCGGCTTCGGCCAGTACCGTGATGGCTTCCAGCTTCTTTTTCTTCAGGCCGGCGTTAATCATGGCCAGATCTTTATCCGTCCGCTTTTGAAAGTCATCGATCACGTCCTGCAACTCGTGGCCAAGCGATTCGGTCCGCGCCGCCTGGTAGTCGGTGGGCTTGCCATCGTATCCCGTCACTGCGCCGTAAAGCTGTCCCAGCAGTTCGCGGATGCGTTCTTCGCCGGTGATCATGCCGCCTTCTTTGGTGGCTACGATCTTCGATCGCAGAGCGTCACAATCCATGGCGAGCTGTTGCAATTGCTTGTGTAGCGCATCCTTCTCCGGAACCTTCGCCGCCCGCATATTGGCTCCGTCGCGCACTCCCTCAATCGCAGCCACCGCGTATGTCATGTGTTCCAGTTCTTTGTAAACCTTCATCGAGAGATCGAATTGCGCTTTTCGCTCTTCCATCGAATACTTCGCCCGCGGATCGATGGCAACATTCAGTTGCTCGGTGTAAGTTTGATCACCTTTGGTGAGCTTTACCGTGTAAGTGCCCGGCAGCACGCGCGGCCCCTGCGCTGCTTCAAACAGCGCCGATGCGGCCGGGGCGACCGCCGGAGGCTTGACGCGCATGCCCCAGCTTGCCCGATTCAGCCCGCGGTGCTTGCTTCCGGCCACCGTGTCCACAAGTTTGCCATCCTGGTCGAAAATCTCGATCTTCAAGTCTCCGAAGATGTGCCGCCCCTTCTGGTAATAGGTGATCTGGGCGTCCAAAGGCCGGCTCCGTCCGTTGAAACTCTCGTCCCCTTCCGGCCAGCCACCAAACACATCGAAATACTGGATCGAGGGCCGCCCCGCGATCAGCGTCGCTTCCTTACTCATTACATCCGGAGTGAGCGCGCGCAGCGGCGAAATATCGTCCACGATCCAGATTCCGCGCCCGTGCGTCGCCAGCACCAGATCCGATTCCCGCGCCTGCAGCGCGATATCATCCACCGGCGCCGCCGGGAAGTCCGTTCCCTTGTACTGCGCCCAGCGTTGTCCGCCATCCACCGAAATCCACAGCCCGAACTCCGTTCCCAGGAAAAGCACACTCGGACTGACCGTGTCTTCCTTGATCACGTGGGCAAATCCGCGAACGCCGCTTTCCTGCGCCGGCAGCGCCGTCCACGTTTGGCCGTAGTCGGTCGTCTTGTAGACGTAAGGCTTCATATCGCCGAACGTATGCCGGTCGAACGTGGCATAGGCCGTGGCTTCATCGAAGCGGCTGGCCTCGATGGTCGTGACCCAGGAATTCTTCCCCAATCCGGTGACGTTCCCCACCACATTCGTCCAGGTCTTCGCGCCATCACGCGTGATCTGCACGTTGCCGTCGTCGGTGCCCACCCAGATGATCTGGCCATTCTTCGGCGACTCCGAAATCGAGTAGATCGTGGTGTGCATCTCGGCCGACGAGTTGTCGATGGTAACGCCGCCGGACTCTTCTTGCTTCTGCTTTTCCGGATCGTTCGTGGTCAGGTCCGGCGAAATGCGATCCCACGATTGGCCGTGATCGCGCGAGCGGAACAAGTACTGCGCCCCAATGTAAAGCGTCCCTTTCTCGTTGGGACTCATGTGAATCGGCGTGTTCCAATTGAAGCGCAACTTCTTCTCGCCGTAATTCGGCCAGGGATGTATGTCGCGAATCTCGTGCGTGTGGCGATTGACGCGGCCGATTTCGCCGCCCTGCGCCTCGGCGTAGATATAGTCCGGATCGGATGTGTCTTCGAACATCCAGAAGCCGTCGCCGCCGAACATGTTTTCCCACTGCGAATTCGCGATGCCGCCCGGAAACGACGAATCTCCCACCCACGAGCTGTTGTCCTGCAAGCCGCCGTAGACGTGGTAGGGATCGGCATTATCCACGCTCACGTGATAAAACTGCGAGACTGGCAGGTTCAACTGGTGCTTCCAGCGGTTGCCGCCGTCTTCGCTGCGCCACAGGCCGCCATCGTCTCCGGCGATCACGATGTTCGTATTCTTCGGATTGATCCACACGTCATGGAAGTCGCCGTGCGCTGCGCTCGAAACAACGTTGAAGGTCTTTCCGCCATCGTTGCTGAGCAGCAGAATAAGATCGGGTTTGAAAATCTTGTTCTCGTCTTTAGGATCGACGATCAAATTGCCGAAATAAAACGGACGCCACACCATGTAGTTGCTGGCATCCAACTTGGTCCACGAAGCCCCGGCGTCGTCAGACCGATAGAGCCCTCGTCCTTTTTCCGCTTCGATGTTGGCATAGACCACCTGCGGCTTCGAGGGCGCTACCGCAACCGCGACTCGTCCCCACGGTTTGGCTGGAAGTCCCTTGGCATTGCTGTCTTGAATCTCGCTCCAATGATCCCCACCGTCCGTCGATTTGAAGAGCCCGCTGCCTGGCCCACCCG
>Ga0181525_10003037_pt1 | contig 13427 bp, 11 predicted proteins | sample PEATcosm2014_Bin_48_FD_121100 | JGI IMG/M metagenome (GOLD analysis project Ga0181525, IMG submission 121100) | Peatland microbial communities from MTU Mesocosm Facility, Houghton, MI, USA - PEATcosm2014_Bin06_10_metaG | ecosystem: Environmental > Terrestrial > Soil > Wetlands > Peat | place...
ACGACAAGGCATCGAAGATCGCCCATTACGCCATGGACAACGATCTCACATTGAAAGCCGCGGCGTTGAAGCTCGGCCTGGTCACGGAAGCCGAATTCGATCGCGTCGTCGATCCGAAGAAGATGGTTGCGCCCTACGTCGCGACCGGACAATAACGCGCCGGATCAACCCGCAACATCCGGCAACGCCTCGCTCGCCGCGCGCGCCACCGACTCTATCAGAATGGATGCGACGGCCGCGCCGTAGTCGAGGTCGATATTGGCCATCGTGTCCTGCGTGTCGTGATAGCCCTCGCGATTGATGTCGTAATTCTCCATGAAGAGCACGGTTGGAATGCCGGCGTCGGAGAAGATCTGACCGTCGGTGTTGAAAAGCGTGCTGCGCGGGTCGTCGCGGAAGCGCACCTCGCCTCTCGGCGCCAGATGGCGCGCCATCAGCGGAACTGCGCCGCCATGCGGACTCCGCCGCCCCCGTCCGAGATTGCGCCGCTCGTCGCGCCCGTTCCAGACGAGCGTTCCTGCTTCCCAGAGCTTTGCGGCAACATGCGCCTGATAGGCGAGCCAGAGCGACAGCCTGTCGCCGCCCGGCGCGATCTGGAAAATGTCCCGCTGACGGTCGTTGTTGTGCGCGATCATGTCGGCGACATAGAGGCCGCAAACCCGCGTGCCGGACAGATCGATCGCCTGATCGCCCATATGCAGTTTGCAAGTCCCCTCGACAAGCTTCTGCGCAAGGTCGCGCGCGCCGAGACAATCCGACGGAAACTCCTCGCCCGTCAGGTGCACGAGCCAGATATCGCGCGCGAGTTTGCCCGCGCGGCTCAATTCCATGAAGATCTCGGCACCCAGCATCAGCGAGGATGTGGCGGAGTGGTTGTCGTCCGCACCGGATGCGGAGACGCGGGCGCCGTCGTTCTTTCCCGAACGGTATCCGTAAACATCTTCCATATAGGCCGTGTCGTAGTGATCGGCCATGATCACCGCTTCGTTGCGATTTTTTCCGGGGATGACGACCACGAGATTGCGTTCATGGGCGTGGCCGGTCTGGCTGTTCAGCCAGCCTTCCATCCAGGGGTAATCGAAATCCGTTTGCCAGCGAAACGGGAATTCGCCGATCAGCACGCGCTCGCTCATGCCGGCATCGGCCGCGAGCTTGCGGTAGTGGTCCAGCAGAAAATCGCCCAGCTGGTCGAGATCGCGTTCGGGATAGGCGATGCGGGCCTGCGTGACCGGATCGAGCGAACAGTCGGCGGCGTTCTTGTTGAGGTAGCGCCCTTCGGCGAGGCTTGCGATCGTCTCCCAATAGCGAACCTCGAATTCGCGCATCGCGGTCACGTCATAGGTGAGCGCCCGATCGGGTTGCTCGGCGGACACGCCCAAAGATCTGGCGAAAGCCTCGGCGGCCTTTCTGGCCCTGGCATTGGAGCGCTTGGCGCTGTTCGCCGCGTCCTGTTCGGCCGACCCGCTCGGCTCCGCGTCGGCTTCGATATCTTCGCTCGGGACGGATTGCGCCGGAAATCGCGGCCACAATTCGATTTCGGCGTTCGCGTGGTCGCCGAGATCTGTCGCCGTCAGATATCCTCTCAAAGGGCTTTCGATGAGATTGGCGCGACCGCCATCGGGATCGCGAAAAGCCATCAGGGGCCGATGCCAGAAGATCGCGAAGCGGCCCGCCTGCATCGGCGGAAAGAAGAAGCGGTAGCCGAACGAATCCCCGTTCGCCATAAAGCCAATGGCGGCGCGAATGGCATCGCCGTCCGCGTTCGGCCCATCGAGCGTGACGCGAAAATCTTTCGACCAGATCTGTGCATTGCGCGCCATTGGCTTGCCGTACAGCCCGACGTCGTCCGGCAGCGCGCTGAAGAGGACTTTGTGAATCGGATCCTCGTGGACGAAAGTCGTGGAATCGCCCTCGCGCCACATGCGCTGCCAGCGATGGACGCGGCGATAGCCCCGCTTGGCTTCTCCGAGTTCCGCATCATGCGCGCAATGCGCGGGATCGTGCAGCCAGCCCGATTGCGGAACCCGGATGCCGCGCGGGCTTGCGTGACGCGAGATCGCCTGCTGCAAAAGAATCTGACAGGAAAACGGCAGCGCGCCGTCGAGACTCTGATAGAGCGGCGAACCCCAAAATACGAGCGAGCCCGGACAGGGAAGAAGATGGAGTTCGCCCGCGAGATAGCGGCGCTGGACGGGCTCTGGCAAAAGGCTGAACGGGCGGAAGGTGAGAAGATAGCGCACGTCGTCCACCGATTCCGCATCGCCGAGCAGGAACGGTTTCGTCCATGAAGGCAGAACGCCATCGACGGATTCGGGGAAGCCCGGCACTTCGCCCGTCGGCATGATCCGGAAGCCCATGGCGCGCAAATCGCCCGCCTCGTCGCCATAGACCTGCGCCAGCAATTGCCGGATCGCGTCCTGCGCAGCATCTGCCGGCATCTCCACGGACGGCGCCGAAAAGAAACTCTTCCAGAACCCCTGCGCCGGTCCCATCTGGCTGCCGCCGAACAGAGTCCACCGCACGCGGCCCTTGTCGTCCTGGGTTTTCGAAAGTGCGAGCGGCGAGAGAAACAGATAGCGCTCATGCGCCGGCGCGGCAGACGCGAGGGACTTCGGCCAATAGGGATTGTTCTCGAGATGGCGGCGGCCGATCCGGCTCTGTCCTTTTCCGGTCGCCAGCGTGACGATGCTGTCGATCAGCTGCCGCGCGATGATGGCGCGGCCCGGCGTGAGTTCCTTGTCCCGCTCCGATTGCGCGATCCGCCACCCCCAGGGATCGTCCTCGGAAAACGGCGTGTCGAGATCCCAATTTCCATAGGGCTTCTGGCCGACCCTCGGCGGCGGCATGTATTCGGAATAGGCCGCGATCGGAAATCGCCCCTCGCCCCGGACCCACGACCAATCCGCGAAAAGCGCTTTCCATCCCCCGGGCTCGGTCATGTCGGTTCCACACCTGATGTTGCGCGAAGGGATTGCGAAGGCGAATGTAGCATCCAGAGACTGTCAAAATTGCCGGTAGAGTTCATGGCGTCAATCTCCCAGTTCCGAACAACCGTGCGGCCCGGCGATATTGCCGCCGTGGAAGCGATCGTGCGCGCGGCCGGCGTGTTCAGCGAGGAGGAGATCGCCATCGCCCGCGAACTCGTGGAAGACAATCTCGACCGGGGCAGCATCGCGTCGGGCTACCATTTCCTTTTTGCGGACGGCACGAATGGCCTCGACGGCTATACCGCGTTCGGTCCCATCCCCGGCACGGACCGCCGCTGCGAACTTTACTGGATTGCCGTGGAGAAAGCCGCGCAACGCACCAAACTCGCTCAGCGATTGTTGAAGGCGAGCGAGGATGAGGTGCGCAACATGGGTGGCGTCATGATGATCGCCGAGACGTCCACGCGTCCGGACTATATGCCGGCACAGAAATTCTATCGTTCGCAGGGCTATGCGCTGCTGGCCGATATCCCAGACTGGCATGCGGATGGCGACGGCCTCGCAATTTTCGGCAAACGACTGGTCTAAGCTTTCGGTTTCCGTGGAGCAAACAATGCGCGTTTTCGATTTCAGCCACGCCATCGTGCGCCAGCCCGGCGAGAGCGTCGTCAACGGGCTTCGCAGCGACAGCAACGCGGCGCCGACGCTCGCGGGCGTTCGGCGCGAACATGCCGCATACACCGCGGCCCTGCGCGCAGCCGGCCTCGCGGTCGATGTCCTTCCGCCGCTCGAGCGATTTCCGGACTCCGTCTTCGTCGAAGATCCGGCGCTCGCCTTTCCCGAGGGCGCGATCCTCCTGCGGCCCGGCGCGCCCACACGCCTCGGCGAGCGAGAGGAAATGCGCGGCGCGCTGGAGCGCCATTTTCAGCAGGTGCTGGAGCTCGAAGGCGACGAATATGCCGACGGCGGCGATGTGCTCGTGACACCGGAACTCGTCTTCATCGGACTGTCGGCGCGCACGAACCGCACCGGCGCGGAGGCGCTGATCGCAAAACTCGCCCAACTGGGCCGAAAAGCGCAGATCGCGGAAACGCCGAAATCCATCCTCCATTTCAAGACGGCGGTTTCGCTGATGTGCGAAGACACCGTGCTTGCGATGCAGCCGATGGCGGACAGCGGAATTTTCACCGCGTTCAAGGTGATCGTTGTGCCGGAAGGCGAAGACGCCGCCGCGAACGCGCTTCGCATCAACAATACGATATTCATCGGCGATCGATTTCCGCGCACCATGGATCTGCTCGCGAAGGAAGGCTTCGCCGTCAGGCCGCTGCCCGTGACCGAGATTGGCAAGCTCGATGCCGGTCTCTCCTGCATGTCGCTGCGCTGGTGAGCACGACCGTCACAGCGATTTGGACTTCTCCGCCGTCGTGGGCGAATTGCCGCCGTGAAACCGCCCGAACAAACGCGCGGTCATCACACCCATCAGCAGGACGCCCACACCCAGGGCAATGACCTGATCGGGGGCGTGCAGATCGAAATCTCCCACGCGAGCGATGAGAAGATAGGCGATGACGAAGTTCGCAAAACCCCAGAGCACGTTCACCGTCGAAGACGAAAGACCTTCGCCCGGCGGCTTGGCAAACGGGCTCTGAAAGGGCCGCCCCATCACGCCGCTGACGAAATGGGGAACGGCGTTCGCCAGAAACGCGCCGCCGAACAGATACGATACGTCGTGAATCCAATCCATGATCAGGCGCTCCTTTGCGGGTGATTACGATTCGGCCAGTCGCTTGATCACGTCCGTGGCCGCGAGGAGGGATTTTTGTTCGTCCCTGTCGAGCTTTGCGATTGCGGACAGGAGCCATTCCCGCTTTGCCAGACGTCGGCGATAGCGGCCTTCGACGCCTGCGGGCGTGAGTTCGAACAGAATCTGCCGGCCGTCGGTGGGATGCGCTTTGCGCCGGACGAAGCCTTCTTCCTCCATCTGCGCAAGCAGTGCGCCCATGGATTGCGGCTTCATGCCTTCGGCGCGCGCGAGATCGGCCGTCGTCATCGGGCCTGTTTCGAGCCGCCCCGTGATCGCGACCTGCGACCAGCTCACCTCGCCGGATCGCGACTCCGCGCGCAGACGGCGCACAAGCAGGCTCATTGCCGCCAGAAGTTCGGCGACGGCTTCTTCGTCGGCTCTCGCGACCTTTGCCATGGCGCCATTTTATAGATTAGAAGGTAGACTTGCAAGTTTAACTGATGATGTCGTATACGATCCGCCCCAGAGAAGAAGCGAGACACCGTTGGCCGATCCGCCACAACTGGAAATGAAAATCGGGCGCCGACTCCCGATCGTCATTCCGCTGGTCGTGGCGTCGGCTTTTTTCATGGAGCAGCTCGACTCCACCATCATCACGACGGCGGTTCCCGTCATCGCCCGCAATCTTGCCGTCACACCCGTGCAGATGAGCCTTGCTGTTGCGGCTTACGTGCTGGCCGTGGCCGTGTTCATTCCGGTGAGCGGCTGGTTTGCCGACAAATTCGGGACGCGTCTGGTTTTCGCGTCTGCGCTCGGTGTCTTCACGCTGGGTTCTATTCTCTGCGGTCTCGCGCAGAGCTTCGACATGCTCGTCGCCATGCGCGTCGTGCAGGGGCTGGGCGGCGCCATGATGACGCCGGTCGGACGTCTCATCCTTCTGCGCAGCTTTCCCCGCTCGGAACTGATGACGGCGATGACGTATGTGACGCTGCCCGCGATCGTCGGGCCCGTCATCGGCCCGCTGCTCGGCGGCGTGCTGACGACCTATCTTTCCTGGCGCTGGATTTTCTACGTCAACCTGCCCTTCGGCGTGATCGGAATGCTGCTGGCGCTCCGCTTCGTGGAGAATGTCCGCGAAACTGCCGTGCCCAAATTCGACGTGCCCGGATTTCTCATGATCGGCGGCGGCCTGGCGCTCCTTCAGTTCGGCATGGAAAATGTGAGCCGGCCGGTCGTGTCGGTTTCCACGATTATCTTCACGCTCATCGCGGCCGTGGCGCTGCTGGCGAGTTTCGGCATTTACGCGCGCCGCACTGCGGCACCGGCCGTCGATCTGAGCCTGTTCCGGATGCGATCGTTTCGCGTCGGCACGCTGGCCGGCGGCATCTGCCGCGTCGGCATGAACGGCATGCCGTTTCTGCTTCCCCTGATGCTGCAGGTCGGTTTCGGACTGTCGCCCATCGGCTCGGGCTCGCTGACCTTCGTCGGATCGGCGTCCGCGATCTTCGTCCGCACCTTGATCGCGCCCACGCTGCGCCGTCATGGATTTCGCGCCATTCTTGTGACGAGCGCGCTCGCGGGCTCCGCCGTCCTCGCGGGGTTCGCGTTCATCGGTCCTGCGACGCCGCATTGGGTGATATTGCTGTGCGTGTTCGCCTTCGGCCTGACACGCGCCACGCAGTTCATGACGTCGAACACGCTCGCTTATTCCGATATGCCCGACAGCCATCTGAGCCGCGCCACGAGCCTGGGCGGCGCGTTGCAGCAGCTTTCGGTCAGCTTCGGTGTGTCGATCGGTGCGGTCCTGCTCAGCCTTGTGGGGCTGCACATTCACGGCCTGACACCGCAGCGGTTTCAGGAGGCATTCCTCCTGTCGGCGTTCCTTCCGCTTCTGGGAATTCCCGGCTTCCTGGCGCTGGATGCGCAGGACGGCATCAGGGTCACGATCTCGCCGATCGCCAAAGCCGAGGAGCAGGCCTAGCCGTTCCGCCCGCGATGATGGCGCGTCAGGGATGCGAGCGCATCCACCATCGCCTTGCGCAATTCGCGCGGTCCCAGAACTTCGACTTCTTCGCGCAGGCGAAGGAGCTCGTGCGCGCCATGCGTGACGGATTCGATCGGCAGCGTGCAGCGCACCCAACCGTCGCGATCGGGCTTTGCGGTCTCGCGCGCTGCGTCGCGCACATAGGGACCCAGGAGTTCGAGCCACTCCATGCCTTTGGGTGACAGCCGCACCTCGGCTTCGCCCTTGTAGACGCCGCGCTCGTAGTCGCGCGCGGATTTTTCCCAATGCGCCGCGAGATCGAAATTCTTCGGCCGCGCGAATTTCTCGTCGAGGATCTCGGGGTCGTGGATGTTTGCCACGCGATAGGTGCGTATCGCCTTGGCTGCCTGCGCCACGAGATACCAGGCGCCACCTTTCAGCACGAGACCAAGGGGGCCAAGTTTGCGTGGCCGCAACGCGCCGTCCGAGCGGTATTGGAAACTCAGCATGCGTTCGCTCCAGAGCGCGCGCGCGACCGTCTGCAGTGACGGCTGTGGGTTGGCCGCGTGAAACCAGCCCGCGGGATCCAGATGAAAACGCTGGGCGATGCGTTCGGCGCTCGGCTGCATATGCGGCGGCAATGCCGCGGTCAGCTTCAACCTGGCCGCGGCGACGGCATCAGCGAGACCCAGCTCCGCCGCAGGCCCCGGCAGTCCTGTGAGAAACAGCGCTTCGGCTTCGGGCTCGGTGAGACCGGTCAGCTTGGTGCGATAGCCATCCATCAGCGCGAAGCCGCCGCTGCGGCCGCGATCGGCATAGACCGGAATGCCGGCCGCGCTCAGCTGATCGATGTCGCGATGGATGGTGCGCACGGAGACTTCGAATTCCGCGGCAAGTGCTGCCGCGCTCATCCGGCCGCGCGTCTGCAGCAGCATCAGGATCGACAGGAGGCGGCTCGCCAACATTTTTCGAGGCTACCCCAGAATACATGCCATTCGATGTCATGTTTAGGGCCGTACAACGCCTTTCGCAAGTTTCGAGGAGATGCCCCATGTCATCCGATCCCGTTCATGATTTTGATTTCTTCTTCGGCAACTGGCGGATTCATCATCACCAGCTGAAAGCGCGGCTCGCGGGCTCAACCGAATGGCAGGACTTCGCGGGCAGCTGCATCACCCGGCCGACGCTGGGCGGTCAGGGCAATATGGATGACAACGTCATCGAGGCGCCGGGCGGCACCTATCGCGCCGTCACCATGCGGGCCTTCGATCCCAAGACGGAGAAATGGACCATCTGGTGGCTGGATGCCCGCCGCCCGCATGCCCTCGACGTGCCGATGATCGGCGGATTCGAGAACGGCGTGGGCACGTTCCTCGCCGACGACACCTTTGAAGGAAAAGCGATCAAGGTCCGATTCCTCTGGTCGCGCATCACGCCGATGTCCTGCCGCTGGGAACAGGCGTTCTCCGAAGACGGCGGAGCGAACTGGGAGACCAACTGGATCATGGATTTCACCCGGACCGCGTGAGCACGATCAGATGTGATGATGCACAGCCTCCTGATGCGTGATGCGTTTCTCGAGCGCGCGCAGGAGCACGTAAAACACTGGCGTGAGGATGAGCCCGAAGAAGGTCACGCCCAGCATTCCGAAAAAGACGGTCACGCCCATAGCGTGGCGCATTTCGGCGCCCGCGCCGGACGAAAGCACCAGCGGCACGACGCCCATGATGAAGGCGAAGGACGTCATCAGGATCGGACGCAACCTGAGACGCGCGGCTTCCAGCGCCGCATCGAGCGTGGCCCTGCCCTGGATCTCCAATTCGCGCGCGAACTCCACGATCAGGATCGCGTTCTTGCAGGCGAGCCCGATCAGCACAAAGAGCCCGATCTGCGTGAAGATGTTGTTGTCGCCGCCGGTGAGCCACACGCCGGTGATCGCGGAGAAAAGGCACATCGGCACGATCAGGATGATCGCAAGCGGCAGGAACAGGCTTTCATACTGCGCGGCCAGCACCAGGAACACGAGAAGCACGCAAAGCGGAAAGACGAGAAGCGCCGTATTGCCGGCCAGTATCTGCTGATAGGTGAGATCGGTCCATTCGTAGCTCATGCCCTTCGGCAGGTTCTCGCCGAGCAGCTTCGTGATCGCAGCCTGCGCCTGCCCCGTCGAGTAGCCGGGCGCCGGCGCGCCGTTGAGGTCGGCCGAACGGAAGCCGTTGTAGCGCATGGCGCTGTCCGGTCCCGTGGTCTCGCTCACCCGCATGATCGACCCGAACGGCACCATCTGGCCGTCGGCATTGCGGGTCTTGAGACGCAGGATGTCATCGGGTGTCGAGCGGAACGGCGTGTCGGCTTCTGCGATCACCTCATAGGTGCGGCCGAAGCGGTTGAAATCGTCGACATAGATCGAACCCAGATAGATCTGCATCGTGTCGAACACGTCCTGGATATCGACGCCGAGCTGCATGGCGCGCGTGCGATCGAGATTGGCGTAGAGCTGCGGCACGCCGATGTTGAAGCTCGAGAACACGCCCGCGAGCTCGGGCGTCGTCTGCGCCTTTTGCTGGATCGTCTGCATCGCGCGATTGAGCGCCACATCGCCCTGGTCGGTGCGATCTTCGACCTGCAGTTTGAAACCGCCGATCGTGCCCAGACCCTGTACCGGCGGCGGCGGGAAGATCGCGATGATGGCGCCCCCGATGCCCGCATATTTCTTTTGCAGGCTCTGCGCGATCGCCATACCGGACAGCGACGCCGATCCGCGCTGCGGAAAGGGCTTCAGTCCCACGAACACGATGCCGGCCGAGGGACTGTTGATGAAGCCGTTGATCGAAAGGCCCGGGAACGCGATGGCGTGATCCACGCCCGGCTCCTTGAGCGCGATGTCCGAAATCTGGCGGATGACGGATTCCGTCCGGTCGAGTGTCGCGCCTTCGGGCAATTGCGCGAAGCTGACGAGATAGGCCTTGTCCTGCGTCGGCACGAAACCCGGGGGCACGAGTCCGAAACCCACATAGGTCAGGACCAGGAGCGCGCCATAGAGAGCCATGGCGGCTGATCTGCGCTTGAGGATTCCGCCGACGCCGCGGCCGTAGCCTTCCGAGCCCGCATGGAACAGCTTGTTGAAGCGCGAGAAGAACGGACCCAGCACCCTGTCCATGCCGCGCGCAAGAAGGTCTTTCGGCGCGCCGTGCGCCTTGAGCAACGTCGCCGCGAGTGCCGGCGACAGCGTCAGCGAATTGAACGCGGAGATGACGGTCGAGAATGCGATGGTGAGCGCGAACTGGCGATAGAACTCGCCGGTGAGCCCGCTGATGAAGGCGATGGGAACGAAGACCGCGCAAAGCACGAGCGCAATGGCAATGATCGGCCCGGTCACTTCGGACATCGCCTTCAGCGTCGCCTCGCGCGGCGCCAATCCCGCCTCGATGTTGCGTTCGACGTTTTCCACCACGACGATCGCGTCATCGACGACGATGCCGATGGCGAGCACAAGTCCGAACAGCGACAATGCGTTGATCGAGAAACCGAAGAGATACATGAAAGCGAACGTGCCGACGATCGAGGTCGGCACCGCAAGAAGCGGAATGATCGACGCGCGCCAGGTCTGCAGGAACAGGATCACCACGAGCACGACGAGGGCCACGGCCTCGAGCAGCGTGTGCACGACGGCGGTGATGGAGTCGCGCACGAACACCGTCGGGTCGTAGACGATGCTGTATTCGAGCCCTTGTGGGAAATTCTTCTTCAATTCCTCCATCGTGGCGCGGACATGGTCGGAGATCTGGATGGCGTTCGAACCGGGCGCCTGGAAAATCGGGATGGCCACCGCCTGCTTGTTGTCGAGGAGCGAGCGCAGGCCGTATTCCGACGCGTCGATCTCGACGCGCGCGACATCGCCCAGCCGTGTGACGACGCCGTTCTCGCGCTTGACGACGATATTCGCGAATTGCTCAGGATCGGTAAGCCGGCCTTCCACATTGATCGGCAGTTGCAGCTTGCTCGTCTGACCGTAAGGCGGGCCATTGATGATGCCGGCCGCCACCTGCACGTTCTGTTTGCGCACGGCGGCCACGACGTCGTCGGCCGTCATGTTGCGCTCGGCGATCTTCTCCGGATTGAGCCAGATGCGCATGGCGTAATCGCCCGAGCCGAACAGCTGCACCTGGCCCACGCCTTCGATCTTTGCGAGCCGGTCCTTGACGTTCAACACGGCGTAATTGCGCAAATAGAGCATGTCGTAGCGGCCGTCCGGCGAATTCAGATGGACGACCATGGTGAGGTCGGGCGAACTTTTCGTCGTCGTGACGCCGAGGCTTTGCGTCACCTGCGGCAGACGCGGCAGCGCCTGATTGACGCGGTTCTGCACCAATTGCTGCGCGAGGTCGGGATTGGTGCCGATCTTGAACGTGACGGTCAGCGTCAGCGTGCCGTCGGAGGCGGCCTGCGAGAACATGTAGAGCATGTTCTCCGTGCCGTTGATCTGCTCTTCGAGAGGCGTCGCGACCGTTTCGGCGATGACGTTCGGATTGGCGCCGGGGAATTCGGCTTTCACGACAACCGACGGCGGCACGACCTCGGGATATTCCGAGATCGGCAACTGCGTCATCGCGATCAGCCCCGCGAGGAAGATCAGAATCGAGATCACGCCCGCGAAAATCGGGCGATCGATGAAGAATTTGGACAGACTCATGGCGTGGGCCCTGAAGACCTTCTGGTTCGGATTATAGGTTTAGCGCGACGCGAACTTCGGCGAACCAGCGTTGCTGGCGAAATGCTCGCTGACGGCCGCGCCCGGCTGCACTTTCTGCAGACCGTCGACGATGACGCGCTCGCCCGGACGCAATCCGGATGTCACGACGCGCTCGTCGCCCACCTCTCCGCCCAGCGCCACTTCGCGGAACGAGGCCTTGTGATCGCGGCCGACGACGAAAACAAACCGCTTGCTCTGGTCGTTGCCGATCGCGTCTTCCGGAACGAGAATGACCTTGCTGTCGGTCGCTGAGGCAAGCTTCACCGATACGAACATGCCGGGAATAAGGCTGCCGTCTTCGTTTGCGAAGCGCGCACGGGCGCGGATCGTGCCGGTGCCGGTGCTGATCCTGTTGTCGAAGCTCTGGATCACGCCCTTGTAGACGTGGCCGCTGTCGCCCTGCACGGTCAGCTCGACCGGAATCTGGTGCTCCTGGTCGGCGGTCGTCGCATGGGCGCGGACATTTTCGAGATAGGTCTGCTCGTCCACGTCGAAATCGGCGTAAATGCCGTCGTTCGAGACGATCGTCGTAAGCAGCGGCGATGCGCCCGTCTGCGTCTGCACGAGATTGCCGACCGTCAGTTCCGCGCGGCCGACGCGGCCCGAGATCGGCGCTTTGACATAGGCGAAGTCGACATTGAGCTTGGCCTGCGTAAGTGCCGCTTCGGCGGATTTGACGGCAGCCTGCGCTGTGCCGTTCGCATTGTCTTTCTGGTCGTAATAGTCCTTCGCGACCGCGTTCGCCTTGATGAGATTGGTTGCGCGATCCAGTTCGGTCTTGGCGAGACGCGCATTCGTCTGCGCGGTGACGAGATCGGCCGACGCTTTCGCGGCTGCCGCTTCATAGGTGCGCGGGTCGATCACGAAGAGAATGTCGCCGGCGTGGACGATCTGTCCGTCCTTGAAACGGATCTCGGTGATGCGGCCGTCGACCTGGGGGCGGACGTCGGCGGCGTCGACGGCTGTCATGCGGCCCGAATATTCGGTCCAAAGGCGGACGGGCTTGGCCGCGACCGCGGCAACCGTCACGGGAACCGGGGCCGCGGCAGGAGGCGGCGCGCCGGCCCCGGCATGGTGAAGAACCAGACCCAGTCCGGCTGCGACCACGAAGGCTGCGGCGCCCAGGAATGCCCGGCTTTTCAGGACCTTGATGGCCGCGGAGGGGGCTTTCCCCGCCTTGAAGGCGTCCGTGCTGATCAAATCGGCGATGTGGGACATCGGTCTTCCCCAAGAAATATGTAGCGATGGCTACACATGTAGGGGCTGGATTGAGACCGTCAAGGCTCTTATGTATCATCCGTTACAATAATAAAAGGACATACCTGCTATGAGGACAGGTCGACCCAGGAGCTTCTGCACGGAGACGGCGCTCGACCGCGCCATGACCGTGTTCTGGCGCAAAGGTTATGAAGGCGCATCGCTTCATGACCTCACTGAGGCCATGGAGATCAATCCGCCCAGCCTCTACGCCGCGTTCGGAAATAAAGAAGGACTCTTTCGCGCCGTGCTCGAACGTTATGACGAGCGCCGCAAGGAGCTCATGGACCGCGTGCTCGCCGCGCCCGATCCCAAATCCGTTGCGCGCACGTTTCTCGAGGGCGTTGCGGAATTCGCGGTCGATACGAGCGGCCGCAATCCGCCGGGCTGTCTGCTCGTGCAGAGCGGGCTTTCCTGCTCCGACACAGATATCCCCGACGTGCTGGCACAGCACCGCGCCGAAAAGGAACGCGCGTTGCGCGAACGTTTCGAACGCGATCGCAAGGACGGCATGCTCCCCAAGAGCGCGGATCCGGCGACGCTCGCACGCTACCTCGTCGCGATGGCGAACGGGCTTTGCGTACAGGCGGCTGCAGGCGCCAACGCAGCACAACTTCGCGATGTGGCCGAGCTCGCGATCCAGGCGTGGCCCGTCGCAGAAAAATCCGCGCCCAAAAAGGCCGCCCGCGAAAAAGTGCATTAGACGGACTATGCGTCGCAGGCCCTTCGAGGCCCTCGCCTTGAAATCGTAGTGATCGA
>Ga0181525_10003038_pt1 | contig 13427 bp, 11 predicted proteins | sample PEATcosm2014_Bin_48_FD_121100 | JGI IMG/M metagenome (GOLD analysis project Ga0181525, IMG submission 121100) | Peatland microbial communities from MTU Mesocosm Facility, Houghton, MI, USA - PEATcosm2014_Bin06_10_metaG | ecosystem: Environmental > Terrestrial > Soil > Wetlands > Peat | place...
CGGTACCGGGGTCTGGTACGTTTCCGGCGTATCGGGAACGGGTCATTGCCGACTGACCCCGAAAACCCTTTGAACCGCTGAATGGAGAGACGTTATGCGCAAGAGCGGATGGGCAGCAGCTGCCGGTCTCGGATCGCTAGCACTGCTGCTAGCCGCGTGCGGGGGATCATCTGGATCATCGGGATCGGCGGGCTCGACCGCGACTCCGACTACCACCACGGCCGCCGGCCAGGCAACTAGCCAGGCGCTGAACCCGCCAGGGACGACCGTGCTGATCGTCCAGAAGTCGGACCTCGGCTATGTCCTCGCCGAGGCCAACGGCCTGGTTGTCTACACCTACGGCAACGACAAGAAGGGCGGCTCGCCGACCTGCACCGGGTCGTGTGCCTCGCTCTGGCCTCCGGTGACCGGCAACCCCAAGTCCCTGTCGGCCGATACCCTGCCTGGCACGCTCGGCACCGTCAGCGATGCGAACGGCGCCAAGCAAGTCACCTACAACGGCTACCCGCTGTACACCTACAAGGGCGCGAAGCCGCTGACGACGTCCGGTAACGGCGTGGACGGCCTGTGGCACGTGATCAAGCTGTCCGCCAGCGACGTCTCCGGCGGGTGACCGGGGCAATGACCTGGCGTTCCCGCCGGACCCTCGCCGGGAACGGGCCATCGATGAAGGAGAAAGTTATGCGCAAGAGGGGATGGGCGGCGGCTGCCGGTCTCGGATCGCTGCTGCTGCTCGCCGCGTGCGGGGGAACCTCGACGTCTAACACGGGCCTGGGGTCCACGGGCAGCGCCACGCCGTCGGCCAGTTCCGCCGCGACGGTGACGGGGGCACCAAGCCCGACGGCAAGCCAGACGTCGGCCTCTGCGGCGCCGTCGGTGAAGCAGACGACGCCCCACCCGACCGGCCCCACCGCGGGACCGCAGCCGAGCAGCCACCTGAACGACTCGCTGCCGCCGATAGGCACGACCATCATGGTCGTGCAGAAGTCCGATCTCGGCTTCGTGCTCGCCGAAGCGAACCACATGGTGGTCTACACCTACGCTAAGGACAAGAAGGGCGGCCCGCCGTCCTGCACCGGATCGTGCGCTTCGATCTGGCTGCCGGTGACGGGCGTACCGCAGGTGTCGGCGGCCGACACTCTGCCCGGCACGCTCAGCACGGTCACCACGGCGAGCGGCGGCAAGCAGATCACCTACAACGGCTACCCCCTGTACACCTACAAGAGCTCGCAGCCGTACACCACGACCGGCAACAACGTCGGAGGGGTCTGGCACGTGGTGATGCTCTCCGAGAGCGACATCACGGGCTGAGCCCGCTTGGATCTGGCGGTTCCCGGGCCCGACCCGGGAACCGCCCTCCTGTGTCGCCACGGGCGATCATGAGAAGGACAACGTTATGAATGTGCTGATCGGCCGCCGGATAGTGACCATCGCCGCCGCGGCCGGCCTGGTCTTGCTCGCTGCGGCCTGCAGTTCGTCCACGCCAACCGCGTCGTCGGCGCCTTCGGCTACCTCGGCAGCGACCTCGACGTCCGTGCCAGGCTCCGCCACCTCCGCGCCTGCTCCCTCGGCGACGGCATCCGCGGCCGCGGCGGCGGCCGTGGAACTGAAGACGGAGAGCACCAAGCTCGGCACCGTGCTCGCCGACAAGAAGGGCAAGACGGTCTACTGGTTCGCCAAGGACACCTCGACCGCGTCGGCCTGCACCGGCGCCTGCGCCACCGCGTGGCCGCCGGTGCTCGGCATGCCGCAGGCCGCATCCGGGTCCTCGCTGACCGGCAAGTTCGGCACGATCAGCCGTTCGGACGGCACCGTCCAGGCCACCTACAACGGCCATCCGCTGTACACGTTCGAGGGCGACACGGCACCCGGCCAGACCAACGGCAACGGCGTCATCGCGTTCGGCGCGGCGTGGTCCGTCGTCACGATCTCCGGCGGCTGATCTGCCCCGGAGGTTGCCTGCCCGGCGGCAGGGTATGACGCGTCCGTAGATCAGGTCCGGCCGAACGGGGACGTCCATCGTGGCCAGCCAGGCAGCAGATCAGAGCCGCACCGCAGACCAGCCCGCGCCGCAGCGCGGGCTGGCGGTCATCTACGGCGCGCTGATGCTGGCCATGCTGCTCGCCGCACTTGACCAGACGATCGTGGCCACCGCGCTGCCGACGATCGCGGGCGACCTGGGCGGGCTCGACCACCTGTCCTGGGTGGTCACCTCGTACCTGCTCGCCACCACCGCGACCACCCAGGTGTGGGGCAAGCTCGGCGACCAGTACGGCAGGAAGTACCTGTTCATCGCCGCGATCGTCATCTTCCTCGTCGGCTCCGCCCTGTCCGGCCTTTCCCATACCCTGACCGAGCTGATCGCCTTCCGCGCGCTACAGGGCATCGGCGGCGGGGGCCTGCTGGTGCTGGCCCAGGCCATCGTCGGGGACGTCGTCCCGCCGCGGGAGCGGGGCAAGTACCAGGGCGCGTTCGGCGCCGTCTTCGGCGTGGCGAGCGTCATCGGGCCGCTGCTCGGCGGATTCTTCGTCGACAACCTGTCCTGGCGGTGGGTGTTCTACATCAACCTGCCGATCGGCGCCGTCGCGCTCGTGGTGGTGACGATCGTGCTGCCCGCCACGTCCGACCGGCGCAAGCATTCCATCGACTACCTGGGCGCCACCGTTATCGCCGCGTTTGCCACCTGCGTGGTGCTTGCCACCTCGTGGGGCGGTACCACCTATCCGTGGGGCTCGCCGGTGATCATCGCGCTGTTCGCCGCGTCCGCGGTGCTCGTGGTGGTCTGGTGGCTGTCCGCCCGGCGGGCGGCCGAGCCGCTGCTGCCGCTGCGGCTGTTCCGTAACCCGGTGTTCAGCGTCGCCGCCGGGATCAGCCTCGCGGCCGGGTTCGCGATGTTCGGCTCGATCTCCTACCTGCCGTTGTTCCTGCAGGTGGTGCACGGGATCTCGGCCACCATATCCGGCGTCTACCTGCTGCCGCTGGTCGGCGGCCTGCTGATCACCTCCATCGTCAGCGGCCAGCTGATCGCGAGGACCGGCAAGTACAAGATCTACCCGATCGCCGGCACGGCCATCCTGGTGGTCGCGCTGTTCCTGCTGTCCAAGCTGGACGAGTACACCTCGACCGCGCAGACCTCCGTCGACTTCTTCGTCCTCGGGCTGGCTCTCGGGCTGATCATCCAGGTCCTCGTCATCGCCGTGCAGAACTCGGCCGACTTCGCCGACCTGGGCGCCGCGACGTCGGGGGTAACCTTCTTCCGCACCATCGGCGGTGCGTTCGGCGTGTCCATATTCGGTGCGATCTTCTCTAACCGGCTGGTCAGCGAGCTGTCCTCGACGCTGCGGGGAGTGCCGCTTCCGCATGGGTTCAACGCCGCTGGCGCCGCGGCAGACCCCGCGGTGCTCAAGAAACTGCCCGCCGCCGTCAAGGCGGACGTGATACACGCGTACTCGCTTGCCCTGCACCCGGTCTTCCTTTACGCGATCCCGGTCGCGCTGGTCGCGTTCGCGCTCTCCTGGTTCCTGCGCGAGGTCCCGCTGCGGGCGACGAGCTCCGTCGGCATCGGCGAGGGCCTGGGCGCCGGGCCGCCGGAGCGCTCCTCGGTCCAGGAGGTGGAACGCTCGCTGACCAGGCTCGGCGGCGCGGACCTGAGGCGGCGCGGCTACGAGCGCCTGGTCGCGGCGGCCGGCCTCGACCTGCCGGCCGGCAGCGCCTGGATCCTGACCCGGCTGGCCAAGCAGGGCGCGGTCGCGGGGGAGGAGCTTGCTAAGCAGGCCAACGTGACCGTCGACTACGGTACGCCCTACGTGGACCGCCTGGTCGAAGAGCAGATGGTGACTCGCTCAGACGGGAAGCTAGTGCTCACCGAGGCCGGGCACGAGGCCGCCGACCGGTTGTTCGCGGCCCGCCGCGAGGGCCTGCGCGAGCTGCTCTCCGACCTGTCGCCCGAGGAGTACGGCGAACTCGGCGCGCTGCTCACCAAGCTGTCCCGCGCCATGCTCGGCGAGGACGCCGACAGCAACCTGATCAGCCGCTGAAGCGGGCGCCGCCGCTCTTCGGTCCCGTCGGCAGCCTCCGATGCGGCCAGCAGACCTTGAGCACGATGTCTTTGCCCGCATCATCGTGAGCGGGGCCAGCCAGGCGGTCGCGCCCGGGCCGGTCCCGATGTCTGCTACCTCCTAGTCCCTGCGGCGGTAGCGGATGCGGCAGGGGGAGCGCGGGCCCTTGAAGGCGGGCGTACGCACCGAGGTCGGGTCTGGATCGATGAGGGTGAGCTCGTAGCGCTGCAGCAGGCGCGTGATGGTCACGTGCACGAGCAGGTCGGCGAAGTGCTCGCCCAGGCACCGGTGCGTTCCGCCGCCGAACCCGTGCAGGTAGGCCACCTGCCTGGGATCGGCGAGGAAACGGTCCGGGTGGTAGCGCGTGGCGTCCTCGAACAGGGGCGGGAGCCGGTGGCTGATGATGGGCGCGACGAATACGTCGGCGCCCGCCGGGATCCTGCACCCGTCGACGTCGATCGGCCGCATGGCCCGGCGGAGCAGCACCGGGGCGACCGGGCGCAGCCGCTCGGTCTCCTGCAGCGCCCGGTCCAGGCAGGTCATGCGGTGCACGACCGCCAGGTCCAGCGACCTGCGCGGGTCCGGCAGCAGCGACTGCTGCTCGTCGAGGACCTTTTGCAGCTCGTCAGGGTGCTGCAGCAGGTCGATCAGTGCCCAGGAGAGGTGGCCGGTGGTGCTGTCGTGCCCGGCGAACGCCACGCCGAGCGCCATCTGCACGACCCAGAAATCGGTAACCGGCGAGCCGTCGAGCGCGCGGGAGTTCATCAGTTCCTGCAGGAAGTCGGGAGGGTCGAGCGGGTGGACGCGCCTGGCCCGGATCAGGTCGCCCACGGCGGCGCGCATCTTGTCGCGGGCCCGCCGGGCCCGCCGCAGGTGCGGGACGGGAACCCAGCCCGGCGTGATCGGGTCGAGGCCGCGGATGAAGTCGCGGAAGTCGCTGGCGACCGTGCCCGGCATGCGGCTGACGAATTCGGCGCCGAGGAACGCCTCCATGATGACCCCGAGGACCAGGTCGTTCATCTCGCTCGGCAGGTCGAAGGTGCCGCAGTCGCCTAGCCGGGCCATGAATTCGGCGCAGCGGCGCTCCATCATCGTCAGGTAGGAGATCATCATCTTGCCCCTGAACAGGGGCAGCAGGGTCTCGCGCTGGTGCTGGTACTCCTCGGGCGGGGCGAGGAAGTAGAAGTCGGGCCCGAACAGGCGCTTGGTGAAGGCCAGGCTGGGCCCGATGGACAGGTGCTCGTCGTCGGTGTGCTTGAAGACCCACCGGGCCCATTCCGGGCCGAGCATGAAGATGGCGGGCCTGCGACCGGGCCGCAGCCGCAGCCGGAAGACCTCGCCGTGCTCCTGATAGCCGCGCTGCAGCAGCTGGAGCTGGTCGCGCAGGAACCGCGGAGCATGCCCGACGACCGGCAGCGCACCGGACACCATCGGCGGCACCGGGCGGGAAGCATCGGGGGATAGTGAAGTGGTCGCCTGCGGCACGGTCGGCCTCCCTGTCAGGAGCGGGAGCGCCCCGCCATTGTGATTATTGTGGCTGCGGTGCCTTTTGTCCGCCAGCCTCCTACCTGCGGAGGCGGGGAACGCTGGTCTGATACAAGGCGCGTAGGCGGGCCTGCGCGGCAGGTGTGGCGTGCACGTGGTCCAGGCCGAGCAGCGCGGCCCCGGCCACTGGTGCCACCTCGATCACCCGCATGATCGCGGCTGGGGCGGCCTCGGCCAGCTGCCGGGTGATGCCGCCCATCAGCAGCGGGTTCCTCGCCGTCAGCACGCTGCCGCCGAGGACGACCGGGGTGGCCAGGCCATCCAGGCCGAGTCGGCGCATCGCGGTGACGGCCATTACCGAGACTTCCTCGGCGAGGCGGTTCACCACGGTCAGCGCCACCTGGTCGCCTTCGTCCGCCGCCTGCAGCAGCATGGGCGCGAGGCTCGTCAGGTCGTCCTCGCCGATCTTGCCCTTGTGGATGCCCAGCGTCACGTCCTCGACCTTGTCCACGCCGAAGTGGCTAGTCAGGTAGCCGGCCAGGGCCGTGGCCGGGCCGCGGCCGTCTTCCGCGCGCATGGCGTGCCAGAGGACCTCCAGCCCCAGGCCGTAGCCGCCGCCCCAGTCGCCCGAGATCGCGCCCAGGGCCAGGTACCTGGTGACCCTGCCGTCCGGCGCGACGCCGACGCAGTTGATGCCCGCGCCGCAGACCACGGCCACGCCCCAGTGCGCTCCGGGCTCGGAGCCCGCCCGCAGGATCGCGAAGGTGTCGTTGACCACCGTGGCGGTCGGGCTCCAGCCTTGGGCCCGGACGACCGCGGCGTGTTCCGCCTCCTCTTCCGGCAGGTCCGCGTTGGCCAGGCAGGCCACCGTGTGCCGGGCGATGAAGCCGGGCCCAGCCCCGGCCAGCTGAGCCCCGTCCAGCTGGGCCGCGGCCTGCTTGACCACCGCGTCGAGGATCAGCACGGTCTGGTCGACGCCGACATAATGGGCGTTGATGCCCGGGCCGCGGGCCGAGGCAAGGACGGCGCCGTCGTCGGTCACGAGGGCCACGTCCGTCTTGCTGTTGCCGCCGTCGATGGCCAGCACGGCGACGAGCGGGTCTGCACCCGGGCGAGCGCCCGAGTGAGCGCCCGAGTGAGCGTCAGCCAAGGTCGGCACCGCCGAGGGCGAAGGCGAGCAGGGACGCGGCCGTGTAGTCGTCGGCCGGCTCGACCGAGGGCCACGACACCACGTTGTCCTCGTAGGCGGCGGTCGCGGTGTCGAACGGGGCGTAGTTCCCCGCGCTGCACGCGCGCATCCCGGTGACCGTGCCGAGGCCGACGAAGTTGCCCGGGCTGCTCGGCCCGTCGGTGGTCGCGCCGAGCTGGATGTCACCGGTGCCGGTGAGCGAACCGGCCAGGTTGGCGATCTCGCTCTGCATGCAGCGCGGGAACACCGGGCCGGCGCCGACCACGAACGAGCTGCCCCACCCGTTAGCGCCGAGCGCGAAGTTCAGCTGCTGCTGCGCGAACGCCTGGTACCGGCTCGAGCCGCCGTACTCCTGGTACAGCGCGTCGGTGATGAACAGGCCGAACGCGTGCGGCGACGCGTCGCCGGCACCCAGCTGGGTGCCGAGCTCGAACGGGTCGCCGCTGGCCCAGTCCTCGCCGGTGCGCAGCTGTGCGGCGAGATCGCCGAGCAGCACGCCTGGCGCGATGACCGGGGTGCCGCCGGCCGTGCGCATCGCCTGCAGCAGCTCGGCCTCAGCGACCGCGCCGTTGTCGTAGAGGTTGAACGTGTCGCCGTCGGCCGGGTGACCCTGAGCGACGTACGCCCTGGCCCAGCGGGCCGCGGTCGCCAGGTCCGCCTGCAGCCGACCGGGCAAGGCGCCGGTCGACTCGTCGGCAAGCGCGATCTCGGCGGCGCCCCAGAGCATGTCGCTCTTCCACTCGGTGCCCGGGTAGTAGTCGTGCGGGAACGCGGTCGCGATCTGCCCGACGTCGGTGGTCTTGGCCATCGCGTAGACGCCGCGGGCCAGCACGAGCAGGTGCTGCGCCTGCGCCGCGTCACCATCGGCGGCGGCGAGCTGCGCGCCGAGGGCGAAGTCGGCGGCAAACCGGCCGGCCAGGTCGGGGCTCACCGGCTGACCGGGCGGTGCCGCCTCGAACACCGGCCGGTACTTGACGTAGTACGCCGTCGGGCCCGGGTTACCCGCGGGGCCCACGTTCATGCGGTCCTCGGCCTGCGGCAGGAACCAGAAGTTGTAGTCGCCCTGGATCGTGTTGCTCGCGTTGCCGTTGCCGATGCCGACCTGGACGTACATCACCTTCTGGGCGGGATTCCACAGCTTGCTGATCCACTGCAGGCCGAATTCGGCCTCCGGCCGCAGCGCCGGGTACGCACCCGGGTTGTCCCGCGCCGCGATGAGCATCAGCGCGTCCGCGTAGCTGGCCGTGTACGCGAACTTCTCGTAGCCGCCACCGGCGTCGAACCAGCCGCCGGACACGTCCACCGGCCCGCCGACCCGGTGTAGCGATCCCAGCAGGTTGTCGTTGTCGTCGTAGCTCGGGTCCGCGTAGACGTAGGCCCGCTCGTCGGTCAGGTTGGCGGGCTGGCGGTCCAGCACGGCCGCATCGGTGTCCGGCCCGTCGCGCTCGGAGGTGAAGTACCGTACCGCGTTGTCCACCAGCTGGCGGTACAGCTGCGACCCGCTGCCGATCACGAACGCAGGGGAGACCGCGGCGGCGGGGGACAGGAGCCTGACCTGGTAGACGCCGACCGTCTTGACACCCGAGAAGTCGAGCCGGTAGACGGCGCGATAGCCGGAGTTCCACGCCCCGACGTCATCGGCGGAGGTGCCCCGGTAGGCGACGCCGTGCGGCGTGGTGACCTCGAACCGCACCGCGGCCACCGGCCGGGCCAGCATCGCGAAGGCGACCTTCGGGCCCGACACCGGGTACCCCACCTGGTTGACCCGTACCTGCGCCGCGGCCGCCGTGGGCGCGGTCCCAGCCGAGGCGGCCGCCGGGATGACCGTGGCCAGCGTGAGGGCGGCCGCCGTCAGGACCGTCCACCATGCGCGTCTCATCGGCAGCCTCCTCATGCCCAGGACAGGTAGCGTGCGTTCGCCGCAATCAGCCGGTCGGTCAGGCACCGTGCCCGGTCGGCCTGGCCCACCAGCGGGTGCGCGAGCAGCGCCTCGTAGACCCGGTCGCGGCCGCCGCGGACCGCCGCGTCCAGCGCCAGCTCCTCGTAGGCGTACACGTGCGCGATCAGGCCGCGCAGCAGCGGCTGGACCGGGTCGACCGGCACCGGCGCGGCGCCGTCAGACCCGATGACCGCGGGCACCTCGATCACCGCGTCGGCGGGCAGGAACGGCAGCGCCGCCCCGTTGAAGGTGTTGACCACCTGCACGTCGCGGCGGTCGCCGGTCAGCGCGATCAGCAGGTCCACCGCCGCCTCGGAATACCAGGCCCCGCCGCGCTGGGACAGCTGCTCAGGCTTGTGGTCCAGGGCGGGGTCTGCGTACAGCCCGAGCAGTTCGGCCTCTAGCCGGGCCACCTGCTCGGCGCGGGTCACCGCCCCCCGCTGCTCGGCGGCCACCGCGTCATGGGCGTAGTAGTAGCGCAGGTAGTAAGAGGGCACCATGCCCAGGCGGCGGACGAACTCCGCGGGCAGCCCGGTGTGCGGCGCGATCTGGTCCAGATGGCGGCCGAGCAGCTCGGGCAGCACGTCGGTGTCCTTGACCCAGACCGAACGCTCCCAGGTCAGGTGGTTCAGGCCGACGTGCCCGAGCGACACGTCCTGCGACGCCACGCCGAGCAGGTCGGCGAAGTGGCGCTTGAATCCGATCGCCACGTTGCACAGTCCCACCGCGTGGTGACCGGCGGACAGCAGCGCCCTGGTGACGATTCCCACCGGGTTCGTAAAGTCGATAAGGAAACAAGAGGGCGAAGCCCGACGCGCGGCTCGTTCGGCCAAATTCAAGATAATGGGTACGGTGCGCAGCGCCTTTGCAAGGCCGCCAGCCCCGGTGGTTTCCTGCCCGACGCACCCGCAGTCGAGCGGCCAGGTCTCGTCGCGCTGGCGCGCGGCCTGCCCGCCGATCCGCAGCTGGAACAAGATCGCGTCGGCGCCGTCCGCGCCCTCGTCCAGGCTGTCCGTCCAGCGGACCCGCGCGGGGTGGCCGTGCGCGGCCATGATCCGGGCCGACACCGGCCCGACCGCGGCGAGGCGCTCGGAGTCTGGGTCGACTAGCACGAGTTCGGAGACCGCCGGCAGCAGCCGTCCGATGCCGTCCGCGAGCTCCGGCGTGTAGGTGGAACCGCCGCCGATCACCGCCAGCTTCATTGCTCTACCTTCTCGGCGAGGGCCGCCGCCACGGCCTCGGCCTGTGCGACGTGGCAGGCCGCCTGATGATCCGGAGCAAGCTCGGCGAGCACGGGCGTGACCTGCGCGCAGACATCGATGGCGAGCGGGCACCGCCAGCGGAACCGGCAGCCCGGGGCGGGGTCGATGACCTTGGGCGGCTCGCCGCGGTCGGTCTCCGCCGCTACCGACAGCGGCGCCCGCGGGTCCGGCACGGCGGACAGCAGCAGCTGAGTGTACGGGTGCTTCGGGTGGGCCAGCACCTCCTCGATCGGGCCTTCCTCGGCGATCTGGCCGGCGTACATCACGATCAGCCGGTCCGCCACGTACCGGGCGCTGGCGATGTCGTGGGTGATGTAGAGGATGGAGACGCCCTGGGCGTCGCGCAGTTCGGCCATCAGGTTGAGCAGGCCGATCCTGATCGACACGTCGAGCATCGAGACCGGCTCGTCGGCCAGGATCAGCCGGGGCCGCATGGCCAGCGCCTGGGCGAACCCGACCCGCTGGCGCTGCCCGCCGCTCAGCTCGTGCGGGAAGCGCTCCAGCATGTCGGCGCCGAGCCCGACCACCTCGAAGACCCGCTCCGCCTCCTCCCGCCGCTGCCTGGCCGACAGCTCCGGGCGGTGCAACTTGAGGCTGCGCAGCACGCCGTGCTGGACCCGGAACACCGGGTTGATCGAGCCGAACGGATCCTGGAACACCATCGGCACCAGCCCGCTGTAGCGCAGCTGGCCGCGGCGGGAGCGGATCGCCGATATCGGCTTGCCCTCGAAGTAGATCTCCCCGCTGGTCGGCGCGTAGATCCTGGCGAGCACACGGGCGATCGTGGACTTGCCGCTGCCGCTCTCGCCGGCCAGCGCCACGATCTCCCGGTCGCCGATGCCGAAGCTCACGTCATCCACGGCGTGCAGTGTCCTTCGCGACAGCAGCCCGCCGATCTTGAAGTGCCTGGTCAGGTGCTCGGCCCTCAGCAGTTCCGTCATCGGCTCAGGCTCCCTTCCTGGCCGGCCGGCGCGGGCAGGCTGCCGTCCTCGCGGCGCAGGCAGCGCACCAGAGCCTCGTCCAGCTCGAACAGGTCCGGCTCGACCTGGGCGCACCTGTCCACCGCGTACGGGCACCGCGGGTGGAACCGGCAGCCGGTCGGCGGCACTGCCAGGTCGGGCGGGCTGCCCGGGATCCCCTTGAGCGGGACCTTGGGGCCGCGGATGGACGGGAAGGCCTCGAGCAGGCCCTGGGTATAAGGGTGCAGCGGCCGGTCGAAGACCGTCCTCGTCGAGCCGAACTCATCCACCTGGCCGGCGTACATCACCATCAGCCGGTCGGAGAAGTGGCTGATCAGGGACATGTCGTGGGTGACGAAGATGACCGCGAAGCCGTAGCTCAGCTGGAGCTCCTTGATCTGGACCATCAGCGAGCGCTGCGCCACCACGTCAAGCGCGGAGGTGGGCTCGTCCATGATCACCAGGTCCGGGGTGAACAGCATCGCCATCGCGATCATCGACCGCTGCCGCATGCCGCCGGACAGCTGGTGCGGGTAGCTGCCCAGGTGCACGGGGTCGATGCCGACCATCCGCATCACCTCGGCCGACCTGGCCACGATCTCCTCACGGGACGGCTTGCCGTGCGCCCGCATCGCGTCGGCGAACTGCGCGCCGATCGACTTGACCGGGTTCAGCGCGTTCATCGCGCTCTGCATTACCACCGACATGTCCCGCCAGCGGATCGCGGACAGCTGCCTGTCGGTCAGGCCCACCAGGTTGGTGCCCTGGAACGTGACGCTGCCCGCCGCGACGCGGGCCGGCGGGGCGAGCAGCTGGGCCACGGCGAACAGCAGCGTGGACTTCCCGCAGCCCGACTCGCCCACGATGCCGAGGAACTCGCCCCGGCCGAGGGTGAACGACACGTCGTCCACCGCGCGGACGTCGCCGCGGTCGAGCACGTAGTCCACCGACAGGCCGCTGACGTCAAGCACTTCGGACACGCTTGCTCCTCCGTACGGGCCGAAGCGCCGGGTTGCCGATCTCGTCGAAGGCGTAGTTGAGCAGGGCAAACGCCGCGCCGAGGACGGCAATGCAGGCGCCTGGCGCGATCGCCCACAGGGCCTGGCCGGTCTGCAGGGCGGCGTTGTTCTGCGCCCAGTACAGCATCGTGCCCCAGCTGACGGTGTCCGGGTCGCCCAGGCCGATGAACTGCAGGCTGGACGCGAACAAGATCGCGTACAGCGCGTTGGTCAGGAAGCTCGCCACGATGAGCGAGGTCATCGTCGGGATGACCTCCATCACGATGATGTACAGCCTGCGCTCGCCGCGCACCCGGGCCGCCTGCAGGAAATCCCTGCTGCGTAGCGTGAGCGCCTGCGCCCGCAGCTGGCGCGCGGTGTAGGACCAGCTGGTGACGGTGATGACGACGATCAGCAGCAGCGTGCCGCCGCCGTGCGCGTAGGCGGCGATCACGATCAGCAGCGGGAACAGCGGGATGACGAGGAGCACGTCGGTGAGCACGCCGAGCGAGCTGTCCCACAGGCCGCCCAGATAGGCGCCGGCCACGCCGACCAGGACGGCGATCCCGGTGGTGGCCAGCCCGACGGTGAACGCGATGATCATCACGTTCCTGGTGCCCCACACCAGCTGTGCGAACATGTCCTGGCCGTAGGCGGTGGTGCCGAGCAGGTGGGCGGTCGATACCCCGAGGTGCGGCTTGTAGGCGTCCAGGCTCGGGTTGTCGTGCGCGATCACTCCGGGGAACAGCGCGACGAGGATGAAGAGCGCCAGCAGCACGGTGCCGACGGTGGCCTTGCGGTTCGACCGCACCGCGCGGCCCATCCGGGCCAGCGCGTGGCTGGCCGCCGGAAATGTCGACTGCCTCCGGGGCTCGCCGGCCGGCTGGCCGAGGGACAGGGGCATCGACATGGCTAGCTCGCCGCCCTGGTCCGCGGGTCGAGCAGCGCGGTGGCGATGTCGGCGATCAGGATCGCCACCAGCACCGCCACGGTGATGAGCAGGAACAGCGCCTGCATCAGCGGGTAGTCCTCGCCCTGCACCGCCTGCAGCAGCATGAATCCCACGCCCGGGTAGTTGAACACGTACTCGATCAGGATGGCGCCGCTGACCACGAAGCCCAGCGACATGGCGAAGCCGGTCAGGTTCGGCAAGATCGCGTTGCGGGCCGCGTAGTCGAGCATGATCCGCCGCCCCGGCAGGCCCTTGGCCCTGGCCATCCGCACGTAGTCCTCGGCCAGCGTGGTGATCATGGTGTTCCGCATGGTCAGGATCCAGGTGCCGATCGTTGTGATCAGCAGTGAGAGCGCGGGCAGGATGGAGTGGCTGAGGACGTCGCCGATGAAGTGCAGGGTGAGGGCCGGCGTGTCACCTGTGACGTTGTAGCCGCCCACGTACGGCAGCCAGTGCAGGCTGATCCCGAACACGAGCACCAGCACCATAGCCACCCAGAAGTACGGCACCGCCGAGGCGATTACGAACACCGGCGGCAGCACGCTGTCCAGCCGCCCACCCCGGCGCCAGGCGGCGACGATGCCC
>Ga0181525_10003039_pt1 | contig 13425 bp, 14 predicted proteins | sample PEATcosm2014_Bin_48_FD_121100 | JGI IMG/M metagenome (GOLD analysis project Ga0181525, IMG submission 121100) | Peatland microbial communities from MTU Mesocosm Facility, Houghton, MI, USA - PEATcosm2014_Bin06_10_metaG | ecosystem: Environmental > Terrestrial > Soil > Wetlands > Peat | place...
TGAATTGAAAATGCGTATCGCTGCCCACGGAATTCACATCGAAGAAATCCGGCATACTGAATTTGCCGAAGCGAATTTCGAGGCGGCGGCGCGGCAGTTCCTCAAAGAGCGACCAGAAATTCCGCTGATTTTCGATTTTATCTTTGCTCAGGGCAAACACTTTGTGAATCTCGGCCCGCCCCAGGTACGGCTCTTTGCTCAAGCTGGGATTGCGCACAATATCAAGATCGGTGTTGCCCGCGAGTCCAAAACCCTGGGTGAGTGCCGATCCTCCGGCTTCTTCGATGTCGACCAGAAGTTCGCTAGAGTGGTTAAGCCGAAAGCCGGTGTAAAGCGTCATGACCCGCGAGGTTGCTTTCTCGTAGTTGGGGCTGAGGCTGTGCTGGCCGCTGTAGTCGGCGTGGAATGGAGGATGCGTTTGGAAGATGAAGTTAGCCTGGCCGGAAAGCCAGAAGCGGGAATCCTTGAAGTGGGGGAACATGGCTTCAGGGTCGTCGGAGGGCGAATCGGTTTCGGCGACTGGAGGCGCCTGCGGAGCGGAACTGGCCGTGGTTGCAGAAGGGCTATCGGGCTGTTGCGCGAACGCGGGGAAAGCGAACGGCATGGCGAGCAGCCCCAGTAGGGCAAGGCCGGGAACCGCGCCGAACCGGGCCCCGCATGGCATGGCGCGCCAAGCGACATTGAAAATGAATTTCAATTCCATAATTACAAGCTACGTCCGGGCAAGAGTTGGCTCAAGGCTGATCGTCATCCTGCATTGTGATGTTTGTCACTCCTCTGGATTAACTTAAGTATATCACCCAATGTTAACTACGGTTAACCAAGACCCGAACCGGTGATTGCTTAGCCGAGCCCAAGGGTGGACCGGCCAATCCAGCGAGGCTACGCGAGATTCGTTACAGGAATGTTACAGGTCGAGCTTGGTTCTCAGCAGCCCAGCCTGCGGCTTCCTTCTTGCCGGTGACCACGGGCCAGTGCACGCGCGGAGGTTGCCCTAGCCATTGCCGCTGCCCTCCTTTCGCTGGATTTTTCGTCAACTGTCTTACGTCATACCCCCTTAGGGTATCAGCATATAAAAAAGCTCGAGGAGTCGAAAAATGCCAGATAATGCGCGGACATCCTGATGCTGCTGGCGGCGATTCGCGGCGGCGTGAACGGACTGATGGGGGAAATTCTGGAAGACCACATCCGGCTCCACATGATGAATCCCGAGCAAGAAATGGAATCGCCGGAAGAGTTGGGCGAGGACTTAATCGGCCTGGTCCGCGCCTATTTGAAGTGAGGGTTGAAGTGAAATGATCAGGGCTCGCCAAAGACGCCGCCAGAAAAAATAAGGACAGCTCGGAGCCCCCGAAGCTGTCCCTTTTTAAAACCCTCCCGGTTAGAAGGGCAACGTGATGACCTCAAGTTACATGCGCGATGTTGCAAAATGATGGCGAAATCGTGAATATACGATTAATTTGTTTCGCGCCGCGCTGCTATAGTAGTCAGTCTCGTTGGTTGACATCTTTCTCCTGTGGGAGCCACGATGCCGTCCACAGCTTCCCGAAAAGTCGAGCAGTCGCGCCGTTTGCAGCAGCGTGCGGAAAGCATGATTCCCGGCGGCGTCAATTCGCCGGTACGCGCATTTGGTTCCGTGGGCGGCGATCCGCCGTTTATCGTGCGCGGCAAAGGCTCGCATATCTGGGATGCCGACGAAAACGAATTCATCGACTACGTCGGTTCCTGGGGACCGCTCATTCTCGGCCACGCCGCGCCGGATGTGCTCGATGCTATCGTCAGTGCCGCGTGCAGCGGCACAAGCTTCGGAGCATCTACTCCTTCAGAGGCGGATCTCGCGGAGTTAGTCCTGGCGGCGTTTCCGCCCATGCAGAAAGTTCGCTTCGTGAGTTCCGGAACCGAAGCGACGATGTCAGCCATTCGCCTGGCGCGTGCTTATACCAAGCGCAAATACATTGTGAAGTTCGAAGGCTGCTATCACGGGCACTCCGATTCGCTGCTGGTGAAGGCCGGTTCGGGAGTGGCTACGCTCGGCATTCCAGGATCGGCGGGCGTTCCCGAGGAATTCATCCAATTCACATTGGCGCTGCCCTTCAATAACGTCACCGCGGTGGAGCACGCATTCCAGAAGTTCAAGCATCAGATCGCTTGCGTGATCGTCGAGCCAATCGTGGGAAACATGGGATGCGTTCCTGCGGCGGACGATTATCTGGTCGCATTGCGGCTCATTACCGAGCGCGAAAAATCGGTCCTGATTTTCGACGAAGTGATGACCGGATTCCGCGTCGCCTACGGCGGCGCGCAGGAACTCTACAACATTCATCCCGACCTGACGACCATGGGCAAGATCATCGGCGGAGGCCTGCCCGTCGGCGCCTATGGCGGTTCCAACGACATTATGAAACTGGTCGCGCCGTTGGGGCCGATGTATCAGGCCGGAACGCTTTCGGGCAATCCGCTGGCCATGGCCGCGGGATGCGCCATGTTGAAGCATCTCCGCGATCACAAGCAGGAAGTTTATCCGCACCTCGAGAAGTTGAGTAAAGAGTTGGTCGAGGGCGTAGCCGCAGCCGCGAAAGATGCCGGCGTGCCGCTTTGCTACAACCGCGTCGGGTCGATGTTCACCTGGTTCTTCACGCCGGGGCCGGTCACGGATTGGGATTCGGCATCGAAATCGAACACGGAAGCCTTCGCCAAGTTTTTTCGAGCGATGCTCGACAGCGGAGTGTACCTGCCGCCGTCGCAATACGAAGCCGCATTTCTGGGCGCGACGCACACCGATCAGGACGTACAGCAGACGATCGCGGCGGCGAGGTCGGCGTTTGCGGCGGCGAAGGGATAAGCGAGTGTAGGACCCTAAGCACTCGGTCATCCCGAGCGAAGCGAGGGACCTTGGTGTTGGCCGGGAGCGTCGATACTGGTGGTGCCGGCGAAACCAAGATCTCGCGCTTCGCTCGGGATGACAGACCCTACGGCCCTACGCGAACCTTCGCCATCATCGGTGGAATCCTCACGAATTCGTAGCCTTCCGATAGGTAACGCGCGACCATTCGATCGGTAGCGATCACCGTCTGCGAGCGGTCTGCGCCAATTTGCTTGTGTCCCCCATCGTGCAAGAGGATCACATCGCCGCCGCGAATCTGTTTTGCGACCTTGCGCTCAATCACCGCCGCTGGCGGCGCGTTCCAGTCGTAGCCAGTCACGTTCCACATCACGGGCTCCAGCCCAAGTTCGCGCGCCACGCGCAAAACCCCGGGGCGGCGCCCACCGAAAGGCGGACGAAAGAGATTCGAGTGCTCGCCAATCGCATCCTGCAACGCCGCGCGGCATTGATCGAGCTCCCGGCGAATCTCCGCTTCGCTCTCAAAAGTGAGCAGAGGATGCGTGAAGGTGTGGTTGCCAACGACGTGGTCGGCCTGAACAATTTCGCGGACGATTTCTGGACGTTGCTGCACATAGCGTCCGATCAGAAAAAAAGTCGCACGCACGCCGTGCTTGGCGAGGACTTCCAGTAATCGCAGCGTGTGCGGATCGTTCGGCCCGTCGTCGTAGGTCAGCGCGATCTGCCCCGACCCGCGCGGCAGTCCGGTGAACGTACGCCCGTACCACTGACCCGTCGGGGCCATAGACTGGCACCCCGCAGCGGCAACAGCGCCCGCAGCCGCAGCACCAGTCAGGGCGAGAGCAAGCATGTGGGAATTGTAGTGCATTGAGTCATTGAGCCATCGGGTGATTGAGCGATTGAAAACCGTTAGGGTACTCACCAAAATCGCACAATCGCCCAATCGCAAAATGGCTCAATCGCTCAATTTCTCCTGTTAACTCTTCCCTCAATTGCCTCCCGGCTCCATCCGAGCTATCCTGCAACTTCCGAAATATTGCGAACCCATGGCGAATCTCTTCGAGCTCCCCCGTTACATTGCAGTGGAGGGTCCCATCCGAGTGGGCAAGAGCACGCTGGCCCGCATTCTGGCCGAGCGCCTGAATGCGCAGCGTGTGATGGAGCCGGAGTCGAATCCCTTTCTGCCCGCGTTTTATGAGGGCGAGCCGGGAGCGGCGTTTCAAGCGCAGTTCACCTTTCTGGTGCAGCGCTTCGAGCAGTTGCAGGCGCTCGACCTGGGCCCGCGTTCGCAAAAAACCGTGGTCGCCGACTACATCATCGAAAAAGACAAACTCTTCGCCTGCCTCAACCTCACCGACCAGGAACTCGACACCTACAACCGCTACTACAACCACTTTCGCGAGAGCCTGCCTACGCCTGATCTTGTGATTTATTTGCAAGCCACGCCCGAAGTTCTGAAAAAGCGCCTGAAGAAAAAGAACGCGCCCGGCGAGCGCTCCGTAAGCGACGAATATCTGGAAGAAGTGGTGAAGGCCTACGAACACTTCTTTTTTCACTACACGTCGTCCGATCTGTTGATCGTGAATACTTCGGACATCGATTTCGTCGACCGCAACGAAGACCTGCAGGAACTGCTGCGCAAAGTGACCGAGCCGATCAAAGGCACGCAATACTTCCTGCCGCTAGGCGGGCAGGAGGCAGTGGGAGCTTGAAAGGCTGTCTTTTCGGAGGACTTCCTTGGCCCGGCCCAGCAGCTGACACTTTTTCGTTGCCGGCTGGTGGTAGAATTGCGCGCTATACGGAGGTGCCCCATGCGCCCCTTGACCTTGGTTCTCGCCTCGGCCCTGAGTTTCGTTCCGCTTGCCCTAAGTCAGGAAGAGCATCACCACGCCATCGGTGAGGAGGAGGTTGGCGCGGTCCACTTCCTGACTTCATGCAGCCCAAATCTCACCGAAGCTTTCAACCGCGCGGTCGCGCTGCTGCATTCATTCCAGTATGAACAGGCGCGCCAGGCGTTTACGGAGATCTCTGACCGGGATCCACAATGCGCCATGGCGCGTTGGGGCGTGGCCATGTCTCATTATCACGGGATGTGGGACAACGGCGACACGGCGGCCGGCCGTGTGGCCCTCAACGAGGCGAAACAGATCGCCGCCGGCAACCAGAAGACGACACGCCGCGAGAATGCCTACATCGATGCGCTGGCCGAAATTTACCGCGATGACGGTAAGGACGCATACACGCACAGCCAGGCATTTGCACAGAAAATGGGCGCGCTGCAGACGTCTTATCCGCAGGACGATGAAGCGGCGATCTTTTACGCGCTGACCTTGGCGATCACCGCGCCCAAGACCGACAAGACTTTTGCCAACCAGCGGAAGTGCGGCGAGATCCTGGAGCCAATCTTCGCCAAACAGCCGCACCATCCGGGCGTCGCGCACTACATCATCCACTGCTACGACAATCCGGTGCTGGCCGGGCAGGGGCTGGGGGCGGCTCGCATGTACGCCAGGATTGCTCCCGCTTCGGCGCATGCGAATCATATGCCGTCGCATCTGTTCACGCGGGTGGGGTCGTGGGACGAATCGATCGGCTCGAATCTAAAGTCGGCGGAGCTGGCGGCGGCCGCGGAGGCCGATTCGAAAAACGGCGAGGCGCGCGATCAGCGGCTGCACGCGATGGACTACCTGATGTATGCCGATCTCCAAAGTGGGCGCGTGAGCAAGGCCAGGGCTGTGCTGGATGAGATGAACGGGTTGCCGCCTGTTTCCGGCCTGACGCTTACCCGGAATTACGGAGCGGCGGCAATTCCTGCGAGGTACGCGATTGAACTGGGAAATTGGCGGCAGGCTGCCCAACTTCGCGTGGCGGAGGACGGCGTGCCTTGGGCGCAGGCGATTACGTGGACGGCGATCGGCGTGGGAAGCGCGCGTTCGCAAAATCCGGAGAAGGCGGCTCAAGCCGAACAGAAGCTTGCCGCTCTTCGCGACTCGATTGCGAAGCAGAATAACTCCTACTGGTCGAATCAAGTGGAAGTCGGGCGTCGCGAAGTGGCCGCGTGGATTGCGCAACAGAATGGCAAGTCGGAGGAGGCCTTGAAGCTGGCGCGTTCGGCGGCGGAATTGGAAGAGAGTATGGACAAGGCCGCGGTCACGCCCGGAGCCGTCACACCTGCGCGCGAGATGCTGGCCGAGTTGTTGATGATCGGCCATCCGCCCAAAGAAGCGCTGGTGGAGTATCAGGTCGTGCTCAAGATTGCGCCGAACCGCTTCAACGCCTTGTACGGCGCGGCGCGGGCAGCGGACGCTTCCGGGGATGCCACGACAGCCAGCGCCTATTTCCGCAAGTTGACCGAAGTGGCTGTGGGCGATGAACGGCCGGAATTGAAGACGGCGCGACAGAAACTGGTAGCGCAGCAGGCGGCGCGGTAGGGCGGCAGCGTGAGAGAGTTCATGTGGGGACGGGCGCATTCGCCCGTCCAGCGAGCGAAGCGGGGCAGGTTCCCATCTCCCAGACGTGGCCCCAGTCCCGCCTATCTCTCATACCGCGGCAGCGAATAGATGGAAAGCATCTGGCCAACCTTGGAAAACTCTGGATCGGCGGTAACCAGCCACGCGCCGCGCTCGATGGCAAGTTCGGCGGCGAAAGCGTCAGCATATCCGAGGCCGTGTTTCTGTTTTAGAGCACCGGCGCGAGTTGCGCGTTCCAAATCCACGCTTATGACTGCGATGGGCATCACATGCAGCTTCGCCTCGGCTTCTCGTGCCTTCGCTTCGCCGCGGTATCGCCATTCGGTATAGAACACTTCTCCCCAATTCACGGCCGACATCAGAAGTGGAAGACCCCTGAGCAGGGCGTCGCTGAGCAAGCGTTCAACTTTTTCCGCGACAACCTTTCGATCTTCGAATAAGCCGATCAGCGCGTTAGCATCGAGGACATAGCGGCGCGCGTCCTCCCGAGTTGACCGAGCCATCACTTCCCTCGCCGGCGCTCGCGCTCCCGTTCTTCAAACAAACCTTCGAAAGCCGAGGGCTCGCCGGGCGCGGGCTTCAGAAATCCCCTGATTTCGCGCAGTTGCCGAACGGTAATTGGAGTCAGCACCAGCCTGCCTTTCTCTTCGGTCCAGGTGGCGGGCGTGCCTTTTTCCAGTCCGAATTGTTCGCGCAGTTCCGCCGGAATAACAACCTGGCCCTTGGAACTGATCACGGTGCGATAAGTTGCCATGACCGTATCTTACCGTATGGTAAGCCATATGGCAATCGTCTTACATAGCACATGTGGGGCTTGCGCACACAATCCAGCCAACCACTAACGACCATCGACCAACGACGGTTTTCCCGCTACAATATCCTCAGCATCCACGAAGATGCGGCACAGGCTCTATCCGGCAAGCTGGAGGGGCACTGGAGGATCAATGAGCATCACCGGAATTGGCGGGCCTGCCTTTTCAGGCCACGACGAACCTCGCCAGAAGATCACCACCGCGACTCTGCGGGAATCGAAACTCCACCACCAACCCATTACCTGCCTCACCGCATACGACTACGCCACCGCGCGCCTGGTCGATGAGGCTGGCATCGAGATGATCCTGGTCGGCGATTCGCTGGCCCAAACCATTCTTGGCTATGAAAACACGCTCTCGGTCACCATGGACGAGATGCTGCATCACGTGAAAGCTGTGCGCCGCGGCGTGAAACATGCGCTGCTACTCGCCGACATGCCTTACGGGTCTTATCAGGTTGATCAAAAAAGCGCACTCGACAACGCCACGCGCTTTGTGAAAGAAGGCGGCGCGGAGGTGGTGAAGATCGAAGGCGGCGAAAAGCGTGCCGACCTGATTCGCCGCATTATCGACGCCGAAATTCCCGTGGCTGGCCACATTGGGCTCACGCCGCAGTCGGTCAACGTGATGGGCGGCTACAAAGTGCAGGGCAAAAATCTTAGCGGCATCGAGCAGCTCATGCGCGACGCCGTGGCGCTTGACCGCGCCGGCGTCTGCTGCATTGTGCTGGAAGGAATTCCGCGCGAAGTAGCGGCCATGATTACCGCCGAGGTCAGCACGCCGACCATCGGCATTGGCGCCGGGCCGGAGTGCGATGGCCAGGTGCTGGTCTTCCACGATCTGCTCAACCTGACGTTTGCGCCGTCGGCAAAGTTTGTGCGCCGCTACGGTGACGCGGCCGCGCTGATCGCGAACGCCGCGCGGGCGTTTGCCGCTGACGTGAAATCGCAGCAGTATCCGTCGGACGAGGAATCCTACCATCTGCCTCGGGAGACCAAGGCCGGGCTGGATACGGTGTTGGCGCGGAAGCGGGCGATGCGGTAGAAGTCTCCAGTACCTGGTACCCAGTACCTAGCAAAACCTGCAGGAGTAGATGCAGCGCGGTTTTCTGGGTACTGGGTACTAGGTACTCAGTACTGAGAAAGTGCTACGCTATTGCCAAGGAGGCTGTCATGACTCACCTCTTGCCCGCGTTTTTTCTGCCGTTTTTCGGTCTCGGCTTCGTGATGTATTTTCTGCCCGCGATTCTTGCCTTTGCCCGCAGTAAGCGGGACGCCACCGCCATCCTGCTGCTCAACATTTTTCTGGGTTGGACGGTGATCGGTTGGGTAGTAGCGCTGGTTTGGGCGGTGAAGACCGACGTGCCCATGGTGGCGCGGTGAGTTTCTCAGGCGCGTCGTGGTGTTCGCGCGCCTCGTGTGTATCGGTTGCCGGATTCATTTTGCTTGTGCTAATGAGCCTCTCGATCATGGCTTGTTCGCGCAAGCCCACCCCGCCGCCCGAGGCCGCCACTTTGCTGCAGGCGATCTCGCCTGTCGATTCGGCGAAGTATCCATGCCTGCAAGAGAGCAAGCACTGGGGCAATCCGTATCTCGTTGTCCGTCCCGACGCGGTTGGACTGCTCACCGGCGTTGCCGCCAACGAAGAACAGATTCTGAAGCCGGAAGAAGTGTTTAGCGCTCTAGCCCGCCTGCCCGCTTCGGCCTGGCCTTATGGACGCGCGGTCGCGATCCTGATCGATGAAAGGCCCACGAGTTCAGAGCAGGATAAAATCGCGCTGCGCCGCAACCGCGGCATTGTCGAAGGCGATCTGGAAGGCGCACACGTCGAGATTCGCTGGATTCCCACATCCTGAAACGCAATTTCTGGAACCACCTCACACCATGAAGATCTGCAACACCATCGAAGACATGCGGGCTGCGTGCCGCGCCGCAGGGGCCACCGGCAAGCGCCTGGGATTCGTGCCCACCATGGGTGCTCTCCACGAGGGACACTTATCTCTGGTGCGGGCGGCGAAGGCATCTTGCGATATTGTCGCGGCGTCGATCTTTGTAAACCCCACTCAGTTCGGGCCGAACGAAGACCTGGCAAAGTATCCACGAACGTTCGAGCGCGATCTGGAAATGCTGCAAAAAGAAAGAGTGGAATTGCTTTTCGCCCCCACCGTCGAGGAAATGTATCCCGCAGGCGCCGTGACCTGGGTCACGGTGGAGGGGCTGAGCGGCAAGCTGGACGGGCGTTCCCGCCCCGGACACTTTCGCGGCGTCACCACCGTAGTGGCCAAACTGTTTCACATCGTCGAACCGGACGCGGCCTTCTTCGGACAGAAAGACGCGGCGCAGGTGGCGATCATTCGCCGCATGGTGCGCGACCTGAATCTTCCGGTCGAGATCGTCGCTTGCCAAATCGTGCGCGAAGTCGATGGCCTGGCCATGAGTTCGCGCAACGCCTATCTCGACCCGCAACAGCGCCAGCAGGCGCTGGTGCTGCATCGCGCGCTGATGCGGGTGAAGAAATCCTGGGAAGCCGGCGAATGCAACGCGGAAAAACTGCTGGTTGAGGGCCTCGCGGAGTTTGCCGAAGAAAAAGCGGTTCGCCTGGATTATTTCGAAATCGTAAATCCCGACAGCCTGCAGCAAATCGAAAACGCCGTCAGCGGCGCATTGGTCGCGGTCGCAGCCTTCGTAGGCCCTACGCGGCTGATCGATAACGTTCTGCTTACCTAAGATTTGTCATTACACCAGGATTTGTCATCCCTATCGCGCATATGTCATCCCGAGCGAAGCGAGGGACCTTGGTTCTTGCCTTAAGCGGCAGCTAGTTCGGTGCGCGCAAACACCAAGCTCCCTCGCTGCGCTCGGGATGACAAGTCTTCAGGTGGGATGACAAGTTCCGAAAGGGCGGGCAGTCTTAGTGTTGGGGCTGGATTTCCGCGGGAACGGCTGCGGACGCCGTTGGAGAAGTATCTGAAGAAATCACCCGCTGCCGCACCATGCTTTCGATTCGCGACCACAAGTTCGGATCGCACTCGCTCTGCATGTGGCCGGGAGTAAAAAAGCGGTCGGCCCAGGAAGCGTCAGGACAATCGACGGGCGTCTTCCTGTAATCGGTCAGGTAGTTCCCCAGAATCTCGGTTTTCGTAGGATCCGCCGCCGCAATCTTCGCGCGTCCGTGAATGATGCCATGCGGCTGATAAAAGTTGACCGCTTCGGCCACGTTATCGGGAATCACGGCATCGTTCTGCCACGCTTTGGCGACGCTATCCACCTGCACGGTCAGCAAAACCGGCACGCCTTGGCGGCGCAGATCGCGCGCCAGCAGAACCGCCGCCGCCGCTCCCCAGCTTTGCCCGAAGAGGATAATCCGCGCCCGCGCTTTTTCTTCCGCAGAAAGAGAACCGTCATGATCGGTATCGAGCAGCCGGAGGATGGCGTCGTACGCACTTTTTCGGTGCCGGTTTTCGAAAACGCGGACGTATGTGTCTTTAGGAACAGTCTGCCGGATTCGCTTCGCCAGTTGCACGGGTCCATGATGCGGGTTGTCATGGCCGACGAAGCCCCCCACGAAGCCGATCACGATGCTGGCCGGGGCGGGAATCGTTGCTGTTGTGGCCGCGGGCCGCGCGGCTGGATCCAGCGCTCGCGAGAGCGGCATAGTCGAAATCAGAATCGCCAGAGCAAAGATCGCCAGAGCGAAGATCGAAACGCGAAATGGAGCGGACCGGCGCAAACAGGCTCCTGTTCGGTTGGATGATTTGTTCCGCCCGGAGGATGCGGCGAAAACCAGAAAGACCATCCAGACGGGGCGTCAAATACCTTGACCAGCGCGGTTTTTCGCGCATTAGGCCCGAGGGACAGTCTACACCCGTTTGTCAAATCGCAGGCGCCCTTATGTCTCGGGAGCAGTTTCCGCGTGAAGCAGTACAAAACCATGGACCACGAAGGACACGAAGTATCACGAAGGCCCTGGTCCCATGGTTTTCCTTAGTGTTACTTCGTGTCCTTCGTGGTTAAACTTCTTAACTGACCCACTACGGTTTCGGCCAGTGCTTCCGTCCGGAAACGAAGGCGTTTCCCGCAAGAATGTAGCGCAGGGGCTGGTCGGCGGCCTTGCTGATTCCGATGCGCGGGGTAATTTGGATTTTTGCCACATGAAAGCTGTCATCCCCAATCCACAAGGTGGATCTGGATGAAGTGAGATCGCAGCCATTATCGCGGGCGCGGGTGATGCCGAAGGCTTCGGCGAGACGTCCGGGGCCGCTGGTGAGCCGAACCAGATCGCGTGGGCCTCGCACTTCAATCTCACGAGCCTGTGCCATCTCTTCAATGCCCCGCAGCGGTTCGACTGCGCGGAACAGCACGCCTCCCGCCTTACCCTCGCGGTCGCACGACGCATTCAGGCAGTAGTGAGTGCCGTAGATGAAATAAACGTAAGCATAGCCGGGAGGCCCGAACAGCACTGCATTCCGCGCGGTCATGCCGGCGGCAGAATGCGCCGCAGGATCGTTTTCTCCGAGATACGCTTCGGTTTCAACGATGCGGGCGGCAAGAAAATGCTCTTCGTTCTGTCGCCCCGCGCTCTGTCTTACCAGCACCTTGCCGAGAAGTTCGCGCGCCACGCGCCGCGGATTGCGCGCGAAGAAAGCGCGCGGCAGAGGATGAATCTTGGGAAAGGTCGGTCGAGCTGTATGACGGATGGGCAAGTGTGCTCTCGTGTAGCGCCTCCGGCAAGATGCCGGCGCTACTTTCACGCCGCGCCCTTCGCCGACTCTTTCAGATAAGCCAGCACCTCGCCCGCGTGGCCTTCCGCCTTCACTTTGGGAAAAATATGCTGGATCTTGCCGTCTGGCCCGATGATGAACGTGGTGCGCACGATGCCCATGACTTTCTTGCCGTACATGTTCTTTTCTTTCAACACGTCGAAGGCTACGGCAACTTTCTTGTCGGCATCGGCCAGCAGCGGGAAGGGCAGGCTGAATTTCTCCTGAAACTTTTTCTGCGCCTTGCTTGTGTCGGGCGAGATGCCAAGTAACACGGCGCCGGTTTTCTGCATCTGTTTGTAGGTGTCGCGAAACTCGCAGGCCTCGATGGTGCAGCCTGGAGTGTCGGCGCGAGGATAGAAATAAAGCACGACGACTTTGCCGCGCAGACCTTTCAGCGAGACTTCCTTTCCGTTCTCGTCCTGCAAAGTAAACTCGGGAGCCTTATCATTGACCTGGATGCTCATGAACGCCTCGTTTTTCCGGAAGTCGAATCAACCTATGTCCAGATTGTTCTTATACCGCAGTTCGGCGTGTGCCGTCATTGTCATTCTAGCGTTTTTCGCAGCCGCGGTTCCGCCCAGCGCGGCCCAGGGCAGGCCGCAGCTGAAGCGTCCGAACGAAGTTCCCGAGGAAAAACCTCCGGCAGAGAAGCCCAAGAAAAAAGTGAAAGGACCACGCGCCGTAGGTGTTCTACAGCTCAACGGCAGCAAGGGGACGTTCATCCCGGTTGCGATTCTGGTCGAGGGCAAGTTTTACGACGCGAGCGTTTATAAGGCCGATCCGGTGCCGATGGCGCTGGAGTCCGGCACCGTTTATGAGGTCGAGCAGGCGGGCGATTCGCTGGGGCTCTTCACCATCAATGCGGCGCTGCACAGCAAGACTGCGGGCAGTCCGCATCCGTGGATGGGATCGGGATCGTATTTTCCGAATGGGACCGAGGGCGCGAAAACCGCGCATAAAGCGGAAGACGTGCCCGTGGGGATCGACCACACCGACAGCGACGCGCCGCCGAGGCTGACTCGAGGCAGCGCGTCAAAGCCACCAGCTAGTCCGAATCCCGCACCCGCTTCCGGTGCTCCCGCTTCCACTCCTCCTGCTTCCACTGCTCCGCCTTCAACGACCTCGCCTTCCACTACCCCAGCCGCAACCGCGTCTTCTGACAAGCCTTCATTGACTACGCCTGCGCCTTCAGCGCCTGCAAGCGGTTCCTCTGGCAATGGATCGTCAGGTCAAGCCGCCCCCAAGCCGTCGACAACTTCGCCGCCAGCCCCTCCGACTCAGGCTTCGCCAACTCAAGCCGCGCCAACTCAACCTCCGTCAGCGCAAACCTCGGAAAACTACTATCGCCCAACGCTACGCCGTGGAAAACCGACCGAGTCTGCGCCGCAGGAGGATGAACTTAGCACAAAGGTTGGCAAACCTCCCGATCCGGGAACTACGCCCTCCGCAAGTACGGGACCGTCGCAACTGATCCCGGCCATTTCCGACGGCGGCGGACCCGATCCGCATTCCTACAAGTTTTATTTTAAGACGGGCGAA
>Ga0181525_10003041_pt1 | contig 13418 bp, 10 predicted proteins | sample PEATcosm2014_Bin_48_FD_121100 | JGI IMG/M metagenome (GOLD analysis project Ga0181525, IMG submission 121100) | Peatland microbial communities from MTU Mesocosm Facility, Houghton, MI, USA - PEATcosm2014_Bin06_10_metaG | ecosystem: Environmental > Terrestrial > Soil > Wetlands > Peat | place...
AACACCTCCAGCAATCCCACGCTCTAAGGGACATGTAGTTACGCGGTCGCGGCTTTACGAGAGACGCAACGATTTCGGTAATGCGCAGGAAAGGATGTTCGCTTTGCGCGCGCGGGCTCAGTTCTTCTCTTCGGACATTGCCTTAAGAAAATACACCAAGTCCAAAGCCGCTTTCGGCGTCAGCGTGTCGGGCAGAATGTTGCGCAGCGCATCTTCGAGCGCGCTGCTCTTCGCTTGCGTCTTCATAGGCTGTTGAGCGGAGAAGAGCGGCAGGTCGTCGATGCGCGCAAGCGGTTTGTGGCCTTCGCGGCCGTCTTCCAGCGCACGCAACACCTCCTCGGCACGCTGAACGACGGCGGCGGGGAGCCCCGCGAGCTTGGCGACATGGATGCCGTAGGAGCGATCCGCAGCTCCTTTCGCGACTTCGTGCAGGAATACGATCGTGTCGTTCCATTCGCTGACGCGCATGGTGACGCAGGCGAGTTGATCGAGGCGGGACGCGAGCGCCGTCAGTTCGTGATAATGCGTCGCGAACAGCGCGCGGGCGCGATTCTTGTCGTGGAGATGTTCGACGCTCGCCCAGGCGATGGCGAGGCCGTCGAAGGTCGCGGTGCCGCGACCGATCTCATCGAGGATGACGAGGCTCCGCTCCGTCGCCTGATTGAGGATCGCGGCCGTCTCCACCATCTCGACCATGAAGGTCGAACGTCCGCGCGCGAGATCGTCGGCGGCGCCCACGCGGCTGAAAAGCCTGTCGACGATGCCGATATGGGCGCGTTCCGCCGGCACGAAACTTCCCATCTGGGCCAGGATCGCGATGAGCGCGTTCTGGCGCAGGAATGTCGATTTGCCGGCCATGTTGGGACCGGTGACGAGCCAGAGCCTTTGCCCGTTCTCGCGCGAAAGATTGCAATCGTTCGGCACGAAAGGCCCCGCATGCGCATCGGCGAGTGCGGCTTCGACCACGGGATGGCGCCCGCGTGCGATGTCGAAGGCGAGACTTTGATCGATGACGGGCCGCGCGTAACGCTTCTCGACGGCAAGGTCGGCGAGCGCCAGCGAGACATCGAGACGGGCGAGCGCGCCCGCAATGTCCGATAGGGACGCGCCGACGGCCATCGCTTCCGCCTGCAACGCGTCGAACATTTCGCGCTCGATCGCGAGCGCCTTCTCGGCCGCTTCGGCGATGCGCCCCGCCAACGTTGCAAGCTCGTCGGTGGAAAAGCGAACCGCGCTTCCGATCGTCTGACGATGGCGAAAGAGTTCGCGCGACGGCGAGGCCTGCAGCTTTTCCGCGTGCTGCGGCGTGAGCTCGATGAAATAACCGAGCACGCCATTGTGCCGGATCTTGAGCTGCGGCACGCCGCTCTCACTGCGATAGCGCGCTTCGAGGCTTGCGATCACCTTGCGGCTTTCGTCGCGGAGCGCGCGCACATCGTCGAGCCCTGCATGCGCACCGCTCGCGATAAAGCTGCCATCGCGCGTCGTGAAAGGCGGTTCGGCGACGAGCTGTCGATCCAGATGCTCCGCGAACGCGCGCGTGGCGGCAAGACCCGTAGTGAGACGCGCACGGGCGTCGTCCGCTTCACCCGGCGAAGGCTTCAGCGGATCGTTGAAGGTGACGAGTTTGGCCGCCAAGGCGTCTGCCGCCTTCATGCCGTCGCGCAAGGCGCCCAGATCGCGCGGACCGCCGCGGCCGACGGAAAGCCGCGCCAGCGCGCGGGCAATATCGGGCGCGCGGCGCAAATCCTCGCGCAGGCTCCGCCGCAAATCGCCTTCGCCGGCAAAGCGTGCGACCGCATCGTGGCGCGCGGCGATCTCCGCCACATCCGTCAATGGCGACGACAGGCGATGCGAAAGCTCGCGCGCGCCGCCCGCCGTGACGGTGCGATCCACACAGGCGAGCAGGCTGCCCGCACGCGTGCCGCTCAGCGTCTCGACGATTTCAAGATTGCGGCGCGTGGCGCCGTCGATTCCCATGAAGGCACGTTCGGGAACACGCGCGAGCGTCTTGAGCGCCGGCAGCTTTCCCTTCTGCGTGAGCTCGAGATAGCCCACGAGTGCGCCGGCCGCCGACAGCTCCGCACGCGAAAATGTTCCGAACCCGTCGAGCGCGGAGACGCGATAGAGAGTCTTCAGCGCGTGTTCGCCCGCGCCGGAATCGAATTTGATGGCGGGAAGCGGCGTCAACGCCGGCCCCAAAGCTTTCAGCAACGGCGCCAGAGCTTCATCCGCCAGGAGACGATCGGGCGCCAGCACTTCGCGCGGATCGAGCCGCGCCAGTTCCGCCGCGATGTCGGCCGCCGCAACCGCACCGACCGTGAATTCGCCCGCCGACATGTCGGCCGCGGCGAGCGCGAATGCGTCGCCCGCGACGCCGAGTGCGACGAGCAGATTGGCCGCGCGCGCCTCGAGGAGCGAATCCTCCGTCAGCGTGCCCGGCGTGACGAGGCGGATCACTTCGCGCTTGACGACGGATTTGGAGCCGCGGCGTTTCGCCTCTGCCGGGTCTTCCACCTGCTCGCAGACGGCGACGCGAAAGCCCTTGCGGATCAACTTCTCGAGATATTGCTCGGCGGCGTGGACGGGAACTCCGCACATGGCGATGTCCTCGCCCAGATGCTTGCCGCGCTTGGTGAGCGCGATATCGAGCGCTTCCGCCGCCTTGACCGCGTCGCCGAAGAACAGCTCGTAGAAGTCGCCCATGCGGTAAAAGAGGAGATAGTCGGCGTTTGCCGCCTTGATCTCCAGATATTGCGCCATCAGGGGCGTGGAACCCGTTGTCGGGTTTTCCGGGGCGACATGCTCGTTCATGGCGGCGAACCTACCAGATCGCGACCCGGTCTTTCGTATCCCTGCCATTGAAAGCCCCGACCTGTCGGCGCGATATTCTGTGGATTGACCCTTGGATTTGTCATGACCATCAAGCGCCCGTCCTTCACGCAGGAAGAAGCCCTCGCCTTTCACGCAGGCCCCAAGCCCGGCAAGATCGAGATCACACCCACAAAGCCCATGGCGACACAGCGGGACCTGAGCCTCGCCTATTCGCCGGGGGTGGCCGTTCCCGTGCGCGCCATCGCCGAGCGTCCCGACGCCGTCTACGACTACACGGCCAAGGGCAACTTCGTCGCGGTCATTTCAAACGGCACGGCGATCTTAGGGCTAGGCGATCTGGGCCCCCTCGCCGCCAAGCCCGTCATGGAAGGCAAGGCGGTTCTCTTCAAGCGCTTCGCCGATGTGGACGCGATCGACCTCGAGATCGATACGAGCGATGTCGACGCCTTCGTGAACTGTGTGCGCTATCTGGGGCCGAGTTTCGGCGGCATCAATCTCGAAGACATCAAGGCGCCCGACTGCTTCGTGATCGAAGAGCGCCTGCGCGAGCTGATGGACATTCCCGTCTTTCACGACGACCAGCACGGCACGGCGATCATCTCGACGGCGGGCGTGATCAACGCGCTCCATCTGACCGGACGCAAGCTCGCCGATATCAAGGTGGTGGTGAACGGCGCGGGCGCGGCCGGCATCGCCTGTCTCGAGCTTCTGAAAGCGATGGGATTGCCGCACGCCAACGCGATCCTTTGCGATTCCAAAGGTGTCGTCTATCGCGGCCGCACCGACGGCATGAACCAGTGGAAATCGGCGCACGCGACCGACACGAAGGCGCGCACGCTCGCCGAGGCGCTTGTCGGCAGCGATCTCTTCCTGGGGCTCTCCGTGAAAGGCGCGGTGACGCAGGAGATGGTCAAGACGATGGGCCGCGCGCCCATCATCTTCGCGATGGCCAATCCCGATCCCGAAATTTCTCCGGAGGAGGTTCGCGCCGTCCGGCCCGATGCGATCGTGGCGACGGGGCGTTCCGACTATCCCAACCAGGTAAACAACGTGTTGGGCTTTCCTTATATCTTCCGCGGCGCGCTCGATGTCCGCGCCCGCACGATCAACGATGCGATGAAGATTGCGGCAGCGGAAGCCCTGGCCGAACTCGCGCGCGAGGACGTGCCCGACGAAGTGGCGACGGCCTATGGCGAAAGGCCGACTTACGGACCTGACTACATCATTCCCGCGCCGTTCGATCCGCGTCTCATCAGCCGCGTTTCGTCTGCCGTGGCCGAGGCCGCCGTGAAATCGGGCGTGGCGCGCCGCGATCTCAAAGACGCCGCATCCTACCGCGATGCGCTCACCGCGCGGCTCGATCCGTCGGCGCTCCTGCTCCAGCGCGTCACCGCCAGCGTGCGCGCCAATCCCAAGCGCGTGGCCTTCGCGGAAGGCGAGGAGGAGTGCGTCATCCGCGCTGCGGCGGCGTTCCAGAACGCGGGCCTCGGCAAGGCGCTCCTCATCGGCCGCGCCGAGATCGTCCGCCAGGCCATGAAGCAGATCGGCATCGAGGACGAGACGTTCCTCGAGATCCGCGTGCCGCATTCCGTAAAAGAAGCGCAGCCCTATATCGATGCGCTTTACAAGCGGCAGCAGCGGCGCGGTTTCCTCTATCGCGATTGCGCGCGCATGGTGACGAACGACCGCAATATCTACGCGGCATCGATGGTGGCGGCGGGCGACGCGGATGCGATGGTGACCGGCGTCATCCGCGCTTACGGCGCAGCCCTCAACGATGTGCGCATGGTGCTGGGGAGCCCGCGCGGACAGCGGCCGATCGGCGTCACGCTCATCTTCACCAAGGGCCGCGTCGTCTTCGTCGGCGACACCAACGTGCATGAGATGCCGACATCGGAAGAGCTGGCCGACATCGCGGTCCAGACGGCGGCCGTCGCCAGGCGCTTCGGCTACACGCCCAGGGTGGCGATGATGGCCAATTCGACCTTCGGCTTTCCGCCGGCCGAACGTTCGCAGCGCCTCGTCGAAGCCGTGCAGATCCTCGATCATCGCGAAGTCGATTTCGAATATGACGGCGAGATGGCGCCCGACGTGGCGCTCGACCGCGAAAAGATGGCGCTCTATCCCTTCTGCCGCCTGACGGACACCGCGAATGTCCTCATTATGCCGGCCATTCATTCCGCCTCGATCTCGACGAAGCTCTTGCAGCAGGTTGGCGGCGTATCGGTGATGGGGCCGGTGCTGGTCGGCCTCGAAAAATCCGTCCAGATCGCCCCCCTCGGCGCCAAGATGAGCGAGATCTTCAACGCGGCGGTGATTGCGGCGGTGTGAGTGCAACGCTTCACAACTCACAAATGCACAAGCATAGTATCGATCGTTCTCGAAGGGGGGGAAACAGCCATGCATGCGATTGCGCTTTTCATTTTTTTATCGAGCGCGGCGGCACCAACTGACGCGTCGGCTCTAATTTCCCCTCCTGTTGCTATCAGTCACCCAAACTGTGCCGAGCAATATTACCCGCGATCGGCCGCCAGAGCAGGCGTGCAAGGAACGGTCGTAGTGGCTCTCACAATAACGGCGCAAGGCGACGTAACCAATCTTTCCTTAAAAAAATTGAGCGGAAATACCGACCTCGACGATGCAGCACTCGCATGCATGCAGCATTGGCGCTTTGCACCTGCGATGAAAGACAACACGCCGGTCGAAGTTTCAAGGAAATTCATGGTTGCATTCCTGGTCGATCCGCTCCCGGAGCCTCTTTCTGGCGAGATGGTGCGCACCGCACAAAAATGCGCGATGCAATCACTTCAAAGTGACGAGGAATTCAACGGAGGAAGCGCTGCAACAACGATTAGCGTGCAATTTGCCGAAGGCGCAATTGCGCATGCGAACGTTTTGGATTCGAGCGGTAATAAGGAGTTGGATCAGCGCGCAGAACAATGCGTGGAGAGCCTGCCCACCGAATTGGTGCAAAAGGCGACGGGCCGACGAAATCTTTTCATTACGTTCCCGTGGAAGGCACACATGGTTTGGTGACTCCGGAAGCTACAGTGCCGGGCCACTGCGCCAAGTTGGAAATGATCTTTCTCCAATCGCCACATCGACTGCCGCGCGCGCGAGGAGCCGCGTCGAGTCGAGGATGGGGATCGGCGAAACGTCCTGCGCGATCAACAACGGAATTTCGGTGCAGCTGAGCGCCACCGCGTCGCAGCTTTCGCACTTCAACGCCTCGATCATTTCCACGACTCGTGTGCGCGACGTGTCGAGGAATCTTCCCCGCACCAACTCGTCGAAGATGATGGCGTTCATGTCGGCGCGCTGATCCGGCGGCGGTACGCGATAGTCGAGGCCCGCGCGCGCAAACGCCTGCGCATAGGTCTCGCCGTCCATCGTCCATTTGGTGCCGAGGAGGCCAATGCGGCGATGCCCGCGCGCCTTCGCGGTCTGCGCCACGACCTCCGCGATGTGCAGGCCCGGAAGCGCCAGCGGCGGGCCATCCATCTCGAGCGCCAGATGCGCCGTGTTGTCGGGACAGACGAAGAAATCGGCGCCGGCGCGCGCGAGGCGCTCGCAGGATTGGCCAAGGATCGCGCGGACGCCTGCGAAGTCGTTCGCCTCCCACAGCGGCATGGCCTCGCCCATGGCTGTGATGTCGAGGGTGATGTCGGGGTGGTTGTGCTCGCCCAGCAGTGCCTCGCCTGCGTGGCAGGCTTCGAGGAAACAAAGCGCCGCACCTTCGGCGCTGTGCGCGAGGATTCCGATGCGTTTCATCTCGGGCCCCAATGATGGCGCCGCATGGTTTCGGCGCGGGCTCCGCGTGTCAATCGCGGGCCGCCCGTACGCGTTAATCCCGAATCCCGCCGGCGCTGGCAGGAGCCGCACGGCCCGGCTAGGTTCGACCCGGCATAACACGCGAGAACATTCGGTGACGGCACAAAACGACACGGCGGGCGGCGTTCGGGCGCGCGGCGACAAGGTTTTCTTCGGGCATCCCGCGGGCCTCGGCTGGCTCAGCGCATCCGAATTCTGGGAACGCTTTTCCTACTACGGCATGCTCACGCTGCTCGCGCTCTACATGAAGCACGAGCTGTTCCTGCCCGGCCATCTCGCGAATGTGTGGGGTTTCTCAACCTTTCGCGTTGTCTTCACGTCTTTTTACGGGCCAATGACGCCGCAGGCGCTGGCCTCCAACATTTACGGCTTCTATGCGGCCTTCGTATACCTGACGCCGCTTGGCGGCGGCTTTCTCGCCGACCGCTATCTCGGCCGCACGCGCGCGGTCATCATCGGCGCATGTCTCATGGCGCTCGGCCATTTCCTCATGGCCTTCGAAGCGAGCTTCATCCTGGCGCTCTTCTGTCTTCTCATCGGCGTCGGTTTCTTCAAGGGGAACATCGCGACACAGGTCGGCGATCTTTACGGACACGAGGATCCGCGCCGCGCCGATGCGTTTCAGATCTACATGCTCGGAATCCAGATCGCGGTCATCGGCTCGCCGCTCGTTTGCGGCAGCCTGGGCGAAAAGGTCGGCTGGCATTGGGGCTTCGGGGTCGCCGGCGTCGGCATGCTCGTGGGACTGGCGACGTATCTTGTGGGCCGCCCGAGTTTCCCGCCGGAGCGTCCGCGCGCGGCAAGCAAGGACACGCCGGCGCGCGCGCCATTGTCCCGCACCGACCGGACGAACGTCATCATTCTCATCGTGCTCATTCCCGTGATGGCGTTGTCGGTCGTCACCAATCAGCAGATCGGCAATGCGTACATGCTCTGGGCGGAGACCACTTACAATCTCAACGTCCTGGGCTTCCAGGTTCCCGTCACCTGGATGAATTCACTGGACGCGATCTTCGGCGCCATCACCATCGCCGGCGCCGTGCTCTTCTGGCGCTGGTGGGGAACGAAATGGGCGGAGCCGGACGAGCTGGCGAAGATCATCATCGGCGTGATCATCGCGATGATAGGACCGCTATGCCTCGCCGCCGCCGCACAGCAATTCGTGATGACCGGTCATCGCGTCTCGCTCGGCTGGGCCCTGGCCTTCGAAGCGTTCAACAATCTGGGCTTCGCGAACATGTTCCCGGTCGGCCTGGCGCTTTATTCGCGGGCGGCGCCCAAGGGGCTCGGCGGCATGATGATCGCCGTCTTCTATCTGCACCTGTTCCTCGGCAATTTCCTGATCGGCTATCTGGGCGGCTTCCTCGACACGATGTCGGGCACGATGTTCTGGCTTATGCATGCCGGTTTGATGGCCGTGTCGGTGGTGCTGCTGCTGGCGATCAGGCTCTGGGTCGGCCGCGCACTTTCGCCGGCTTACGCGGAACCGGCACCGGCGGCGGAAGCCGCGTAGACGGCTTCAAAGCACAGGCGCATCCGGCTTCAGATAGGGTTTGAGCGTCTTGTAGGGGATCGTCACGTCATAGACGCTTTCGGGCATGCCCGAATCCATGAAGATCGTGAACGACAGGACCGCCTTGTCTTTGTCCCATGACCAATGGGCGCCGTCGGCCAACTGCTTCGGCAATTCCGAAGAAGCGAGGTCGCCCGGCACGCCGTCGCGGCGGATCTGCTGCTGCAGATCCCGCGTGCAATAGCCGAGGACGAATTTCTTCCAGTCCGCGCCCTTCGCGAACATGTCGTCGAGCGAAAGCGGGCGGCCGGCGCGCACGCCCCAGGTGAAAATCGTGTAGTCGCCTTCTTCGTCGTGACCGCCGACGAAATCGCTGGTCGTCACAAACAGGCTGAGAATGCGGTCGTCGAAACGGCCGACGGAATAAAAGCGGTGGGCGTGAAGCTTCATGCCGTTCACGTCATCGCCGTAACGAAAGAGCGATTTGTCATCCATCCGCCAGCGGTCGAGTTTGAGCGTCTTCAGGATGAAGGCATTGAACGCAGCCGCCTCAGGACCGCCGCGCATCTGCGGATAGATGTCGCTTTCCTCGGTCGCGGGATTGGCGCGCATGCGAAAGCGCAAGAGCGGCTCGATCGTCAGTGCGCCGGCGCGATAGACTTTCGTTCTCTCCAGAAGCTCGGCGCGGGAATCATATTCCGTCTTCAGGCATTCGGTGACGGTGCCCGCATCAGGCGCCGGCGCATCCGCGCCGCAGCTTTTCATCGCGTAAGCGATCCAGGCGCGCTGGCCGACCTGGAACGTCGCAAAGTTTTCGGCGGACAAGGATTTCTTGAGCGCAAGATAGGCGGCGCCGAGCTTTTTGTCGGAGGCCGCGAGCCCGGCATCGCCGCAGATCAGTTTCTCGCCGGTGGATTTTGCTTTCGTGCAATCGAAGCTCGGCCCGCTGAAGCCCGCCTGGTATTGTCCGACGTCCATGCCGGTCGGCCGCTCGAGCGTGTAGACCACGTCGCCATCGGCGAACTTCATATCGGCGTGATCGTCCATGTAGTAGTCGCGCGCGGTCGAACCGCAGGTGACGCGATAGGTGCTGATCTCGGGATCGCTAAGCGCGATTTTTTTTGCAAGCGCGCCATCCTTGTCGGCGGCGAGCCGGCCGCCGAAGGCTTCGCCATGGTAGGAAACGCCCGACTGATATTTTGCGCCCTTGCAGGCGAGCGGTGCCGGGCCTTTCACTTCGCCGTCCTCGAAATCGACGGCGTATTCGAGAAACGGCGCATCCGCCTTCGCGAGCTTGCGCGGCTTGGCCCACGGTCCGATCTCGGCGCCGATGAAACGCCAGACGCCTTTCAGACCGGATTCGGGTGAGGGCCCGGGCAGCATCATCGGCCCGGCCCACACTGTCGTGGCGAACAACGCCACCGCAAACGCCATCAATGCCCGCATCTGCCCCCGCCCGCTCGCGACTACCCGCGCAATTTAATCTTTACGCGCCGCCGCGGATATAGGGCCCGACATGGGTCATGAAATCGCGTTTGCCGAGTTCGACGCCCTTGTGGCGCAGGATGTCGTAGGCCGTGACGACGTGGAAATAGAAATGCCCTAACGCCCAATCGCGCAGGTAATGCAATCCGTCCGCCTCGAATGTGACAGACCCGCCGAGCGGGATGGCGATTTCGCGGGTTTCTCCGCCCTCGAACGATTTCGCACGCGTGCTCTCCAGCGATTCGATCGTTTCCGCAACGAGAAGCTTCATCGCATGGAAGTTCAGCGTTGCGTCGAGATCGAGCTTCGGCCGTTCGCCGCCCGAAAGACACGCGCTCGCTTCTCTCGCCTGATGACAGGCGAACTGCACCTGCTTCGACAAGGGAAACATGTCCGGCGCAAGGCGCGCATCGGCGAGCGTGTCGGGATCGGTGTTCGCGGCCCGCGCATGTTCGGCGCCCTTGTCGAGAATATGGGCGAGGCTTTTCAGCACCGGCACGAAGGCTTCGACGGAGAAGGTGTAGGCGACGTTGTTCATGAGCGTTTCCTGTTTTCGAGGAGCATTGACATCACGGCGAGGCGAGCGCCGCCACGTTGGCGTTCGTCGTCGCCACAAGCGCCTCGGCGACGCGCAGCGTCTTCGTCTGCTGCCACGACAAAAGCCACGCAGCAACCAGCGCAATCTGCGACTGCGCGATGTGGGCCGCGATCATAGGAAGCGGAAGCGGCGGCTTCAGGCGGCGCGGCGCCAGTTCGCGTTCGATGAGACCGGCGAGACATTTGATCCAGATGTCGCGCACCGGCGCGTCGAAGACGACGCGGTTGAGGCGACGTTGCTCCCGGAAATGTTCGAGCTGCGGCACCAGCTTCTCCGCCGCAACGTCCCCGCGCACCAGCGCCGCAAGCGACGACGAAGGCCGTTCCAGACTGTGCAGGAGCAGGTCCTCCACGCTGTGGAAATGCGTGTAGAAGGTCGAGCGGCCGACATCGGCGCGGCGCGCGATGCCGTCGACCGTGAGCGCGGCATAACCTTCGGTGAGGAAAATCTCGACGAAGGCTGCGTGCAACGCTTTGCGCGTACGCTCGATCCGGCGATCCGTCGTTTTCATCCCTCGCTCCAGACAAAATCGCCCGAATGTCCAGAAATGGACGTGCCGCCCCGGAAATCCGGCAACGTAGCCGCGCGATGATCTATCGGTCTCTGCGAATAAACAAGCGAGACGGTCATGGACGAGCATTCCGAACGCTGGGCGAGCGGCGCAGTGCTTATGCTCGCGGGCATCGTGGAAATCGTCCTGCTCGCTTTGCATCCCGAAAGTTCGGCGCACGACTTTGCCGGCATGCTGCGCGAGGAAGCGAATGGCCGCCTGAACGATGCGCTCGTCCATGGCGGCTTTATCGTGTTGCTCGCGGTTCAGCTTGTTGGTTACCGCGTGCTGTCGCTCCGGCTCGGCGCGGACCGCACAAGCGTTCTTGCGGCCGGCGTCTTCTTCACGATCGGCACGGCCGTGCTCGGCGCATCGCTGTTCGTCGATGGCCTGCTAATCCCCAAACTTGCGTACCGCTTCGCAGGCGCGACGGCCGCACAACAGGACGCCGCCCGTCCCATCTTCGCGCTGGCGGGCGCAGCGATCGGTCTTCTCATGCCGATCGGTCTCGCGTTTCAAGGCATCGGCGTCGTCGCGTGGAGCATTCGCCTTCTTGGCCTCGCTCGCGTCACGGGAAGCGCGTCACTCCTTCTTGGGCTGGTGATCCTATCCTCCGCGATCGGATTGACGGCGAATCCCATGTTCGTGGCCGCCGCCATTCCCGCGACAGCCTTATGGTCGGGGCTCGGCGGGATCCTGCTCTGGCGTCGCACGCTCTGACAGCCGGAGAAGTTTCAATTGAACGATCCCATTGCCCCCGCTAGATTGCCTCCGTCCTCAGCGAAGGATTACGCCTCACCATGTCGGTCGAACGCCTGAAATAAAACGCACTCCGGTCTTTGTGGCCCACGGCTGCTGCCGGATCTCGCGCGCGTTCGATCCACCTTTGGTCACCGAGGCAGTTCCATGGCTTATTTCCGCAACAACGCGGTCAATCTTCTCAATATTCACTACGCGATCCATTCGATCGCCCTGACCGGCGCCGGCGCGTTTTTCGCGGCCTACCTGTTCAAGGCCGGCTTGTCCGTGCCCGGCGTGTTCCTGACTTTCGCGGCCATTCTTCTGGGCCGGTTTCTCATCCGTCCGATGATCATTCCGCTGGCCGCGCGCTTCGGCATGCGGCTCCTCATCATCGCGGGTACGCTGCTCAGCGCCTGCCAATATCCGCTGCTCGCCATGGTGCACGGCGTGGGGCTAGCGCTTTACGCGATCATCGCGATCGGTGCGGTCGCCGACACGTTCTACTGGCCGAGCTATCACGCCTATTTCGCGCGCGTGGGCGACGACGAGCATCGTGGCCATCAGGTGAGCGCACGCGAAGCGATCGCCGCGCTTGTGGGCGTGGTGAGCCCTCTGCTCACGGGTTTCCTGCTTGTCACCTTCGGCCCCCGGATTGCGTTCGGCACCACGGCCGGCATCGTCGCTCTATCCGCCGTGCCGCTTCTGTGGACGCCCGAGTTCAGGGTGGCTAAGACGGCTGTGGGCGCAATCCGCGCGGCGATGCCCGGCGTGCTGTTGTTCATGGGCGACGGTTTTACCGGCGTCATCTACGTCTTCGTCTGGCAGGTGGCGCTGTTCCAGTCGCTCAGCGAGAACTTCATGGCATTCGGCGGCGCGCTGGCCGTGGCCGCGATCGTGGGCGCCGTCGGCGGACTTTATCTCGGCCGCTACATCGACAGCGGCGGCCGACGCGCCGTCTTCATCGCCTGCGGCTCGCTGGGACTGGTTCTTCTGATGCGCGCGGCGGCGACCCACGACCCGGGCCTCGCTTTCGTAGCCAATGCGATGAGCGCGCTGGGCGGCTGCCTCTACATCCCGACAGTCATGACGGTCGTCTACACGCTGGCGAAAGGCGCGCCCTGCACGCTCCGCTTCCACGTGGCCGCGGAGGCCGGCTGGGACATCGGCGGCGCCACGGGCCTCGTCGCGGCGGCGGCGCTCGCCTGGTGGGGCGTGCCGCTCTGGGCGATCCTCCTGCTCGCCATCCTGGGCGTGACGTGGCAGTTCGTTCTCCTGCGTGGGCACTACGCCCAGCGGCTGGCGACGGGGCTGGCCGAGTAGCCCCGCCTGGGCCTGGAGACGATCACACCACCCGGCGGCGTTAACCTAGCCTGATATTGACAATCATTCGCAACTGGGCCATTTCAGTGGAGAAGTCTCCGAGTGCCGTTGGATGATTGTCTGCGTTTGCAATAGGTTGAACGACACTAAGGTCCGCGAGGCCATTGCCTGCGGCGCTACCTGCCCGGATGGCGTTTATGCCCATCACGGTTGCAAGAGGGTTTGCGGGACATGCCAGGACAAGATCGTAGCGCTGGTCAGGGACGAGGCCATGGCGGACGCGGAAGAGAGAGAAGCGGCGTAGGCGCACTCGTCAACGATCCGAAGACGATCGAGTACCTCAACAAGATCCTCAAAAACGAACTCACCGCCATCAACCAGTATTTCCTGCATTCCAGGATGCTGGCGAGCTGGGGCGTGTCGGAGCTTTCGAAGAAGGAATACGAAGAATCCATCGAGGAAATGCGCCATGCGGACAAGCTCACGCAACGCATCCTCTTTCTCGGCGGCCTTCCCAATCTGCAATATCTCGACAAGCTGCTGAT
>Ga0181525_10003046_pt1 | contig 13411 bp, 13 predicted proteins | sample PEATcosm2014_Bin_48_FD_121100 | JGI IMG/M metagenome (GOLD analysis project Ga0181525, IMG submission 121100) | Peatland microbial communities from MTU Mesocosm Facility, Houghton, MI, USA - PEATcosm2014_Bin06_10_metaG | ecosystem: Environmental > Terrestrial > Soil > Wetlands > Peat | place...
ATCGGCGACCAGACGATCATGCTGTTGGACAGTCCGGTGCGCCACGATTTCACCTTCACGCCGGCGTTCTCCCTGTTCGTCGAGTGCGACTCGGAAGAGCAGATCGGCTGGCTGTTCGAACAACTGTCCGAAGAGGGGCGCGTGTTCATGCCGCTGGAAGGCTACGGCTTCAGCCGCCTGTTCACCTGGGTGGCCGATCGTTTCGGTGTGTCGTGGCAATTGAATCTGGCATAGGGGCTCTTCGTGACGCCTGCACCGATAAAGCCGATCATCGCAAAAGACGTTCTCGACTCCATCGACATCCGCATCGGCACGATCGAGGCGGTGAACGAAGTCCCGCGCTCCGACAAGCTGCTCGCGCTGACCGTGAACTTCGGCGATCACGTGCGCACGATACTCTCCGGCATGAAGCAGGAACGACCCGATCCGCAGGAGATCGTGGGGAAGCAGACGCTGTTCGTCGTCAATCTCGCACCGCGCAAGATGGCCGGCGTCGAGAGCCAGGGTATGCTGTTCGATATCGGCTACGAGGATGGCATTTTGCCGGCTCTGGCCACGCCCGAACGCCCCGTCCCGAACGGCAGCCGGGCGGGGTAAGCCGCCGCCCCGAAAATATTGTCACCGCCGCCCAAAGCTGATTTTCTCCTTTCCAATCCAAGAAATTCTCAGGGTGGAACGAGATGACCGGCATTACCGCTTATGGCGTCTATATCCCGCGGCTGCGGCTGCAGCGAAAAGCGATCGCGCAGGCCAACGCCTGGTTCGCGCCGGGGCTCGTGGGCGGGGCCAAGGGCGAGCGCGCCATGGCCAATTTCGACGAGGACGCGGTCACGATGGCCGTCGAAGCCGGCCGTGCCGCCTTGCCCGCGAGCGATCCCATCAAGGACCGCTCTGGCGTCGACGCCGCCTATTTCGCCTCTACCAGCATGCCGTTTTCGGATCGCCAGAATGCCGGCATTGTCGCGAGCGCGCTGAGCCTCTCCGACGACATCTCCTCTTTCGACGTGACGTCGTCGCAGCGCGCGGGCACATCCGCCCTGATCGCAGCGCTCGATGCGGTGGCGAGCGGCCGCACCAGGGCGCCGCTCGTCGTCGCGGGCGAAAGGCGCAAAGCGCGCGCGGCCTCGACGCAGGAACTCGCCTTCGGCGATGCGGGCGCCGCCCTTCTTCTCGGCAAGGACAAGGTGATCGCGAAATTCCTCGGCAGCCATTCGCACACGGTCGACTTCGTCGATCATTTCCGCGGCGAGTCCGAAGAGTTCGATTACGGCTGGGAAGAGCGCTGGATCCGCGACGAGGGCTACACGAAGATCGTGCCGGCGGCGGTCAAGCATCTGTTCGAGAAGACCGGTGTCGTGGGCGCCGACATCGCCCATTTCGTCCTGCCGTGTCCCTTCGCGAAACTCGATCAGCAACTCGCCAAGCAATGCGGCATCGATCCGGCCAAAGTACGCGACAATCTCGCGGCAACCGTCGGCGACACGGGCTCGACGCACGCGCTTCTCATGCTCGCGCATGTTCTCGAACAGGCCAAACCGGGCGAGAAGATTCTGGTGGCGCAGTTCGGCCAGGGCTGCGACGCGCTTCTTTTCGAGGCGACGCCCGAGATCGCCCGATATGAGAACCGCGTCGGCGTATCCGCGAGCCTCGCGCGGCGCAAGGAAGAGACGAACTACAACAAGTTCCTCGCCTTCAACGGCCTCATCGAGCTCGAGAAGGGCATGCGCGCGGAAGTCGACAAGCGGACGGCGCTCACCGTCGTCTATCGCAAGAACGACATGCTGATGGGTCTGGTCGGCGGCAAATGCCGCGTCTGCGGCACCGCACAGTTTCCCCGCAGCCGCATCTGCGTCGGACCCAATTGCAAAGCCGTCGACAGCCAGGACCCTTACAGTTTCGCCGAGCAGACGGGCACCGTGCTCTCCTGGTCGGCGGATTTCCTCACCTATTCAATGTCGCCGCCCAACCATTACGGCATGATCACCTTCGGAGACGGCGGCCGCTTCATGGCCGATATCACCGATGTCGATCAGGGCCAGATCGATTCCGGCGCGAAAGTGCGGATGAGCTTCCGGGTCAAGGATCGCGACGAACGGCGCGGCTTCGTCCGCTATTTCTGGAAGGCGGTGCCGGCATGAACCCGTTGTGGTCGAAGAAGCCCGGATTCCTTCGGGCAATGCCGATCGGGCTTGTCGCTGTCGGCGCACTCGCCTTGGGCGCACTGGCGCTTGGCGCGGTCGCTATCGGCGTCCTTGCCATCGGCAAAGTCCGCATCGGCAATGTCGAGATCGGTCGGCTCACGGTGAAGCGGCTTGAAGTGAAGGACGACGTAAGCGCCTGATTGGGCGTATCATGCGAACAAAGAAAAATCGGAGGAACGGCCATGCCCTATGTCGAGAACCGGATCGTGCACGATGCCGATTCCCATCTGATGGAGCTCGCCGACTGCCTGGACGATTTTCTCGATCCGCAATTTCGTGCGGGCTATGACGCGCTTCCCAAGCTCAAAGCGTGGCCGCGCGACGGCGAATGGGTGAGACACGCCCGCGCGCAACAGGATGATCCCGAATTCCGTTCGGGTGACGCCGCCAATCTGATGCTGCGCAAAAACTATGCGGCGCTGGGATCGTTCCGCCGCGAGGATCGGCCCAAGGCGCTCGATGCGCTGGGCTTCGCGAGCCAGCTTGTTTTCACCACGTGGTCGCTCGGCAATTTCGGGCTCGATGAAAAGGGCGATGTGGCGCTCTGCTACGGCGTCGCCGAGGCGCACAACCGCATGATGACGGATTTCTGCTCCGTCGATCGCAGGCTGCTTGCCACTGCCTATGTACCGCTGGTCGATTTCGCGCAGACCGAGGCTATCGCGCGGCGCGCGATCGCGATGGGCGCCAAGGCGCTGCTCATCCCGTCGCGCTGTCCCAAAGGCCATTCGCCGAGCCACATCGCATTCGATCCTTTGTGGGCGATGGCCGAGGAAGCGGGCCTGCCGATCCACTTTCACGTTGGCGGCGAGGAGAAACTCAATCCCGACTATTTCGACAACGGCCTGCCGCGGGTGAAGGATTTTCACGGCGGCGAAGAGAACTTCACGTCGGTCAGCTACATGCCGATCCCGCATTCGGTGATGAACACGTTGGCGGCCCTGATCTTCGACCGCGTGCTCGATCGTTTCCCGCGGCTCAAATTCGGCGCCATCGAACTCGGCGCGTCATGGCTGCCGGGATGGATGCGCTATATGGACTCCGGCGCGATGGCGTTCGTGAAAAACGAAGAGCGGCTGCAGAAGCTTTCCATGAAGCCCAGCGAGTTCGTGCGCCGGCAAGTGCGCGCAACGCCCTATCCGCATGAGGACGCGGGCTGGATCATCGCGAACTCAGGCCCGGAAGTCTGTCTTTTCTCTTCGGACTTCCCCCATGTCGAGGGCGGCCGCAATCCGCTGAAGCGTTTCGACGAGTCGCTCGCCAACACGCCGCGCGAATCCGTCGATCGCTTTTATTGCGACAACTTTATCGATCTGATGGGCGAAGGGCTGGCGAAGGATTTGCGCCGCCCGAAACTTTCCGTAGCCGCATAAAAAAGCCCCGCCGGCGTCCGGCAGGGCTTTCTCACGCAACTGCGACGTCGGATTATTGCTCCGGCGGAGGAGCAGGCGGGCCCATGCGGGCCACGTCGCTACCCACGAAATGCAGCGTCATCGAACCAATGCCGGCCGCCACGTTCAGGCCTTCTTCGCCCTGGATGCTGATCGGCTGCAGCGTGAACGAGCGGTGGAATCCGCCGACGAGCACGTTGGCGCCGGCGCCCGGTCCAACCGCGGCACTCGCCTGCAGGCCGCCATATTCACCCGCGAGCGCGCCGCGCTCGGGGCCGGAGTTCGGGGCAAACACGTCCCAAACGATCACGGCGCTGGACGTATAGCCGATATCGACGCCGAATTTGGAGACGTCGCCATTGTAGCGCTCGCTATAGCCGCCGTGATGATAGATGCAATGCAGGCTCTTGGACGACCCGAAAACGAAACCCCATCCGCTGCTTTCGTGGCAGGTGAGGACGCCGACTTTGACGCCGTCGGCCTGGGCGGGTGCGCCGAATGCCATCGCGGCTGCGGCAAGCGCCGCGGCGGCGGTCATACGGCCAAGTATCTTAGACATATCGAACTCTCCTCGTTTCCCCGCACTGAGCGCGGGCTCACAACCCGCTTCGCCCCCGAAAAATCCCGGGCGCGTTCGACGGTCGCGGCAGGAAACGTTCTTCGGAAGCGCCGGGTTCCCCTGAATTCCATTTATTCACGGTCGCATGACGCAAATTTGCGCGCGTGGCGTGCATCATGGCGAAATTGCGGCGCTTCAGCGCCCGCGCGCAATAGCGTCCGCAGCGGCCACGAACTCCGACGGCATCATCACGATCGTCATGGTGTTCTGCTCGGCGCCCACTTCCGTCAGCATCTGCATGCGGCGGAGTTCGAGCGAGGCCGGCGTCTTCATGATCTCGTCGGCCGCTTCGCGGAGTTTCAGCGCCGCCTCGAGTTCGGCTTCCGCCTTGATGATGCGTGCGCGTTTCTCGCGGAGCGCTTCGGCTTCCTGCGCCATGGCGCGCTGCATGGATTCCGGAATCTCGACGTTCTTCATCTCGACATTGTGGATCTCGACGCCCCAGGGCTCGGTCACCGTGTCGACGCGTTCTTTCAGAAGTGCGGCGAGCTTTTCGCGCTCCTTGAGCACATCGTCGAGCGTATGCTGGCCGATCGTGTTTCTGAGCGTCGTCAGCGCCGTCTGGATGACGGCGTTGCGGACATCCTGCACTTCGATGATCGCGCGGTCTGGTGCGACGACCCGGTACCAGATCACGGCATTCACCTTGATCGGCACATTGTCCTTGGTCATCGTTTCCTGCTGCTCGACGCCGTCGGTCAGGACGCGCATGTCGACTTTGATGATCGTCTCGACGAAGGGGATGATCCAGAAAAGTCCGGGCCCGCGGATGGCCATGTAGCGGCCGAAGCGGAACACCAGCGCGCGCTGATATTGCTGGGCCACGCGGAAGCCGGTCAGTGCAAGGAAGACGACAATGGCGATGAGCACAATTCCGACGGGCATGGGCATACCTTTCGAGTCGGTCTCACGAATTATCCCCGATTCGCCGGTAGAATGCGCCGCCTTTACAGCCGCCCGCGGCGGCAGTTAGATGACGGAAAGTCATTATTGGGAGAGACGCATGGCATCGGGAATCCGGGACAAGGTCGCCATCCTCGGCATGGGCTGCTCGAAATTCGGCGAGCGCTGGGACATGGGCGCCGAAGAACTGATCGTCGAAGCCTATCTCGAAGCCATGCAGGACGCGGGCGTCGAGACGAACCAGATCCAGGCCGCGTGGTTCTCCACCGCCATGGACGAGCAGCATGTGGGAAAAGGCGGCACACCGCTTTCCGTCGCGCTCCGGCTCCCCAACGTTCCCGTGACGCATGTCGAGAATTTCTGCGCATCGGGCTCGGAGGCTTTCCGCGGCGCCGTCTATGCAGTTGCCGCCGGCGCTTGTGACATCGCGCTGGCGCTCGGCGTCGAGAAGCTGAAGGACACGGGCTATGGCGGCCTGCCGCAGCGCGAGCAGGGCACGCTCAATCCGCTGTGGACGGCGAACGGTTCGGCGCCGGGCAATTTCGCCCAGCTCGCGTCCGCCTATCGCGCGAAGCACGGCGTTTCCAAAGACGACCTCAAACGCGCCATCGCGCATGTCTCGGTGAAAAGCCACGCCAACGGGACGAAGAATCCCAAAGCGCATCTGCAGAAGGCGATTACGGAAGAGATGTGCCTGAACGCGCCGATGATCGCCGAACCGCTTGGTCTCTTCGATTGCTGCGGCGTGTCGGATGGTGCTGCCTGCGCCATCGTGACGACGCCCGAGATCGCGCGTGCGCTCGGCAAGAAAGACATCATCACCGTCAAGGCGCTGCAGCTTGCCCTTTCGAACGGTCTCGAGAGCCAGCACAATTCCTGGGACGGAAGCTATTTCCACACGGCGCGCATCGCGTCCAAGCGCGCTTACGAAGAAGCCGGCATCCGCAATCCGCGCGAAGACGTCTCGATGATCGAAGTGCATGACTGCTTCTCGATCACCGAGCTCGTCACCATGGAAGACCTCCACATCTCCAAGGAAGGCGAGGCGTGGAAGGACGTGATGGACGGCTTCTACGACGCCGACGGCCACACGCCCTGCCAGATCGACGGCGGCCTGAAATGCTTCGGCCATCCGATCGGCGCCTCGGGCCTCAGGATGCTTTACGAGATGTATCTGCAGCTTTTGGGCCGGGCGGGTGCGCGCCAACTCAAGAACCCGACGATCGGACTGACGCACAATCTGGGCGGGGCGCCGTCGATGAATGTGTGTTCGGTGGCGATCATTGGAGCAGAAGGGGCATAAAGGCGCACCAGGTTCCGGCACGAATTGGTCATATTCGCCTGCCATGCTGAAGGGGCAGGGTGCGTTTCTCTTTTCTTTCTAGCGGCAGAAGGCCTGCTTTCGGGGCATGATCGAAGTACGCGATCTCGTTTACGAGTATCCCAACAAACGTGCGTTGGACGGCGTTTCGCTGAGCGTGGCGCCGCAGACGATCACGGCACTCGTGGGCCCGAACGGCGCGGGCAAGACGACGCTTCTGCGCTGTCTCGCAGCCCTCGAACCGCCCTATTCGGGCACTGTCCTGATCGACGGGCTCGATACGCGCGAGGCGCCGCGGCAGATTCATGCCCGCCTCGGCTACCTTCCCGATTTCTACGGCCTCTATGACGAGCTGACGGTCCGCCGCGTCCTGACCTACGCCGCGTGGTCGCACGGTCTGGCGCCGGCGCTCGCCTCCGGCGCGGTCGAAAAGGCTGCGGACCGCGTCGGACTGGTCGATCGTCTCGAAACCAAGGCCGGCGAGCTGTCGCGCGGGCTTAGGCAACGCCTCGCCATCGGCCAGGCGATCGTGCACGAGCCGAAAGTCGTGCTCCTCGACGAGCCCGCCGCAGGTCTCGATCCGCAGGCGCGCCGCGATCTGTCGGCGCTTCTTCTGCAACTGCGCGATGCGGGCATGACGCTCGTCGTCTCATCGCACATCCTGGCCGAGCTCGAAGATTATTGTTCGGTGATGATCATCGTCGATGACGGCCGCGTGGTCGGCGGCAAGCCGATCAAGGTGCGCGACGACGAACGCCCGCGCTATTTCCTGGAACTGGCGACGGCGAGGAGCGATCTGAGCGGATTCCTCGGAGCGGCGGGTATCGATGTCATCGAGACGGGCGATCATCACGCGCTCTTCACCTTCACGCGCAACCCGAGTGCGCGCGCCAAGCTGATCCGCGATCTCGTCAAGGCGGGATTCGACGTCGCGAGCTTCGCCGAGTCTACGCGCGCGCTCGAGGACACCTATTTCGCCAAAGTGCGGGACAAAGCGCCATGAATCCCGAATTCCGCCGCAACGTCTGGCTGGAGCTGTCGACGCGTCGCATCATGACGATGACGATCGTCCTCCTGCTTGCCTTCTTTGCGGCGGCGGTTTCGCGGAGCGACTGGCTGCCGCCTTCCGTCGCCATCACGCTTTACTATTTCATCGTCGTGTTCTGGGGCGCGCGCAACGCGGCCTTGAGCGTCGTCGGCGAGATCCGCGATCGGACCTGGGACTTCCAGCGCCTCTCTGCGCTCGGCGCCGCCGAGATGACCTGGGGCAAGCTCTTCGGTTCGACGATCTACAACTGGTATGGCGGGGCGATCTGTCTCGTCGTGATCGTCGCCTATCGCGTGGTTCACGCGGGGCCCGAAGCCGGCCTCATCAGCCTCGTGTTCTACATCGTCGCCGGCCTCATCGCGCAATCGGCAGCGCTGCTCGCGAGCCTCATCGCCGCCATGCGGCGCCAGCGGCACACCCAGCTCGAAGTGTTCGCCTATCAGATGACAGGCCTCCTGACCGCGCTCCTCGCGATCTGGGTGTGGAATGCCGCCGATCCGGCGGGCTCGCTCATCACGCGCATCCATGCGGCGGAAATCATTCCGTGGTGGGGACAAAGCTTCGACGCCCGCGCCTTTCTTCTCGTATCGCTCGCGCTGTTCGCGGGCTGGCTGCTGCTCGGCTGCTATCGCGCGATGCGCCTCGAGCTCAAGATGCCGAACGGGCCTTTCGTGTGGCTCGCCTTCCTTGTGTTCATGGGCGTCTATGTCGCCGGCTTCGATGCGTGGCTGCCGAAGAACGGTTCCATCAACGTGCGCGACGCAGTAGCGCTTCGTCTTGCGCTTGCCGGCACGACCTTCGCCATCCTCACTTACGTCATGGTGCTGCTCGAGCCGAAAGACCGCGTGCTCTATCGCTGGATGGGTGCGGAATTCCTGAAAGGCCGCCTCGGCCGCGTCGCCTACGTGATGCAGGGCTGGATGATGAGCTGCAAGGCGGCGTTCATCGTCGGCATCTGCCTGATCGCGTGGCTCCTGCACGAAGATGCCGCGCCTGCTGCTGCCGTTATCGGCGCGGCACTTGGATTCCTTTTGCGCGACGTCGCGATCTTCGTGCTTCTGCAGACGCTGCCGGGACCGCGCCGCGGCGATTTCGCGGCCGTCGTCACGCTCTTCGCGCTTTATGTGCTGGCGCCGGCGATCGCCGACGGCCTCGGCCTCACGCAGGCGCTCGTGCTCTTTTATCCGCAGCCCTGGATACCGGCCTGGCAAAGCCCCGCGACCGCATGGGCGGAGGCGCTGATCGTCGTCGTTCTGGTCGTCAGCCGTCTCGCAAGCGGCGCAAGACGCGCGGCTGCTGCGGTATAGAAGCGGCTCTATTTCCGCGCCATTGCCGGGCATTTTACCGTTAGGCGAATGTCAACGATGCACCGGCATGCTCTCGCCGGGCTGGGGCTGGCATGACCGATCTGAGCATTTCCACCGCAAGACAAGGCAATTGGGTCACGCCTTTTTTTGCCGGGACGATGCTTGCGAGCGCCGCTCTGGTGTTCCTCGTCGAGCCCATGATCGCCAGGATGATCCTGCCGCAATTGGGCGGATCGCCGGCCGTTTGGAATACGAGTGTCGCCTTTTTCCAGGTGGCGTTGCTTACGGGTTATCTCTACGCCCATCTCTTGCAGAAACTGCCGTCGATCAAGGCGCAGATCGGCATCCATCTCGTTCTTCTCGCGGCCGCGACGCGCGTCATGCCGATCGGCGTCACGAGCGCGTTCGGTGCAGCGCCGGTCGGAAATCCCGTCGTCTGGCTTCTGGAAGTGCTCACGGTCTCGATCGGCGCACCCTTTGTGATGCTGTCGGCCACGGCCCCCCTCCTGCAGGCCTGGTATGCGCGCGCGATGCGCGGCAACGCCGAGAATCCTTACACGCTTTACGCGTCCAGCAATCTCGGCAGCATGCTCGCGCTCGTCGCTTATCCTCTGATTGTCGAGCCTCTCCTGACCGTGCACGCGCAATCGTCCGACTGGACGCAGGGCTTTCGCGCCTTTTGCGCGCTCATGCTGGGTGCGAGTTTCCTCGTCTTGCAGGGTTCCGACGCCATGCCAATACGGCATGCGGAGGCCGCCGACCGGCCCGGCTGGCGCGAACGGTTGGGATGGATTGCGCTCGCGGCAATCCCGTCAAGCCTCATGCTGGGGGCGACCACCTATATCTCCAATGATGTCGCGTCGGTGCCGTTTCTCTGGGTGGCACCGCTCGCGCTCTATCTCCTGACGTTCATCATCAGCTTTCAGGCCAATCCCGCCATTTCGCCGGAGCGCGCGCTTCTTTGGCAAACCGTCTTCGTCACGATGGCGGCCGCACTTCTCTGCGTGAACGCATCGAGCCTTCTCGCCCATATCGTCGTCTACACGGGCGCATTCTTCTTCAGCGCGCTCGTCTGCCATCAAAGGCTTGCCGCGGGCAAACCGGCCGTGCGGCATTTGACGGAATTCTATCTCCTGGTCTCTTTGGGAGGCGTCATCGGCGGCGTCTTCAACGCGTTCCTGGCGCCCGCGCTGTTCTCGAGCGTGGCGGAATTTCCGCTTGTTCTCGCGCTCGCGACATGGGCGCGGCCGTGGCGCACGAAGGGTCTCTCTGTGCAGTCCATCGCCGCGGCGCTGGCGGGAATTGCCGCCGTCACCCTTATCGCTTTCGTTCCCGACGCGCCCGCTTTGCGCTACGTCCCGATCATCCTTGCGATTTTCGCCGCATCGGCGGCGGCTTTCGTAAGCGGCCGCAAGACACTATTCGCGCTCGTGATCGGTGCGTTCTGCGTCGAAGCGGCGATTTTCCCCATCGACAACCATGCGGCGCTCTTCGAGGCGCGCACGTTCTTCGGTGTGCATCGCGTGACCGAAGGATTCGAGCCGGCCCTCGGCGGCGAATTGCATCTTCTGTATCACGGAACCACCGTCCATGGCGCGCAACCGCAGGCCGCAGGCGAACGCTGTCGCGCCACCACCTACTATACGAAGCAAACGCCGATCGGCCAGGCCTTTTCCGGCGTGATGGCCGGGCGCGCAGCCCTGCGCATCGGCGTCGTGGGATTGGGCGCCGGCACGGTCGCCACCTTCACGCGGCCCGGCGATCGGATGACGTTCTTCGAGATCGATCCCGAAGTGGAACGGATCGCGCGCGACCGCCGCTATTTCACCTATTTGTCGGATTGCGCGAAAGGCCATGTGGACGTCGTCCTGGGCGACGCGCGCCTCACGCTGGCGCGACGGCCCGCCGGCAATTTCGATCTGCTGCAGCTCGACGCGTTTTCGGCCGACACCGTGCCGACGCATCTCCTGACCGTCGAGGCCTTTCGTCTTTATCTGCGCTTGCTGAAATCCGACGGAATCATTCTGGTGCACATCACAAACCGGAATCTTTCGCTCGAGGCTCCGGTTGCCGCAACAGTGAAGGAAGCCGGCGCCGTAGCCCTGATGCAGGCGTTCATGCCACGGGCAGGCATGCCAGTCCTCGCGGCCTCGCCCTCCCAGGTGATGCTGGTCGCCAAAACGCGCGCAGCGCTCGAAAGCTTCGCGCGCGATCCCAGATGGCGGCAGACGCGGGACAGAGGCGTGCGCGCCTGGAACGACGATTATTCCAATGTCGCCGGTGCGCTCATCGACCATGCGAGGGGACTGTAGAGGCTGGCGGCCTCAACCGTGGGACCGTACCAGCATGACGAGGCCGAATGCATCGACGAGGGCATGCGCCAGCATGTTCAGCCACAAATCGTGGCGCCACATGTAAAGCAGCGTCATGACAAGCGTTGCCATTGCGATCGGAATCAATTGCGGCCAATCGAACACGAGCGCGTGCGCCGCTACGAAGAGCACGCCGGCGAGCAGCGCCGCGACCCAGCGCGAACCGATGAACGCGGCGAACTGTTCGATGGCGATCCCCCGGTAGAGGAGCTCTTCCACCACGCCGGCGCGAAGAGCCACGAACAGGGCGTAGACGACTGAGCCATGGACAAGCGCTGCGGCCTCTTGATTGGCGTGCGGCGTTTGATGGAGGGCACTGTAAGCGACTTGCGCGGTGCCGCCGCTCAGCAACACGGTCGCGATGGCGGCAACGACCCCGAAAACCGGCGTTGTCCATCTCATGCGTCCAAGTCCGATGTCTGCGAGCGAGAGGCTTCCCCACAGCGTCGCGATCAGCAGCGCGATCAATGCGTAGGACCACGAGAACGCTTCATGCACGATGTCGAAGCCCGCTCCGGTGGGGATATGCAGTCGGGGGAGTGCGAAGCGCAGCACGAACTGGCCGTAGAGCGGGTAGGCCATGACGAGGATGAGCGCCAGGATTGCCGGCAGCCGGGATTTCTCGGTCTTCTCGTACGCGACGTCCATTTGTTCCCCCTCCGCTCGTCGCTTACGCGCCTCTTTCCGTCGCCAGCTTGAATCCCGAATAGGCGGGCTGGTCGATTGCCACCTTGTCGCGCGTCGTCTTCTCGAGATGTTCGACAAGCCCCGGCGTTGCCGACGTGAACGCGCCGGTGCGGATACGCTTGCAGAGTTCGCGGTTCAGCTCTTCCAGCGTGCCGTCACGGGCGAGAAGTCCGCGCAGGCGCGCCGTCTCTTCCTCCGCCGATTTTCCGCCGCGCTCGAGTTCGCGCACGACGATGGCGAGCGCGTTCGCCGCCACGCGGGCGTGAAACGCCGTGTGTCCCTTGAGCTCCGGCATGGCCTTCGTCTCGAGGAATTCGCGCACCGCATCCACAAGCTCGCGCATCGAAGGCTGGTCCATCATGGTTCAAAGCTTTCCATGGAAGATGAGATTGACGAGATCGATTTCGGTTTCGGATGATCGCCGGCCGATCGCGGCGCGCTCGACGGAATGGTCGGCGCGGAATCCCTGATACATCGACATGCACATGATGCCCCACTTTAGCGAGCCGTAGACAATCCACGTGCGCACTTCCTCAGGATCGACCTCGACGCCGCCCGCTGCCTGATAGCCCGCGAGAAGATCGGAAAGATCGCCGAAGCCGCCCACGACCTTCTCGGCCACGCCGAAGCGCCAGGAATTGGTGCAGATCCAGCCGATATCCTCCAGCGGATCGCCGATATGGGTGAGCTCCCAGTCGAGGGCTGCTTCCACGCCGTCGGGCGAGATCAAAAGATTGCCGTGGCGGAAATCGCCATGCACCAGCGTTTCGCGCTTCGACATCTTCATCCTGGGTTCGAGCCACTGGAACGCCAGTTCGAACATGGGATGGGGATAATCGAACACGTCGTAGATCTCGCGATAGCGGCGCAACTGCGCGGGTCCATCGACGACGGCCAGGACTTTCCGCAACGGTGCGGTTTCGACCTGATGGATGCGGGCGAGAATCTCGCCGCACTGATAGGCAAGGTCCGGACGGATGTCGTCGAACGCGGCGTCGCGCAAAATCTTGCGCGCGATCGTCTCGCCCGGGAGACGGTCCATCACATAGCCGACACCGGCCTTGTCCTCCGGCTGCAGCACATAACGCACGCGGGGTGCGGCGACGCCCGCGGCGCGCGCCGCTTCGATCACGATGGCTTCGGTTTCGAGCGGCACCGAATTGGCGCTCGTACCGGTCGTGCGCGGGATGCCGCCGGGCGCGCGACGGAGAATGAGCTGCATGAGGTGATCGCGGACCACGACGTCCATCGCCCAGGTCTCCTGGCTCGCGCCGCCGGAGAGCCGCGTCATGCTCGTGATGTGGGCGAAGCCGTGCAGCCCCTTCAGGAGCGCGCGTTCGAGCGCCGGTTTGAAATCGTCGGTCATCTTATCCTGTCCGCAAATACCGCACGGCCTCATCGCGCTCGAAGAGATAGAGCAACACCCTTAATGCCTCGCCGCGAGGCGATTTCAGCCCCGGATCCTGCGAGAGCACCAGTTTGGCATCGTCGCGCGCGGCTGCAAGCAATTCGCCATGGAAGGCGAGGTCGGCCAGATGGAATTCGGGAAGCCCGCTCTGGCG
>Ga0181525_10003047_pt1 | contig 13410 bp, 14 predicted proteins | sample PEATcosm2014_Bin_48_FD_121100 | JGI IMG/M metagenome (GOLD analysis project Ga0181525, IMG submission 121100) | Peatland microbial communities from MTU Mesocosm Facility, Houghton, MI, USA - PEATcosm2014_Bin06_10_metaG | ecosystem: Environmental > Terrestrial > Soil > Wetlands > Peat | place...
GGCCAGCAATTGTGGACGCCGCACCGGCCGCCGCGGCCGGACAAGTCCGAGGGCGGCCGCCGCCTGGTCATCAAATCCGACTTCGATCCGAAGGGGGACCAGCCGCAGGCCATCGCCGAACTGGTCGAAGGCGTGCGGCGCCACGACCGCACCCAGGTGCTGCTCGGCGTCACCGGCTCGGGCAAGACCTTCACCATGGCGAAGGTGATCGAAGAGACACAGCGGCCCGCGCTCATCCTCGCGCCCAACAAGACTTTGGCGGCGCAGCTCTACGGCGAGTTCAAAAACTTCTTCCCCGACAACGCCGTGGAGTATTTCGTCTCCTATTACGACTACTACCAGCCGGAAGCCTACATCCCGCGCACCGACACCTATATCGAGAAGGATTCCTCGATCAACGAACAGATCGACCGCATGCGCCATGCGGCGACGCGGGCGCTGCTCGAGCGCGACGATGTGGTCATCGTCGCCTCGGTCTCCTGCATCTACGGCATCGGTTCGGTGGAGACGTATTCGGCGATGACATTCTCGCTCAAGCAGGGCGAGCGCATCGACCAGCGCGCGCTGCTCGCCGATCTCGTCGCCCTGCAATACAAGCGCACCGCCGGCGACTTCTACCGCGGCTCGTTCCGCGTGCGCGGCGACGCGATCGAAATTTTCCCGGCGCATTACGAGGACCGCGCCTGGCGCGTGTCATTGTTCGGCGAGGAGGTGGAATCGATCCACGAATTCGATCCGCTCACCGGGCAAAAGACCGACGAGCTGGAATTCGTGAAAATCTACGCCAATTCGCATTACGTGACGCCGCGCCCGACCTTGTTGCAGGCGATCGCCGGCATCAAGATCGAGCTGAAGCAGCGCCTCGACCAGCTCAATGCCGCGGGCCGCTTGCTCGAAGCGCAGCGGCTGGAGCAGCGCACGTTCTACGATCTGGAAATGATGGAGGCGACCGGCGCCTGCGCCGGCATCGAGAATTATTCGCGTTATCTCACCGGGCGGAGGCCGGGCGAGCCGCCGCCGACTTTGTTCGAATACGTGCCCGACAACGCGCTGGTGTTCGTCGACGAAAGCCATGTCACCGTGCCGCAGCTCGGCGGCATGTTCCGCGGCGATTTCCGCCGCAAGGCGACGCTAGCCGAATACGGCTTCCGCCTCCCCTCCTGCATGGACAACCGGCCGCTGCGCTTCGAAGAATGGGACGCGATGCGGCCGCAAACGCTCGGCGTCTCGGCGACGCCCGGCCCCTGGGAGCTCAATGAATCCGGCGGCGTGTTCACCGAGCAGGTGATCCGTCCGACCGGCCTGATCGATCCGCCGGTCGAAGTGCGCCCGGCGCGCGCCCAGGTTGACGATCTGGTCGGCGAAGTGCGCGCAGTGGCGCAGAAGGGCTATCGCGCGCTGATCACCGTATTGACCAAGCGCATGGCCGAAGACCTGACCGAGTTTTTGCACGAGCAGGGGATTCGCGTCAGGTACATGCATTCCGACATCGACACCATCGAGCGCATCGAGATCATCCGCGACCTGCGGCTCGGCGCCTTCGATGCGCTGGTCGGCATCAATCTTCTGCGCGAGGGCCTCGACATTCCCGAATGCGCGCTGGTCGCCATCCTCGACGCCGACAAGGAGGGCTTCCTGCGCAGCGAAACAAGTCTCGTCCAGACCATCGGCCGCGCCGCGCGCAACATCGACGGCCGCGTCATTCTTTACGCCGACGCCGTCACCGGCTCGATGGAGCGCGCTATGGCCGAGACCAACCGGCGGCGCGAGAAGCAGGCGGCCTACAACGCCGAGAACGGCATCACACCGGAAAGCGTGCGCAAAGGCATCTCCGACATTCTGGAGAGCGTGTATGAGCGCGACCACGTGCTGATCGCCACCGGCGCGGGCGGCGGCGGCGAGTTCGAAGAGGCCGCTACGATCGGCCATAATTTCGAAGCGGTGATCGCCGATCTGGAAACGCGCATGCGCGCCGCCGCGGCCGATCTCGATTTCGAGGAAGCGGCGCGGCTCCGCGACGAGATCAAGCGGCTTCGCGCCACTGAGCTTGCCGTCACCGACGACCCGACCGCGAAGTTTCTACCCACGGCCGAGCGCGGCTCGCCGCACCGAAGCGCGCAGCGCGGAGGCGGCAGCAAAGTGCACAAACCCGATCTCGATGAGATGGGCATCGCGCTTCACCACGAAGTGGCGCCGCGCCGCTCCGGAGCGAGCAAACGTGGCGCTCCGCGAAAACCGAACCTGAATGAAATGGGGCCCGGCATCGAATCCGTGCCGGGAAAATCCTCCGGCCCGCGCTCGACGCTGGGCCGGCCCGGCATGCGCGGCGGATGGAAGCCAAGAGGGCGGTAGAAATTCCGCGCTGTCGATCCTGCTGTTTTGGCGCCACCATGATATTATGAACTTATGAAGCTCGGCTTCGAAGAAACCCAAAGCCCCTACGCCAGTGGTTCGCAGAGCGCTCGCGCTTGGACCGAACGCTGGGTCAAAGATTGGGTTTACTGTCCAAACTGCGGCAGCCCAAAAATAAATGCGTTCGCAAATAAAAGAGCGCGTTTGGAAGCAAGGTGCTCGACGGGGCTTTTAAGACTAAGTGCAAACGCTTAGCGGCAGACAACAATCCTAATTTGTTCTTTTGAACTACGACTTTAAGGAGCTAAGCGTTCTGAACTTCTTTGTCGTTCCAAAGCACTTCTTTGTCCGCGAAATTATCGAGGAGCGTAAGCCGTTGGCTTTGACGGCTCGTCGAGCTGGCTGGATCGGATCCAATATCTTGCTCAATCAAGTTCCAGAGGCGGGAAAGATTTTTATTGTTCGATCTGGGCTTCCGGAAGACAAAGAGGCCGTACTTTCAAATGGAAGCAAACACTTTTTTTGCGCGACCAAGGGCCGGAGGCGAGAGGGTGGCTCATTGAAGTGATGAAGTGTGTAGAGACGATCGGCAAACGCGATTTCCAGATCGACGACGTATATGCGTTCGAAAATCGCCTCAGTCGCCTTTACCCGGACAATCGGAATGTCAGACCCAAGATTCGCCAGCAGCTGCAATACCTGCGTGATCGGGGCTATCTCGATTTCGTCTCTCGCGGATACTATCGTCTGAAATCGGAAAGCTGATTCTTGAAAGGATTTGCCGGGTGGCCTGGTATCGCAACTACTACAAATGCGCTCGCTGCGAATACGAATGGCCGGACGAGTGGTCCTGCACATGTGACGACGATTGCCCGTCATGCGGCGCCCGTCACATGACTCCGTACGAGAGCGATGATTTGACGACCGTTATTGAACCTGACGGCGGCGAATTCGTCGTTCTCTGGTCTCCTGAAACGGCAGAGCACGCAGCCGACTACCGCGAACTCGGACGATTTCCGACGCGCGCAAAGGCCGAGCACTTCCTATCGATGGACTAATGGCCTTTTAGGCCTCTAGTCCCCCCCTCACCAATACCGGCGGCGCCAATAAGGGCCGTAGCCGTAGGGGCCGTAATAGCCCGGATAGTAATAGTTCGGCGGCGGATAATAGCCGGGAGGCGGCGGGTAATAGCCCGGCGGAGGCGGGTAGCCGGGCGGGGGCGGATAATAGCCCGGAGACGGCGCTCCGGGCGGACCGGCCGGACCCGGCCCTCCGGCAATCGCCCCGGGCGGCGGCGGACCACCGGCACCGGGGGGCGGGCCTCCAGGACCGGGAGGCGGACCCGCGGCTCCGGGAGGACCACCGGCGCCGGGCGGCGGCTGGCCGCCCTGATCGAGGCTGGTTGCGATCGCGTAGCCGGCCTGACCCTGCCAGACGACATTGCACCATTGACCCCCGCAGCCGCTGACCTCGACCGTGCTGCCGCCGGGAATCGTGGTGATGACCGGGAAGTTCGTCCCCGGCCCTTGCCGCAAATTGACGTTGCTGGTGGCCAGCGCCGGCACCGCTTGCGCGCCTTGCACAGATAGCGCCAACAAAGCGGCGGCTCCGGCCGCCAGCTGCGCGATCCTCATTTGCCGCCCTCCCGCGTTGCACCTGTGCGCGACGACTTCTCCTTGCCGGTTAAAGCCCAATCCGCGCCATTGCAACTCAATTCGCGGGTAACTTCCAGCCGTTAAAAGTCCCTTGTCATTGCGAGCCTGAAGCGAAGCGTAAGGCGAAGCAATCCAGTCTCTCAAAGCGCGGGCCTGCATTGCTTCGTCGCTTGGCTCCTCGCAATGACGACTACCGCTTTAGCGGGCCAGCTTTTCCAGCTCGGGAAAGGCCGCATAGGTCGCACCGGCACATGATTCGTGTGGCGGCTCACGCCACGGCGCTTGCACAGACGCCTCAGGCGGCGGCTCGTGCGCCGAACCGTGCGGCGGCTCACGCGACGTTTCGAAGCGGTCGAAGCGGCCAGCCACGAAAATGGCGGCCATCTCCTTCGGCCCCGCATAGTCCTTCCCGCGTTTTTTGGCATTGAAGCGCACGCAGACCACGTAGCGCGTGGCGCTGCCCACGGACTTGAGCGCCGGCTCGGCGATGCCGGCGTCGCGGATGCCGGTCGGGTCGTTGAGGTAAGCGTGCATCGCCCCGAGAATGTCGGTCTTGTAATTGGCCGGCGGAATATTGACCGGATCGTCGCTGGCGGCGGCCGCATTTTCGCCCGGCGGGCGGTCATGCGCGCACGCGCCGAGCGCAATTGCCGAACCGAAAATGAGCGCGAGCAGCCGCCGGCGAGCCTTATTCTGCATTGCCTTCCGCCAAATCCCGCACGCGCGAGGCCCCAAAGCGGGGTTTAATCGGAATCCGCCTGCGACGCCATGACCGGCGCGCCGCGCGCAACGACCGCCTTGACCGCAGAACCGCCACGGCAGCGTCATACCGGCTGGCTATCTGGGCTATAAGGTATCCGCTATAAGGGACGCCCCCGCCTGCGCCGAGTCTTGATCGTCGTACCTGCCTAGCGTTTGGTGTTATCCGCCTTGATGCCCTCAATCGTCCATCTCATTCACGACTACGGCCTTGTCGTGGTCGCCGGCGTGATCGGCCTGGAAAGCGTCGGTTTGCCGATCCCCGGCGAATCCGTGCTCATCGCCGCCTCGATTTTTGCCGGCTCGCACCACGAGCTCAATATCGTCGAGGTCATCCTGACGGCCGCGGCCGCGGCCATCGTCGGGCAGATGGTCGGCTACGTCATTGGGCGCGAATTCGGCTATTGGCTGCTGCTGCGTTACGGCCCCTATCTGCGCATCACCGAAAGCCGCATCAAACTCGGCGAGTATCTGTTCCTGCGCCACGGCGGCAAGATCATCATCATCGCCCGCTTCATTCCGCTGTTGCGCGCGTTGGCCGGCATCCTGGCCGGCGCCAATCGCATGCCTTGGCGGCAGTTCCTGCTCGCCAATGTCGTCGGCGCCTTTGTCTGGGCGGGCTTCTTCGGCTTTGCCGCCTTTATGTTCGGGCGTCAGATCGAGCGTCTGGCGGGACCTTTGGTGATCGTCATTGGCATCGCCACGGTGATCGTCATCGCTATCGGCGCCAACTTCGTCGGCCGCCATGAAGCGCAACTTGTAGCGGAAGCCGAACGCGCTTTGCCCGGACCGTTGAAGTGGCCGTGAGGCTTCGGCACCGACGCGGTGGCGGATTGACCCGGCTTGCGGCGCTTATTGGGCAACGCCATATATCGATAGCTCGTCTGGGGCGCCGTAAGGGCTCCGCAAAGTCGCTTCACGAAGGGCTTTGAGACCATGACGCGGATATCGCCGCTTTCCAGTCCGTTCCTGCTCGGCTTCGACGAGATCGAGCGGGTGCTCGATCGGGTCGCCAAGGCGGCCGACGGTTATCCGCCCTACAACATCGAGCGCATCGCCCGCGACGCCGACGGCCCGGAACGTCTGCAGATCACGCTTGCCGTCGCCGGATTTACCCGCGATCAGCTTGACGTTACGCTGGAGGAGAGCCAGCTGGTTATCCGCGGCCGCCAGCAAGACGACAAAAGCCGTCACTATCTGCATCGCGGGATCGCCGCGCGGCAGTTCCAGCGCAGCTTCGTGCTGGCCGAAGGGATGGAAGTGCTTAAGGCCGACCTGAAGAACGGATTGCTGTCGATCGATCTGGTCCGGCCGCAGCCGGAACGCGTGGTGAAGTCGATTTCGATCAAGGAGTCAGAGTGAGGAAACCGAAGCGGCCCCGGCCGCGTTATGCAAGTAAGGAGTTCTCGGCCATGCGCTCGGATTTGAGCCGTATCGAAATGAAACAGATAGACATGTCACCGGAAGCGCTGGCGCAGCTCGGCGACGGCGAGATCGCCTACGTCAAGACGATCCGCTCTGAGGACGTGCACGCGCTGTTTCCGCAAGTGCCCGACATCCAGCCGGGGCTGCAATTGTTCGCGCTGCATGCCGCAGATGGCACTCCGATCATGCTGACCGACAGCCGCGAGGCCGCCATCGCCAACGCCGTGAGCCAGCAACTCGAAACGGTGAGCGTGCACTGATCGGAAGTCAGTAATCAGAAGGGGCTGGCGACCGCGCCGGCCCTTTTTTGATTCCGATTACCGATCGCTGATACTTGCGACCGCCGCTAGGCGGCACTCGCCGACGGCATCGCCAGCACGGCGTAGAGCGCCTCGGCATCCCGCGAGGCGCGCAGCTTGTGGGCGACGGCGGAATCGCGCAGCAGCCGCGCCACCCGCGCCAGCGCCTTCAGGTGATCGGCGCCGGCGCCCTCCGGCGCCAACAGCAGAAAAACGAGATCGACTGGCTGACCGTCGAGCGCCTCAAAATCGATCGGCCGGTCGAGCCGCGCGAACAATCCGAACAGCCTGGTTAGATTGGGCATCTTGCCGTGCGGAATGGCGATGCCGTTGCCAACCGCGGTCGAGCCAAGCTTCTCGCGCTGCATCAGGATTTCGAAAATCGTGCGCTCGCTTTGCCCGGTGAGCACGGCCGCGCGGGCGGCAAGCTCGTGCAGCACCTGCTTCTTGTCGTTCACTTTGAGTGCCGGAAGGATCGCGTTCGGGGCGACCAAATCGATGAGCGGCATGAGTGAGGACCTGGGAGCGCGGCCTTTGAAAGCGAAACCTTGAAAGCGAAACTTTGGGGCCTGACGCCTGCCTGTCCGAGCCTAATCCTTCCGAGAACCGGTAGTACGCTTCGGGATTATGCTCGAGGGTGGCGGACCATAGGAGAGCGTGGGCAACGGCGTCAATGGCTATCGGCGCCATTGGTTCCAGCGAAAATCCATGAAATGCCGGTTCCGGCTATCACGGGCGGTGATCCTTTAGCCGGCGATGGTAGCGGCGCAGCTGCTTGGCCACGTGCAGCGCCGCCTGGTCGGCGCTGGCATAGGCGTCCGGCGCCGTTCCTTCGGCTTCCAGCATGACCTTCGAATCTAGATGAATCGCACATTCGGTACGAAATCCGGAACCGTCACGCGCCACCGTGACATGCCCCGAATATCCGCCGTCGAAATATTTACTGAGAATTTCGCTCAGTCGCGCTTCGATCCGCTCGCGCAGCGCCTCACCGAGATCGATGCTCTTCCCGGAAACGCGAAATGACATGGCAACCTCAACGCTCGATATCCGCCCGCTCTTTGCAGCTAGGTATTCCCGGGCACCCGGTCAACGCCGGCGGATGCGTAGTCCTGTCCGCTCAGGTGAGCGCCGCAGCCTGTTTTTCGCGACGCCGCTGCACTGATGAGGGAATGCGCATGGCTTCGCGGTATTTCGCGACCGTCCGCCGCGCGATGTCGATACCGGCTTCGCGCAGCTTGTCGACGATGGTGTCGTCTGACAATACGCCGGCCGCGGTCTCGGCATCGATCAGCTGCTTGATGCGATGACGCACTGCTTCCGCGGAATGCGCCTCGCCGCCGCCGGAGGCGGCGATCGCCGAGGTGAAAAAATATTTGAGCTCGAAGATGCCGCGGCTGGTCGCCATGTATTTGTTGGCGGTGACGCGCGAGACCGTCGACTCGTGCATGCTGATGGCTTCGGCGACGGTCTTGAGATTGAGCGGGCGCAAATGCTCGACGCCGTGCGCGAAGAAGCCGTCCTGCTGGCGCACGATCTCGTTGGCGACCTTGAGAATGGTGCGCGCCCGCTGGTCGAGCGCGCGCACCAGCCAGGTGGCGCTTTGCAGGCATTCGGCGAGATAAGATTTCTCGGTGTCGCGCCGCACCGTGGCCGAGACCTCAGCGTAATAAGTTTGATTGACCAGGACCTTGGGCAACGTGTCGGAATTGAGCTCGACGATCCAGCCGCCATCGGGCCCCGGCCGCACGAAAACATCCGGCACGATCGGCTGCACGATCGCCGAGCCGAAGGCGAGGCCGGGCTTGGGATTGAGGTGGCGGATTTCCCCGATCATGTCGGCGAGATCCTCCTCGCCGACACCGCAAATCTTCTTCAATGCGGCGAAGTCGCGCTTGGCCAGGAGATCGAGCCGCGTAATCAGCGCCTGCATGGCGGGATCGAAACGGTTGCGCTCCTTCAGCTGTAACGCCAGGCACTCGGCGAGGTCGCGGGCGCAGATTCCAGGCGGGTCGAAAGTCTGTAAAATGCCGAGCACCACCTCGACTTCCTTGACGCTGGTGCCGAGCCGTTCCGCCACCGCGGCAAGATCGCCGCCGATATATCCAGCTTCGTCAACGAGATCGATGAGATAGCGGCCGATCATCCGCCGCGCCGGATTGGAGATGGCGAGCGTCAGCTGCTCGCGCAGCCAATCGGCGAGGGTGGTTTCGGCGGGCACGAACGATTCAAGATTGTAGTCGCCGTCGTCACGGCCGCCCGAGCCGACGCTCGCCCATTCCGAATAAGCTGCGGGGCCTTCGGCACGCGCCGGCGCTGCTTCAACGTGGTCGGGGAAATTGTCCTCGACCCGCGTGTCGAGGGCTTCTTCGGCAGCGGCGCCATTCGCCGCGTTCTCCGTGCCGTTCCAGCTTTCGCCTTCCGCGCCAAGCTGATCGGGATTTGCCGCGCTCTCGACCGCGGCCGGCGCCCGCTCCTCTTCTGCACCGCGGTCGAGCAGCGGATTTTGCTCGAGCTCGGCCTCCACATACGCGACAAGATCCAAATTTGAGAGCTGCAAAAGCTTGATCGCCTGCATCAATTGCGGCGTCATCACCAGCGCTTGGCTCTGGCGAATTTGGAGTCTTTGCGACAGCGCCATGAACGAGACTACCCGGAACTGGTCCAATTCTTGCTTGTGGGTATCTCTACACCAGTTCCGCGGTCCTGTCGCCAGCCGATTTTGCGGCGGGGGATTAAAGCTGGAACTGCTCGCCCAGGTAGAGACGGCGCACGTCAGGGTTGTTGACGATCTCGTCGGCGCGGCCCTCCATCAGCACCTCGCCGGAATAAATGATGTAAGCGCGGTCGGTCAGTCCGAGCGTCTCGCGCACATTGTGGTCGGTGATCAGTACGCCGATGCCGCGATTGGTCAGATGCCGCACCAGCGCTTGGATGTCGCCGACGGCGATCGGATCAATGCCGGCAAATGGCTCGTCGAGCAGCATGTAGCTGGGCCGCGTCGCCAGCGAGCGGGCGATCTCGACGCGGCGCCGTTCGCCGCCCGAAAGCGCGATTGCCGGCGTTTTGCGCAACCGCGTGATGTTGAACTCCTCAAGCAGACCGTCGAGATCGCGCTCGCGCCTTTTGGCGTCGGGCTCCACCACCTCCAGAACGGCGCGGATATTCTCTTCGACGTTGAGGCCACGAAAAATCGAGGCTTCCTGCGGCAGATAACCGATGCCGAGACGGGCGCGCTGGTACATCGGCAGCGGCGTGACGTTGAAGCCGTCAAGCTCGATGCGCCCCCTATCGGCCTTGATGAGGCCGGTCATCATGTAAAACACGGTGGTCTTGCCGGCACCGTTGGGGCCGAGGAGACCGACGGCTTCGCCCTTGCGTACGTAAAGGCTCACGCCCTTGACCACCTTGCGACCGACGAAGCTCTTTTCCACGCCGTGGACGGAAAGCACACCCTTACGTTCGGGCGAAGCCGCGCCGTTGCCATCGGGACGGCGGCGGGGTCGGGGCGGCGGCTGGGTCCCGCTGTCCGGGAGCGGCGGACGCTGACGCCGGGGCGGTTTGCTGCGCGCTTTCGGCGCCGCCGCCGGCAGGCTCGCAATGTCGAGATAGGTGCCATTGATGGCGCCGCCCATGGTGGGGAGGTCGATCGGCTCGTCGCCGGCAACGACAAGAGATTGGCGCGACGGCGGACCACGGCGTCGGCGAAAATATGCGAAGATGTCCGGCAATTAAGCCTCAGAAGGTTCGGATCGAAGCGCCGGCGGGTTTCCCCGCAGTCCGGCAGGACCTTATCCGATTTTCCCGCCCGATACTCCCGGCCGCGGCGCTCAATTCCGGTTCGGCCCGACCGACATGAAGTTTGACGGGGCGCCAGCGCCCTTGCCGGGTTGAATGAGCGCCCGGACGCGATTCTGACTGGCCGCCCCCGATTCAATGTGGGCGTTGCCGGTGGTGGTATCGACCACCACGCGGTCGCCGTGCAGCACGTTCTTGCCCTGGCTGACGACGACGTTTCCCGTCAGCGTGATGGTCTTTTTCTTCAGATCGTAGACGCCGAGATCGCCGCTGGCATTCTGATCCTTGGAGATGACGGTAACGCCGCCGCGCGCCTCGATCCGGCGAATGTCACGCGCGCCCTGCGGCATGGCCGTCGCTGGCGGCACTTTCGTCCCCGGTGGCGCGCCAACCGCCAGCGGCGTGGTCGCTACGATGGCTTGGCCCGGCCCGGAACCGCGTTCGGCCCCATAGAAAACGACGAGGGATTGGCATTTAATCGTCGTGTCCCCCTGAACGACCTGCACGTCGCCGGAGAAGGTGGCCATCTTGTTCTTGTCTTGCACTTCAAGCGTCGCCGCCTCGATCTGAATAGGCTGATCCTGATTCTGATCCTGCAGAAGACCCGCACCCGGGCCGTTCGCCGCCGCACGCGATGTCTGCGCCGGCGCGGTCGCCGGCACCGCGAGCGCCAACATCACAGCCAGGAAGGCCAGCCGCCGGGTCATCGGTCGCTCGCTTGTGCCGGGAGTTGATCGGGCTGCACGGTCATTGCCACGCCGCCGCCGAAGCGGATCACTTCGCCGCTGTTGAGCACTTCCAGCCGCTTGGCGTTGAGCACGCCGTTGATCAGCTTCACCCAGACCGGTTTTTCCGACACGACACTTCCCTTGTGCACGTCGATCACAGCCTCGCTCAAGCGCGCCTCGTAACCGGTCGTCGAGAGGAGATGGATATCGTCGTGCAGCGTGAGCATCTCGCTCTTCATATTATAGTCCCCGGTGTTGGCGGAGATGGTGACGAGGCTTTTGTCTTCCATCTCGATCTTTGCCTGGATCTGATGCAACTCCATCAAATCCAGTTTGGTGATGTCCTGCTCCGCGGACTTCGCGGTAAATTCATAGGGACGGGAATCGATGGTGAAACCGGTGAGCCGAGGCTGCTGCATCGTGACCTTGGTGCCGTTGATCACCAGCTTGCCGAGATCCGCCGGCAGCCGCAGACCGCCGACCGTCGGCACGTAATTCGCGGCCACCACGATGAGCAAGGCCGCGGCGATGGCGGCCGGCACGCCGATGCGAAGCCAGCGCACGTACCGGCTGTGCCGCAACGCGGCGCGATAGATCTGCTCGGCATCGCCGCGCGAGGTGGTCGAAAACCCGCCTCGTCTGCCGGTGTCGGCGGGATAAACGCTGCTCAGCTTTTGCCCCTTAGCACGTTGCCGCCGACTCGCCGGGTCTCGTTGTAGCGGTTCAGCTTGGGACTTGTCGCCTCCGAATGTGGCCTACGCCGGGCGGACGGCCGTGGCAAAAGGCCGGTTTCTCGGTCGCATATGACGGAAAACACTCACGAATTCGATCAGTCGGTGCGGCGCGGGACCATCTAGTTCCACCGCGAGTCGCGGCGCAAAGCAGCGCTGGGACCGGTCACGAATGGGCGAAAATATCCTGGTCGGCGAAGCCCGCCAGATCAAGCCGCACGCGGTCTGGTAGGAAACGAAAACAAGCCGCGGCCAAGCCCTCGCGCCCCTCGCGCGACAGCATACCGTCAAGCCGCTCCTTAAGCGCGTGCAGATACAACACGTCGGACGCGGCGTAGGAAATCTGCGCGTCGCTCAATTCCGGCGCGCCCCAATCGGACAATTGCTGCTGCTTCGAGAGGTCGTGCCCCAACACTTCGCGGACCAGATCCTTGAGCCCATGCTTGTCGGTATAGGTGCGTGCCAGCCGTGACGCGATTTTGGTGCAATAGATCGGCTCGGGCATGACGCCGAAGGCGTTGCAGAGCATGCCAAGATCGAACCGCGCAAAATGAAAAATCTTGAGCAAGCGCGCGTCGGTGAGAAGCCGCTTCAAATTGGGAGCGTCGGCAGCGTGCGCAGGAATCTGCACAACGTCGGCGGAGCCGTCGCCGGGCGACAGCTGGACGAGGCAAAGCCGATCGCGACCGAGAGAAAGCCCCATGGTTTCGGTGTCGATGGCGACCGCGCCGGTATAGCGCGAAAGGTCCGGCAGATCGCCGCGATGCAAGCGGATGGTCATGGGGCGGCGCGCGGCGGCATGCTCGATGTGGCGCCCGCGTCATCGCGGGTCGTAGCGGCTTTCTGAATATCGCAACCGGCATGGCACGTCAAAAATGGCCGCCCAGCCCCATTCCTCCGAAAACCCAAAATCATCCAAGACCGCACGTACAGATCGTGGCACAATTTTTACGGTCCTGGTCGGGGGGACGGGTCGCCCATGCGGCGGGCTGTGAGCGTTGGTGGCGTCGATGCGTCTGCGCTTCGGGCGGCATTTTGCACCCGGCTCGCGCTGGCCGTCATCGCGGTCGCGACGGCGCCTTGCGCCGCGCGCGCGCAACAGAGCGCGAACCCGGGTGCGGGCGTCGACGCCGTGCCGCTCCCAGAAATCCGCGTCATCGGCACGACGCCGCTGTCGCCCCCGCGTCAGGCCGCAGCGCCGGCCGTTGCCGCTACCGCCGGCGCAACGCGGGCGGCCGAGCCCGGCGCGATCGACCGCGACAAGGTGCCGTCCAACGTGCAGACGCTCTCAAGCGTGGACTTCGATCACGCGACGACGCCGGATCTGCTCGACGCCATGGCGCGCGGCCTGCCGGGCGTTTCGCTCGGCGACCAGACGGGAAATCAATTTCAGCTCGACCTCAATTATCGCGGCTTCGTCGCCTCCCCGGTGATCGGCACGCCACAGGGGCTCGCCGTCTATCAGAACGGCGTGCGCATCGACGAAGTGTTCGGCGACATCGTCAATTGGGACTTCATTCCCGAGAAGGCGATCAGCCGGATGACCCTCGTGCCCAGCAATCCGGTTTACGGGCTCAACGCAATCGGTGGCGCGCTGTCATTCGAGATGAAGAACGGTTTCACTTATCACGGCGTCGAAGGCGAAGTGAGCGGTGGCTCTTAC
>Ga0181525_10003049_pt1 | contig 13407 bp, 12 predicted proteins | sample PEATcosm2014_Bin_48_FD_121100 | JGI IMG/M metagenome (GOLD analysis project Ga0181525, IMG submission 121100) | Peatland microbial communities from MTU Mesocosm Facility, Houghton, MI, USA - PEATcosm2014_Bin06_10_metaG | ecosystem: Environmental > Terrestrial > Soil > Wetlands > Peat | place...
TATTACGAGCGCGGCCTGCCTAAGATGATCGACTTAGCCATCTCCACGGAGTTTTCCACCGCGGCGCAGAATGGCGAGCGTGGACTCAAACTGGAAACTTTTCCGACAGTCGATCTCGCTAGCGCTCCCACTTCCACGCAGACGGTGCGACACCTGAACTTTGACGGAGTCGCCTGGGACGACTTCTCCGACTTCGACGAAGTAATTGCCTTGTTTACCGGAGACCAAAAACCCACCTCCCGGCGCTGGACCGGCTTCTACATCGCCCCGGAGACTTCTTCCTACGAAATCGCCGCGGAATATCTTGGCGAGGGCAACGGCTACCGCCTTTTCTTGGATGACAAGCCGATTTTTGATCAATGGAAATTCGCGATCGCTCTGCAGAACCATGTCACATTGAATCTCTCGGCAGGGCCGCACAAGATTGTCGTTGAAGCATTCCAGAAGTCGCCCATCGGGGGTCGCATGCGTGTAGGCATTGTGGATCAGAACAAAGTCGTCTCGGCCGCCGCGAAAACCCTCGCAGCAAAGGCCGATGCGGTAATCATTGCCGCCGGCTTTGATCCCGATAGCGAATCGGAAGGCTCGGATCGCACTTTCAGTCTCCCCTTCGGCCAGGAGGAATTGATTCGTGAACTGGCCGCGCTGAACAGGAACACGATTGTCACCATCACCTCCGGAGGCGGCGTCGATCCCGGCGACTGGCTCGACCGCGTTCCCGCTTACCTCGAACTTTGGTATCCCGGAGAGCGGGGCGGCACCGCGCTCGCGGAAATCCTGTTCGGTTCGGTCAGTCCCTCCGGCCATTTGCCGGTCACCTTCGAGCGGCGCTGGGCTGACAATCCGGTCCACGACAGCTACTATCCTGAGCCGGGCACGAATCGCGTAGTGTACAAGGAGGGCGTATTTGTCGGCTATCGCGGCTACGAACACAATCACATCAAGCCGCTGTTCCCGTTCGGCTACGGTTTGTCCTACACGACTTTCAAGTACAGCCACCTGGAAGTGAAGCCGTCGAGCGGTTCGTCGACCGGCACGTCGACCGCACAAGGTTACGAAGTCGCTTTCGACGTAACCAATACCGGCGCCCGGGCCGGCGCCGACGTGGCGCAGGTCTATGTGGCCGAAGCCGCGCCCAGCGTGCCGCGGCCGCCCAAAGAACTCAAAGGCTTCTCGCGCGTGGAGCTTGCCCCCGGCGAAACCAAACACGTGTCCGTCCCGCTGAACGCGCGCGCTTTCACCTTCTACGATGTTGCAGGAAAACACTGGCACGCGGATGCAGGGAAGTATTCTGTGGAGGTCGGCCCCTCATCCGAAGACCTGCCCCTGCACTCCGATGTCACACTTTCCGGCGCCTATGATGTTGAGAATGACGAGTAGCGGGGAAGAGGGGGAAATTGCGGCGGGGCTTTTCTCAATCTGCGAATACCCACCCGTCACTTACCAGGAAATTCGCCAGCGAACACAGTGCGATAGCTACACCATTGGCAACGAGATAGTTCATCTGGCCCCAGCCCACCATCACTTTCATAAGCGCGAGGTTGCCTAGAATGGAAACGCCGCCCGTGCTCAGATTGAAGCGCAGCAGGCGGGGCAACGAATGCCTCCACGAAGGCTGCACCCGGTCGGCCCAGGTGTAACGCTCATGCCAGAGGAAGTTGTGCACGACTGCCGCTTCGACCGCCAGCGCCGTTGCCGGAAGATAGTTGAGATGCAATCCGCTCTTCAAAGCGAAAAGTACGGCCAGCTGCAGCCCGATCCCCAGCACGCCGACGGCGTTGAACTTCAACCAGCGCAGCGTTGTTCCACTCACCTGGTGATTCTCTCTTCGCGATAGAGCCGGATCGTATTTTCTGCTGTGAAGCAAATCAACATCAGCGCCATCCCCGCAAGACCAATTACTCCGCCCCCGTCGAACAATTTGTAGCAGTGCCCGAGAAAGTGCACGCGCGGCTTCCAGAGTAACGCCACGTTGCCGGCTATCAGCAGGATGCGCAACTCCGTCGGTCCGAAGCGCCAGAACGAGAGTCGGAATTCGCCCAAGGCATGCGTCGCCAGATAGGACTGAATCGAAAGCATGAGGAAGGCGACCAGCAGCCCGACTGCGATCCAGGGATGTATATATCCAGACAGAGCCAGGCCGCCCATCAAGGCCAGAGCACCGAAGCTATCTACCATGTGGTCCACATAAAAGCCGTAGCGCGGACGCAATCGCCGCCGCACCCGGGCCAGCGTCCCGTCGAGCGAATCACCCAGCCAGTTCAGAGCCAGGCAAGCAATCACCCCGAGCAGCGCATATTTGTTCCACCGTGCTAACGCGAAGCATCCGCCCGCCGCGATCTGCGCGACCAAGCCCAGGACGGTGAGATGGTCTGAGTTGATCCACTGCGGCGTACGAGCCGCAAGCAACAGCAGGGCCCATTTCTCCAAATCGGCTACCCAGCTTTCCTGCACCCGCCGCATCTCCAGCGGAACGCCCGGGGCTGCTTGTTCACTAAAGTCCGTAATGGTGTGATAAGTGATGCTCGCTGAACGGTTCAACATAGTTGCCTCCATCGATCCGAGGCCACTTTGCCTCCAAGTCCGTGCGAAGGCAATACACTGCCGCTCAAAAGAACATCAACACGCAAGTTATTGTCGACAGAGGAAGTTGCAGGCGAGAATCATCCGAAGGCGCGGATCAGAGATGCAGATCATGGATTGACAGAGGATTTGTGTACATCTAACCTTGCTGCACTTTATCTTGCCCTCTCGCTGATAGCATCTCCTCCCGAGGGCTACCAGAATCCCGCCCGAGCGCTTCGCCCGAATTCGAATAAACCCGGGCCGTGTATCAACGAATGGCTCACAACCACAACTCCAGCAGTATCAATAAAGGAACCAGCAGGGTTTGATTCGAGCGATAAACCCCTTCGCCGGCACGAGCCTCTGGTAGGCTTTGAAGGAAATTCCTGTTTCGCGCGCGGGGAAGTTGCCACGGCAATTCTGCGGTCCATGACCAGACTTCTACGGTTCTTTCGGCCCTCGCATCAGCACTCGGCTTTCTCAGCAACGCTGCTGCTGATGTCGGCGGTGATGCTCTCCCGAGTGATCGGCTACGTGCGCGAGGCCTATATCGCCTACGCCTTCGGCGCGGGCGTGCAAACCGACGCCTACGTCGCCGCCTTCACACTGCCCGACTGGCTCAACTACATCGTGGCCGGGGGCGCAGCCTCGATTACATTCATCTCCATCTATACGCGTTTCCTGGCTGAAAAGAGGGATGCCGACGCGCAAAAGACCTTCTCGGTCGTGATTACCGTCATGACCGCGGTGATGATTGCCGGCACCATCGTCACGGAGATTTTCACCCCGCAGTTTGTGCGTTGGATGTTTCACGGTTTTTCGCCCGCGCAGGTCGAGCTCACGGTCCACCTCACGCGGATTCTGCTGCCGGCGCAGATTTTCTTCTATGTCGGAGGGGTAGTCTCGGCCGTTCTTCTCTCACACCGTCTGTTTCTTTTTCCCGCGTTCGGCCCGCTTCTCTACAATGTGTTCATCATTGCCGGAGGAGTAATCGGCGGACGCCATTTCGGAATCTCATCGCTGGCCTATGGCGCTCTCGTGGGAAGTGTGGTGGGGCCGTTTCTGGCCAGTGTGATCGGCGCGGCCCGCATCGGCACCGGCTACAAACCTTCTTTCGACATCATGAACCCCGCTTTCCGCGAGTGGGTAAAGCTCTCCATTCCGCTGATGCTCGGCGTCTCGCTAGTCACCGCGGACGACTGGATTCTGCGCCACTACGCCTCCAGCGGCATCGGCGACATCGCCCGCCTCAATTACGCGAAGCGATTGTTCGCCGTGCCGATTGCTGTTCTCGGGCAGGCCACGGGGCAAGCCTCATTGCCGTTCTTTGCCCGCCTGTTCAACGAGAAGCGCCTGAAGGAATTCGCCGCCACGGTGAACGATTCCGTCTACCGCGTCGCGGCCGCGTCGTTTCTTGCTACGGGATGGATGATGGCCGCTGCCTTCCCGCTGATCGACTTGGTCTATCGCCGCGGACGATTCCTGCTTTCCGATACTCAAACCACGGCCGTTTATTTCTTCTGGTTCTCGCTCTCTCTGGCTCTATGGTCGGCCCAGGGACTCTACGCCCGCGCCTTCTACGCTGCCGGCGATACGCTGACTCCCATGGCCGCAGTCACCGTGATCACCAGCGCTTCCTTGCCGGTGTATTCGCTGCTGTTCCGCAGATACGGTGTGGTCGGCCTGGCCTGGGCCTCCGACATCGGCATTGGAGCCAATCTGCTGGCGCTGGCCTTGCTGCTGCATTACAAGAAATTAGTTTCGCTTCGAACTCTGCGTTGGGATGAGCTGGGAAAGTCCGCGCTGACTGCGGTGGTTGCCGGAGGCATCAGTCTTGAAGTTGCAAAAAGTATCCCGCTGCCCGCCTACGGACACGGCAGCCGCGTCACTGACGTATTGCAACTGGCGCTGATCTCGGTCACCTGGGCCGCGGCCGCCGCCGTGGGTTTATGGCTGCTGCGCTCGCAGCTACCGAACGATCTGCGTCGACGCAAAGCAACCGCATATCCCGCGGTGGCGCAAGTCGAGGGCAAAGAGATTATGGGGGCCGGCACACAGCCATAACGCCCACGCAGGGCTTAAGCGTAGCGCGACCTCATAAGTTGCGGGTCAAACCTTCGAGGTCTCCAGGTTGGAGTTGCATGAACGCGGCCGCAGCGGCTGTCCTGAGCTCGTCGTAAGTCTTGGGACCATCGAGATCGGCGACTTTGCGCATGCGGGGAAGATCGGGTAACGGGATGACTCCGAAGGCTCCCGATGGCAGCAACAACCTGATGCGAAGGTTCAGGCGCGCGAAAGTGGAATAAAGGCGTACTTTGATGGCCGCCTGCTGCAGCTCAGAAACAACTGCGGCCTCAAGCTTTTCGCCGGCGCACGCGGCATTGCCGAACTCGACCAGAACCACAGAATTGTGCGCCATCCGCCGGACCAGTTCCAGATATAAGCGCATGCGTCGCCGTTGCGCCTCACGGTAAGCGCGCGGACTCAAACTCCAGCGCAAAGAAAAGTCTTCTGCGGGATCGAGCAGCGATTCAGCCAGCGACAAGTCGACGGGATACAGGAAGTGAACTACATCGTCCAGATCGCGGCGGGGAAATCTCGTCCAGGCTCGATACAGCAAATAAATACAGGCCAGAGCACCCCAGGCGACGATCAGCCAGGTCAAAACCAGCGAAAGCATGGCTAGCGCATCCTCCGTAATACATCCAGATACTGCTTTAGAACACCAGGGGAAGGGGCCGATACATCGGGATTCGGGGTTTCGGCTTTTTGCGGCGAGCTAAAAAACCAAATCCAAATCAACACGGCAACAGAGTATGCCACAAGTAAAGTCCAACCAAACAACAATTTGAAGCTTGTTCCAAAATCCGAAAACTTGGTTGTCATCAATAACGCCACGGTCGAGAAGATCCCGAAGCCGGCGGCGATGCCGAACGGATACTGCCGCCAGCGCAGGCCTAGTAGCGGAACGGACGTCACCAGGCCGGCAAAAACAATGACCTGCACCAGTCGAACAGCAATCTCGCCGACGACAATATACGCCAAGATGCCACCAACTTGCGGCGGGACCGCGCGTGCGCGCGCCAAGCTCAGGCTTACACCTAGAATAAAAACAGCGGGAAAGATGAGGCGGGACCACCACGCACGGGTCAGGTTCCCCAGAACTGCGCGCAGCACTTCATACATCACCAGCATTCCCAAGACATCGTACCCAGCTTCGCTGATCCAATAGGTTGCGTAGTAAACGTCGGCGTTTAGCGGGACCAATAGTCGCACAGCAAGTCGCACCATGTCCGCCACCACGCCAAATGCCACATAGACAAAAAACCATGGGCACACCTGTTGCGCGCGTCTTCGCAACAACACCCACAGCAACAGAACCAGAAGGCTGAGTGGGATATACCGTAGGAGCAGGTTCATAGACCCGGGAGCAGATTATCTCATCTGCCCCCGGCCTTCGAGAGGTAATTCGGTCAGGCGGCGATTTCCCCCATGAACGGCATTGCGTGTTCTGCGAGCGGCGATGGTGGAATGTCCGACCCGTCCGTCAATAGAACAAGACCCACCTTGGACGACTTCACCGGCGGTATGTCCGACCCGTCGGCGAAAGCTAATGCAGTGAAAGACATCAGCAACAGCACGACTGCGAGGGCCCATTTCATAGTAGTCTCCTTATCGTTGGGGATATGCCCCGGAACAGTTTAACCGCGAAGGCAAGTTTGGCGGTTTTTTTGGCCGAAATTCGAAGGCTGATGGGAAAAACAAAGCGGCGGACATTCGCATGCCCTGCGAACGCCGCCGCTGATCTCTTATCTCTTCAGGGTCGCGAAACCAGTTCGCGAAAGCCCGAATCAGTAAACCTACGCTCGAGCGCCGACCGCCGCCGGCTCAGGCGCCGGAGCGCTCTTATCCTCGCCGTTGGGCTTTTGCTGCCCGGTCTGGCCGCCCTTGCGGATGTCGATGCCGCCCTTGAAGTAGGCGCCGTCTTCAATCGAGATGCGCGCTGCCACCACGTCGCCGGTGAGGGAGCCGTCGCTGCGAATATCTACGCGGTCGCTGGCCGTCAGGTTGCCGCGCACCTTGCCCAGCACCACAATCTCGCGGGCGCCTATGTTCGCTGCGACTACGCCGTTGCGGCCAATGGTGACGCGGTTGCCCGCCAGGCTGATTGAGCCCTCCACCCGGCCATCGATATAGAGCGACTCCGAGCCCGTCACTTCGCCCTTGATGACCAGCGATTTGCCGATGGTCGCCTGGTCCGCAGTAGTGGTGGTCGTGGTCGCCGGACGCGGCGCGACGGCGGGTTCATGCGCCATCGTAGCTGCAGGCGCACTCGGGGTAGACATGGTTGGACGCTCCGGCTCGGCTGGCCGCCCAGGGGTCTGAGGCTGATTCGTCGGCTTCCACATGGATACAAAGTTCCTTTCCTTTTTGGGATTAGGGATCACGTGCCGCACTTGCGTGACCAAATCAAATTGTACTCCGCAGTCTCAAAATGAGTGCTGTGGAAAAGCCTTTATTTTCAACGGAGTTTCCTACCTTGGTACGTCCTAACCCCGGAAATTCAGCCGCTGGGGGAATCGGCTTCACCCATCCGTTTTGGCTCTCTTACCGTGTAAACTTTCCCTGAAAAACTTCGTCGGGCAGCAGTTCCACAGGCAATCGGAGTATCCTCTGGTGCATCGAAGATTTATCGAAGACGGAAATCCAGCCCTCGCAGGAGCAAGACATGTCCGAATCAGCCGTCGCTACTCCTTCAACTTTCACTATCGCCCGGCCTCAGCCCGGCGAATACGCGCCTTATTACGAACGCTATATTTCTCTGATTCAGGGCGATGACATTCTCAATACGCTCGACCAGCAGCGCCGCGAAATGATGTTGCTGCTGTCCTGCCGCGACGACGACGGCGACTTCCGTTACGCGCCCGATAAGTGGAGCGCCAAGGAGGTGCTCGGCCACATCTGCGACACCGAACGCGTCTTCGCTTACCGCGCCCTGCGCATTTCGCGTGCCGATACGACGCCCCTCGAAGGCTTCGAGCAGGACGACTACGTGCGCAACGGCCCATTCGCCCATCGTCCGTTGGCCGATCAGATCGAAGATTTCATCGCCGTGCGCCGCGCCACGCTTTCGCTGCTGCGCAATCTCGATGAAGGTGCATGGATGCGCCGTGGCATCGCCAACAAGAATGAGGTCACCGTGCGGGCGCTGGCCTACATTATCGCCGGACATGAACTGCATCACCGCAGGATTCTGGAAGAGAAGTATTTTTCCGCGAGCCGCTGAGACACTATCCGATGTCCTCGCGCGCACTGACTGAACTGCTGCACGGCAAAGGCGCCCACGCGGATCCCGTCGCCTGCGTCGAGGATCTTTCCGCCGAACTGGCCGCGCGCCAGGTCGAAGGCTTTCCGCACTCGATCGGACAACTCGTCTTCCACATGAATTACTGGATGGACTACGAACTGCGCCGCATTCGCGGCCAAAAACCGGCGTATCCGGAGCACAACTCGGAAAGCTTCCCACCCACGCCGTCTCCAGCCGACGCGCAGGAATGGGATCGCCTGAGAAAAAATTTCACCAGTTTGCTCGCCGATTTCGCCGCGCTGGCGGATTCTTCTCCGCAAGAAATGCGGCGGCAAATCGAGACCGTGCATGAAGGAGACGCGAAAGTAGCGGGAACACTCGAAGCAGTGCTCTGGCAGATGGTCGCGCACAACAGCTATCACACGGGCCAGATCGCACTGCTCCGTCGCATGCTGGGTGCCTGGCCGCCAACCGGCGGCGGAGATACCTGGTAGAAAATGCCGACGATGGCAATCGCGGCCCCTCACCAGTCGGCCTGGGTTATGCTGAAAGCTGACCTTAGCCTGCCATGAGCCGTCAGGCGAAGGGGCTGATAGCTGACTGCGACCTCATGCTTTCCGATTCCATCATCCTGAAACACATCGCCCGCCAGCCCAAGCGCGCTGCCGGATTCAAGCAGCTCGTGCGCGAACTCGGCCTGCACGGTGACGCGCGCGGCGATCTCGACGCACATCTTCAGAAGTTGGTCGCTGCAGGCGAACTGGTTCAGCTCAACTCCGACCGCTACGCTCTGCCGCAACCCGCAGCTCACAAGAATGACAAGAATCTAGTGGTCGGCCGCCTCACCATGCACCGTGACGGCTTCGGCTTCGTTATCCCGGACGCCAGCTCGATCAGCGCCTCACTCAAGTCGCGCCTCGCCGGCGACATTTTCATTGCGCCCCACGCCATCGGCAACGCCATGCATGGCGACCGCGTGCTGGTCGATATCACCGCGGTGCGTCCCGATGGCCGCGCCGAAGGCCGCATCGTGCGGCCGGTGGTGCGCGCGCATCCCACCGTCGTCGGAATTTTTCACTATGGCACCCGCCACAATTCCGTAAAGCCCATCGACAGCAAGATCACGATGGACATCGTTATCCCTGCGGGGATGGAATACCCCGAAGCCATTGCGAAAGCCAGCGCAGCTCCCGCGCAACGCAAGAAATCCGTCGATCGCGTTCTCGGCGACGAAGCCGCGCGCCGCTCGGAATGGAACGATCTCGAAAACGTTGTGGTTGACGTTGAAATCACCGACTGGCCCACCCCCACGCAGAATCCGCGCGGACGCGTCATCGAAATCCTCGGCCGCCAAGATAACTTCGGTGTCGACGTCGAAATCACCATCCGCAAATTTCACCTGCCGCATCACTTTCCCGCACCCACTCTCGAAGAGGCGCAACAGATCCCCGCCGTGATTCCGGCACCCGAACTTCGCCACCGCCGCGACTTCCGCGCGCTGCCGATCGTCACCATCGACGGCGAAACCGCTCGCGACTTCGACGATGCCGTTACCGTGCGCACTCTCGCCGATGGCAGTTTCGAGTTGCAGGTTCACATCGCCGACGTGGCCCAATACGTCACGCCCGACTCCGCGCTCGACCAGGAAGCGCGCCTCCGGGGCACCAGCGTTTATTTCCCGGACCGCGCCGTGCCCATGTTGCCGCTCGAACTCTCGACTGACATTTGCAGCCTGCGCCCGCAGGTCGATCGGCTAGTGCTGTCGTGCGTGATGCAGATCGATCCCCGCGGCGAAATCGTCCGCTATGAACTGTGCGAAGGCGTAATCCGTTCGGCGGAGCGTATGACCTACACCGCAGTCAATGCTGTGCTCGAAGGCGATGCGGCCGCGCGTGAGCGCTACGCAACGCTCGTGCCGACCTTCGAATTCATGCGCGATCTGGCCCTGATCCTAAACCGCAAACGCCAGCGCCGCGGATCGATCGACTTCGATCTGCCCGAGCCGGTCATCGAGTTCGACGAATTCGGCCTGATGAAGAGCATCACCCGCTCGGAGCGCAACATCGCTCATCGTCTGATCGAAGAGTTCATGCTCTCGGCCAACGAGTGCGTCGCGCAGTATCTGGAATCGGAGCACATCGCCTCTCTCTATCGCGTCCACGAAAAGCCGGACGCCAAGCGCGTCTACGATTTCGAAGTGATCGCCGCGACCTTCGGATATTCGCTTGGCGTTGGCCCGCTGCCGATTCACCGCGTGCAGCTGAAGACCGACCGCCGCGCCGCGCGTGGCACCGGCAAGCAGGTGCGCGAAATCGAAATACCCAAGGAAGTACACATTACGCCGCGAATGTATCAGAAGCTGGCGGCCAAGATCGCCGGCAAGCCGGAAGAGCGCATCCTGAGTTACCTGATGCTGCGCTCGCTTAAGCAGGCGCGCTACTCGGAAGAAAACCTCGGCCACTTCGCGCTTGCGGCCACCAGCTACACGCACTTCACCTCGCCGATCCGCCGCTATCCCGACCTGATCGTGCACCGCATCTTGAAAGAGGTGTTGCGCGATTCGGCCGAAATCCACCAGGGCGAAATTCCTGTGGGCGTATTTCCCGCTGCGTCGGTCACCGAGATTCCTGTGGGTGTATTTCCTGCCGCGTCGGTCACCGTGGAAGGGCGGCGCTTCAGCGCCGCGTCAAGCGCCACAGTAGACCAAAGGGCTTTAGCCCCTGGAGCTTCGCTCGCGGCGCACCCGCGCCACACGGAGACAGACCCTGCTTCACCCTGGTCCAAGCGCCGCGACCACTCCGCTCACCGCGAATCCCACGAACCTTTGTCTGGTCCAATCTCGCTCGAAGAACTTCACGAGATCGCCGAAGAGTCGAGCCAATCCGAACGTCGCGCCGACGACGCCGAGCGCGAGCTCATGGAGTGGAAGAAGGTCAAGTTTATGCAGGACCGCGTCGGCGAGGACTTCGACGGCCTCATCACCAGCGTCACCAAGTTCGGCTTTTTCGTCGAGCTCACCGATCTGTTCGTCGAAGGCCTGGTCCCATTGAACACGCTCACCGACGACTTCTACACCTACCACGAAAATACGCGCCAGATCATCGGCCAGCGCTCGCGCAAAACCTACAGCCTGGGGCAAAGAATTCGCGTGCTGGTCGACCGCATCGATCCCGTGGAGAAGAAAATCCAGTTCGCGATTCTGGAAGAATCGCCGCCAAGGGCGTCCAGACCGGTCTCCAATAAATCGAAATCCAAGCGAAGGTAAGGATGACGGCTTTCGGCCCCAGGGAGCTTGTCATTCCGACGCGCGAGCGAAGCGAGACGAGGAATCTGCTGTTCTTCTGGAGGCCAGACAAAACTCTCCCGTGGTAAAATCCTCTAGTTAACCCCATCCGCTGCGCATGCAAAGCAGCGGGTTCCTTCCTAGTCGGGACGTGGCTCAGCCTGGTAGAGCACTCGCTTGGGGTGCGAGGGGTCGGCAGTTCAAATCTGCCCGTCCCGACCAATTGCTCACCGACTCGGCAAAATCTTCGTGTGCGCCTCAACGCATCGTATTCCGGCGTGCGGGCATCTACTGTTCATGGAATTTCGAACGCTTGGACGCTCTGGTTTGAAGGTACCTGTGTTGAGTTACGGCACGGGAACATTTGGCGGAGGTAACGAATTCTTTAAGGCGTGGGGCGCAAGCGATGTTGCCGAGGCAACGCGCCTCGTAGACATCTGCATGGAAGCAGGCGTCAACCTTTTCGATACCGCGGACATTTACTCCGACGGGCTTTCCGAAACGATTCTTGGCAAGGCCGTCGCCGGACGGCGCGCCGATGTTTTGATCTCGACCAAGGCGACTTTCCGCATGGGGCCGGGGCCGAACGATCTGGGATCGTCGCGCTATCACCTCATCAAAGCTTGCGAAGCCAGTCTGCGCAGGTTGGGCACCGACTACATCGACATTTATCATCTGCACGGATTTGATGCGCTCACTCCGGTCGAAGAGGTTCTCAGCACACTCAATCAACTGGTCGTGAGCGGAAAGGTGAGATACATTGCGTGCTCGAATTTTTCCGGCTGGCATTTGATGAAGTCGCTTGATGTTTCCGACAGGTATGGCTGGGCGCGGTATGTGGGACACCAGGTTTATTACTCGCTTGTCGGACGGGAATACGAATGGGAGCTGATGCCGCTGGCGCTCAATCAGGGAGTGGGGGCGCTGGTGTGGAGTCCGCTGGGATGGGGGCGGCTGACGGGAAAGATCCGGCGCGGGAAACCGTTGCCGGCCGAGAGCCGACTACACAAGACCGCGTCGCTGGGTCCGCAGGTGGAGGATGAGTATTTGTATAAGGTCATCGATGCGCTGCATGAGGTCGCAAAGGACACCGGCAAGACGGTGCCGCAGGTGGCGCTTAACTGGGTTGTGCAGCGGCCGTCGATTTCGACCGCGATATTCGGTGCGCGCAACGAAGAACAGTTGCGGCAGAACCTGGATGCCGTGGGATGGAATTTATCGGCGGAGCAGGTTGCAAAGCTGGATGCGGCAAGCGATGTGACGCCGGTTTATCCGTACTGGCATCAGCGGCAGTTTACGGAAAGGAATCCGGTGCCGGTGCCGCTGGCGGAAAAGACTGAATAAGAAATGGCGCGCGTATTCATCACAGGTTCGTCCGATGGGCTGGGACTGATGGCCGCACAGCTCCTGATCGAGCAGGGGCACGGCGTAGTTTTACATGCGCGGAACCAGCAGCGCGGGCAGGAAGCGCTCTCCGCCGCTCCGGGAGCGGAGACGGTGGTGATCGGCGATCTGATCAGCATTGCGCAAACCCGCCAGGTGGCGGAACAGGTGAACGGGCTCGGCGCATTCGATGCGGTGATTCATAATGCGGGAGTCGGGTACAGGGAATCCCGGCGCATCGAAACCGAAGATGGATTGCCGCATGTGTTCGCGGTGAACACGCTCGCACCTTACATCCTGACCGCGCTTATCAAGAGGCCGAAGCGGCTTGTCTACCTGAGTTCCGGACTGCACAAGGGCGGCGATGCGAGCCTCAAGGATCTCTCGTGGCAGCAGCGCCCGTGGCAGGGACAGCAGGCTTACTCCGATACCAAGTTCCACGATGTGCTGCTGGCGTTTGCCGTGGCGCGGCGCTGGCCAGACGTCTTCTCGAATGCCGTTGAACCGGGCTGGGTGGCCACGAAGATGGGCGGCGCGGGAGCGACCGACGATCTGGATCAGGGGCACCGCACTCAGGTGTGGCTTGCGGTGAGCGATGATCCGGCGGCGAAGGTTACGGGCGAGTACTTTTATCACATGAAGCGCCGCACTCCGAACTCGGCGACGCGGGATATCGAGCGGCAGGAAGCGTTGATCGAGGCTTGCCGGGGATTCTCTGGAGTGGAGTTGGCCTAACCTCAGAGGCTAAAGCCGGAATGAAAAGAAAACAGCTAATCGCAGCGCTGAAGCGCTCCGCCACCCAAACCCAAAGGGGTTATGAAGTCTTCGCCTTATGAAGTCTCGGCAATTAGCAAGAGCGCACTGCTAA
>Ga0181525_10003050_pt1 | contig 13403 bp, 13 predicted proteins | sample PEATcosm2014_Bin_48_FD_121100 | JGI IMG/M metagenome (GOLD analysis project Ga0181525, IMG submission 121100) | Peatland microbial communities from MTU Mesocosm Facility, Houghton, MI, USA - PEATcosm2014_Bin06_10_metaG | ecosystem: Environmental > Terrestrial > Soil > Wetlands > Peat | place...
CACCTGCGTCTCGGGATCGCCGAAGCGCGCGTTGAACTCGATCACCGACGGGCCGTTTTCCGTCCACATCAGTCCACAGTACAGAACGCCGACGTACTCCTCACCTTCGGCGAGTAGTCCGCGCAGCACCGGTCCCAGAATGCGCTCGCGAACCTGATCGAACATATCGTCGGGAAAGCCGTGCGGTGGCGAATAGGCGCCCATACCGCCGGTATTCGGGCCCGTGTCCCCGTCGCCGGCACGTTTGTAGTCGCACGCCGCGGCAATTGGAACCATCGCTCGACCGTCAGCCAATGCGAAGACGCTGACTTCGCGGCCGCTCAAGCGCTCCTCGAGCAAAACGTCGCTTCCGCCGCCCGGCAAATGCTTGTTCTCATACCAATCGCGTACCACGTCGCGCGCATCCTCCGTGTTGCCGCAGACGACCACGCCCTTGCCCGCCGCCAAACCATCGGCCTTTACGACCACACCCTCGCCGATCCACTCGTTGAGCGCTACGTTCGCGCTGGTCATCGAATGCACGACGACGGCGCGCGCCGTCGGAACGCCGTGGCGCTCCATGAATCGCTTCGAAAACACCTTACTCGATTCGAGCCGCCCACCCGCGCGATTGGGACCGAACACCGCGATACCCGCGTCGCGCAATCGGTCGCCGACGCCGGCCGCAATCGCGGCCTCCGGCCCGAGCACGACCAAATCGATCTTCTCGGCTCGCGCGCGTTCGAGGATGGCCTTGCCGTCGGTGACGCCGATATCCCAATTGGTTCCACGCCGCGCCGTGCCGGCGTTTCCGGGCGTCACAAACAGCGCTTCGCACGAGGGTGACTGCGCGAGCCGCCACGCAAGCGCATCCTCGCGAGCTCCGTTGCCAACCAAAAGAACGCGCACCCTACTCCCACTCCACGGTGGACGGCGGTTTCGAGGTGATGTCGTATGCGACGCGGTTAACGCCTTGGACCTCGTTCACGATGCGCGTCGAGATGCGCTCGAGCAATTCGTGCGGCAAGCGCGCCCAGTCGGCGGTCATGCCGTCTTCGCTCGTGATGGCGCGCACCGCCACGAGATGCGCGTACGTTCGACCGTCGCCCATAACGCCGACGCTGCGCACGGGGGTCAGCACCGCGAAATATTGCCACGGATGCGGATCCAAATACGTCGCACGGTCGATCTCTTCACGCACGATGGCATCCGCCTCGGTTACAATCGCCAGACGCTCGCGCGTCACGTCGCCGATGACCCGCACGGCCATACCGGGCCCGGGAAAGGGTTGCCGCGCCACGATGTGCTCGGGCAAGCCGAGCACCCGTCCGAGCGCGCGTACTTCGTCTTTGAAAAGCGCGCGCAGCGGCTCGATGAGACTGAATTGCATCGTCTCGGGCAAACCGCCGACGTTGTGGTGCGACTTGATTTTGTGGCCGGCTTTACTGCCCGGCGTCTTCGATTCGATGACGTCGGGATACAGCGTTCCTTGAACGAGATATTTCACACCCGGAATTTTTGCCGCCTCTTCTTCGAACACGGCGATAAACTCGTGGCCGATGATGATGCGCTTGCGCTCGGGATCCTCCACGCCCTCGAGTTTGCTCAAGAAGCGATCGCTAGCGTCTACTGCGATGACGTTGAGGTGCAGCACGTCGCGGAACGCCTCGAGCACGCCCGCTGCCTCGCCCTTACGGAGGAGGCCGTGATCCACGAATACGCAGGTGAGTTGCTCGCCGATCGCGCGTGCGACGAGCGTGGCTGCGACGGCCGAATCGACGCCGCCCGAGAGGGCGCAAATGACCTTGTCGCTGCCGACCTGCGCGCGGATCGCCTCGATCGCACCGTCGACGACGTTCTCCATCTTCCAGTCGCTGCCGAGTCCCGCGATACGATGCAAGAAATTCGAAAGAATCGTGCGGCCGGCTTGCGTGTGGACGACTTCCGGGTGAAATTGCACGGCGTACATCTTGCGCGCGGCGTCTCCCATCGCCGCAACTTTGCACCGTTCCGTGGATGCCAGTTCCACGAATCCCGGCGGAAGCTTCACCACCGAATCGCCGTGCGACATCCATACGCGCGAGTCGCGCGGCACGTCGTGCCATAGCGGCGCATCCGGATGATCGGTCGAAAGGGTAGCGGGCCCGTATTCGGCGTGATCGAGTTTCACTAAGTGCGCCCCGACATGGCGCGCCATGAGCTGCATGCCGTAGCAGATGCCGAGAATCGGCAACCCCGAGGTGAGAATCGCCGGATCGAGATCGGGCGCGTCGGGAACGAGCGTACTTTCCGGGCCGCCCGAGAGAACGACCGCGGCGGCGCCGCGTTCTTGCAGCGCCGCCCACGTCACGTCGAAGGGAACGATCTCGCAGTACACGCCGAGTTCGCGCGTGCGGCGCGCGATCAGCTGACTGTATTGCGCGCCAAAGTCCAGGATAAAAACCGTCGGGGGCATTCCCCGCGGTTACGACGCCGAGCTTTGAGCCGCCTTGACGGCTTCGTCGTAGTTCGGTTCGGCCGTCAACTCGGGGACAATCGCGAAGTACTTGATATGCTTGTCCTTCCCGATGACCACGATGGAACGCGCGAGCAGGCCGGTTTCCTTAATACGCACGCCGTAGTCGCGCCCGAAGGCGTGGTTGCGATAGTCGGAGAGCATCTCGAGCTTCATGTTGCCTTGCTCGGTACCCCAGCGGGTCATCGCAAACGGCAGGTCCACGCTGACGACGTAGGCCTTGACGCCGGCGGGGAGCTCGTCGATGCGGGTGTTGAATTTTTGCGACTCGAGCGAACACGTGCCCGTGTCGAGCGATGGGACGACGATAAGGAGCGCGGCGCGCTTACCGCCGTCGGTTAGATCGTCCAGCGTTTTCGTCTTGAGATCGGCCGCCGCCAAACTGACCTCGGGTGCAGCGTCGCCCACCTTGAGAGCCGGGCCAAGGAGGGTGAGCGGGTTTCCGCGAGCCGTGATAATGCCGGCTCGCTCGGTAAGGGTCTCGGTCGCCATGTGTCCTCCAGAAAGTGCAGGAACGGGCGGTTTCGAAGAGGCGCTAGGCGATTCCGCCCCCATCGGCTATACTGTCGCGGTATGCCCAAACCACCGAAAGCCGAACCAGTTAAAGAAGCCCCTCTCGAGGTCTTTGGAACCGTTCGCCAGATTTATCCCAGCACGACCTTCGCGGTCGAGCTCGAGAACGGCCACACGGTGCTCGCGCACCTAGCCGGCCGCCTGCGTCGCCATCGCATCAAGATCTTGCTCGGCGACCGCGTCGATCTCGAAATGTCCCCCTACGATCTCAGCAAAGCGCGGATCGTCTACCGCTACCGCGCCGGCGAAGCCCGCCGCTAAAAGCAAAAGCAAAAAAAGGGGCCCGCACCATAGTGCGGGCCCCTTCTGTTTCTCGTTTGAGCCTAAGCTCTAGCGATAGCTCGGACGGCTCTGGAAGCAGTCGCGGCAATAGACTGGCTTGTCGCCACGCGGTTGGAACGGCACTTCTGCCACGCCGCCGCATTGGCTGCAGGTCGCGCGGAACATTTCGCGCTGACCGCCGCCGCCGCCGCCGCCAAATCCACCGCGGCTACCGCCACGGCTTCCGCCGCCGCCTGAGGCCTTGCGGGCCGCGCGACAGTCGGGGCAACGGTTGGGCTTGTTCTGAAAGCCCTTCATGGCGAAAAATTCTTGTTCGCCGGCCGAAAACGTGAACTGGCGCGAACAATCAACGCAGTTCAAAGTTTCATCTTGGTACATTAGTTACGAGGACTCCTCGGTTTTGATTAATTGTGATGTTTGTTCTATGGAATCTGCTCGCTAACGCCCTAAGACTGAAAACCGACCACGAAACCTAGACCGGTTCAGACTAACACACTAGGGCAAGTCAGGGCAAGATTTCGGGATAGCAAGTGTCCTGGGCGTTAAGAGAGAAAGCGACCCGTCAAATGGAAGCCACCAAGCCCCCTGCGGTCCCCGAGATCCTCGAGCTCCTGGCGGCCCCAAAAGATGGCCGCCTCCTCGCGTTCGGAGGTCCAACCTGCCGGCCGGCCATGGACATCGCGGTTCAGAGGCCCGACTTGCTCATCATCGTGTGCGACACGACCTCTGAAATGGTCCGCGAGGTCTCCGACCGCATCGTTGCCGAGAGGCTGGATAACATCGTCATCGGTGACACGCACGCGGGTCCCCCCGTCGACCGCGTGTTGCTGGTCGACAGCCTCAAACTGCTTGGTCCGCTGGAGTTCGGCGCAATCAAGCGCGCGTTGCTCCCGGGCGGTTACGCAATCTTTATCGAGGAAGGCAGCGACGCCGCTCCCTCGGCCGCCATGCTCAAGGCGATGGGCTTCCAAGTTGCCGACGTCCTAGATTCACCGAGCCCCGGCCACTTCGTCATCCGCGCGGGATAACTCAGCTCCCGGCGAGCGTTGCCATCACCGCAGCGTATGCGGCGGCAAACACCTTCTCATCGACTTCGGTCTTTTGATCGTTCAAGGTCACCGAGACGCAGTAACGCGACCCCTTCTTCGTGGTCACTTGCGTCGTCATGTTTATAACGCCTACGTCGGAGCCGCCTTTATACGCTACGCTCTTGAAATCGCCCGGTTCCGTCACACCCGGATTAATCGACATCAGCGGCAGGTCCGCAACGTTACCCATCAGATCGCACAACTGCCGCACGCTGTAATGCCACTCGATCCCGAGAATCGGCGTCGTATCGAGGGCTGCAATGGACGGAAGCGGCATGCGATCGACCGCGCGCAGGACCGCCTCACGTTCCGAAGGTGTCTTGGCCGCAAGATATTGCGCGCGCTGCGTCGCGCCCGTCGATGACTTCAAGATGAACGTTTCACGCGTCGTCAGAAAAGGCGCGTTCCCCATAGCGTACGGAGCGAGCCCTCTCGGCCCCACAAGGTGAACGAGCGCATCGGCCGCCATGTTATCACTGATCGAGATCATTTGCACCGCATACGTAGCAACGGTCAACGGCATGTTATCGGGCCAGGTGCGAATGATGCCGGACGGGAGGGTCTTCCAGTGAGGATCCAGCGGGACGACATCGCTCCAGCTCCGCTGCTTCCGCGCGATCTCATCGCGCAATCCGGAGAGCACCGCAAGCTTGAACGCCGAGCCAACGGCCATCGGCTGCGCCGCGAGATGCGCTGTCTTCTCCGAACCGTTTTCGACGACCACGTACGATAGCGTGCCGGGCAGTGCTTGCAGATTCTGCAGAGCGGCATCGAGTGAAACGACCTTCATCGGTTTAAACAAAATGCCGTCGATCTTGTTCTCGGCATCTACGTGCACGAGCACCTCGTCGGTGCCCTTTGCGAAGTGCGCCGTGTAGTCTCCCTGCGATCCATCGACGCTCTTATAGTCGCCGAGGCTAGATTTCAGCTGCGCGACAATGGCGTCGATCTGCGCGACCGTGATCTGCGATAAAAACGACGTGCTGAACCAACTCGGGTCGGCATGTCCGCTCGAGAGCATCGCATCGACCCGGCTTCGGGCGAACTCCGACAGCGAGGGCGATGCACTTGGAGACGCAGCGGCGGTCTGCGCGGAGGCTGGAGCAAGCGCGCCTACAATGAGGGCGCACATAAGAACGAAACTACGCATGCAGCCGCCCTTTTTGCACGCGTCCCGATTTGTCATTCTAGGATTTCTGCAGGTATTACAGCCACCAGGCCATTTCGACTACGATCGCCTTAGGTCAAAATCTCTGCCAGCCGCCCCGCGTCGCGCGCCATCACCAACTCCATCGCGATGCGTTCGCCGACTGAGACGTCGCGTCCCCAGCGATAAGCGGAGTATGGCGTGTAGCGCGTGCCCGGCGAGCCCGGTATGCGCAGCGACACGTCGTAACACACGAATTCTTTCGGCGGCCCCGCGACGATGATGCACTGCAGTGCAAATGGACCAATAACGCCCGGCGCGTTCGCTTCTCGCGCGGCTGCAACGAAGCGCTCCCCCATCTCAAACGCCTTCTCGAGCGTCGATTCGGTGAGCGTGGCGGCGATATGTCCGGCTTCTTCCAGTCGCATCGGTACGTTTTTCAACGAGTCGTAGACCGACGGCGGCACGTTCCTAAAGCCTTCGAGATTGGTTTGGCGGCGCGTATCGGTGCCGCTCAATTCCAGTTCCCCAAGAATCGGCGAATAGAAGAAATTCAGGTTAACGCTCGGCCCGAGCGCATACTCCTCGATGACGGCGTCCTGCAAGCCCGCTTCGTTCAACATCCCGTCGCGAATGAGCCGGCCGCTCACCTCACGAAACTCCGCCGGCGACGACACCAGAAAAAACGCGCGTTCGAAACTGACCTTTGCGTGCGGCGCCTTCACCATTACCAAACGATCGATGGCATCCGGCGAATCGAATTGCAGCGGGTGGCGAATGCCGCCCTTGCGCATCAATGCATATTGATTGCCCGGTTCGTCGCGCTCTTCGGCGCGCAGCAAGTACCGGTTCCCAAAAAACGGCACCCGCATCCCCCGCTCGATCTCGTCGTAGCTGTACTTCTGATGGAGATACACTTCGAACGATCGATTTGCCAGAAACACGACGTTGCGCGCCAGCAGTTGCTCCTGGACGCCGGGATTCAAAAGATCCGGAAACGCCTCGAGCTCGAGGACGTCATCGACGCAGCCGCGCGGCACGGGCTTTTCGGTGCGGCGGTAGTATCGCGCGTACGTCTGCTCGCGTCCCTTCGCCGTGATCACGAGATTGCGCAGGCCTTGCGCGCGCGCGCCGTAGGCCACTTCCAGTGCGGAGTGACTGCCGATCGAGGCCAGCGTAAGGTTCCGTTGGTCGTATGCGGCAATCGCCCGCGCGGCGTAATCTAGCACGTCGCGGGCTTACTCGCCCGAACGCACCTTTCCCGCCAAACGCCGCCAGACGATCGCGCTATAAATACAAACGGCGATAACTCCGACAATGGTCACCGCGAGCGCGCTCGCCAACGCCGGTGCCGAGGGAGCCGCATCGTAGATGGTCATACCTCCGCTGCCCTCCGGATATCCACGGAGGAGATACGGAAAGATCGCGCCGGACGCAACCGCCATGAGCGCCAGAACGAACGCCGTCGTCGCCGCAAATCCGGCACGATCGTCGCCACGAGCGACCGCCGTGTGCGCGACGAGATACACGCCTGCCGCCGCCGCGCACGCAGCCGCCGCCCACGTAAACGCCGATACGCCGGCGTGCATCACGAGTGCGGCGACCGTCACGAGTACCAACAGGACGAGACAGAGGATGCGCAACGCCTGGCCGGCCGAGCGCGCGCGTGCGGCGACCGCCCCCTCCACGCGCCAGGCGAGAAACGCGGCACCGTGCATCGCGAGTGCCGCGATCGCAAAGACCGCGACGAGCAACGCAAACGGGTTGAGAAGAAATGCGAAGGTGCCGTTAAAGTATCCGTGCGAGTCGAGTGGAACGCCTCGCAACAGATTCGCGAGCGTTATCCCGAAGAGCGCGATCAACAACGCGCCCGAAAGCGAAAATACGGCGTCCCAAAACTGGCGCCAGATGGCGCTCGGAAAATGATCGCGGAGCTCGAGCGCTACGCCGCGCCCCATCAGCAACCACAACACCACCATAAACGGCAGATAGAAGCCGGAGAACGCCGACGCGTAGGCTGCCGGAAACAACGCAAAGAGCGCGCCGCCCGCGGCAATCAGCCACACCTCGTTGCCATTCCAAAACGGTCCGATCGCCTGCATCGCGGCACGCCGTTCGCCCTCGGTGCGCCCCACAAACGGCGCGACCACCGCCACGCCCAAGTCGTAGCCGTCCAGCAACACGTACGCCGCCAGCATGAACGCGATCGTGCCAAACGCGAGCACGCTCACGGCGCCGCCTCGCTCGGACCGGCTGCGATCTCGCGCAGCGTGAGGTAGAGAAACAATACGCCGAGCAGAAAATACATCCCGAGAAAACCGATCAGCGTGAAGACCGCCTCGCCCGCGACGACGTTCGGCGAAATGCCTTCGCTCGTCCGCATCAGTCCATAGACCAGCCACGGTTGCCGTCCGACCTCCGTGGTAACCCACCCGGCCTCGTTCGCGACGTACGGGAATGGCATAGCCAACATCAGGGCCCACAGCATCGCGCGTACGCCGAATAGACGCTCGCGCCACAATAGTGCCGCAGCGAGAAACGCGAGCGTAACAAAGATCGTTCCAAGCCCGACCATCACGTGATAGGCGTAGTACGTCAGTTCTACCGGCGGCCACAGTTGCGGCGCGTAAGCGGAGAGGCCGCGCACGTTCGCGCGAAAGTTGCCATAGGCGAGAAAGCTCAGGATGTCGGGCACATCGACCGGATCGATCAGTTTGCGATTGGACACGTCCGGCATGCCGATGAGCGCGAGTGGCGCATCCGGCTCAGAAGCGAACAGCCCCTCCATCGCGGCCAGCTTTACCGGCTGATACGATGTAACGTTCGCGCTGTTGCGGTCGCCGGTCGGAAAGATTGCCAGCGCTGAAAAGATCGCCGCGACGATCACGCCGCGACGCACGAAATCGCGCGCGAGCCGGTCTTCGCGCGCCGAGAGCAGATAGTACGCCCCGATACCGGCGACGATAAACCCGCCCGCCACCATCGCCCCGCACGCCACGTGAAGAAACTGCCACCACGCAAACGGCGACATCAGCACGGCCCAAAGGCTCGCCATTTCGATGCGTCCGTCGGCCCGCACGGCGTAGCCAACCGGGTGCTGCATCCACGCATCCGTCGCAACGATGAAGTATCCGGAGAGCCACGAGCCGAGCCACACCATCGTGGCGCTCAGCGTCGCGAGACGGCCCGGGACTTCGCGGCGCTTGTAGAGGAGCGCTCCAAGAAAGACCGACTCCAGAAAAAATGCGAAGACCCCCTCCATTGCGAGCGGCTGGCCGATGACCGAACCCGCCTTCGCCGAAAACGCGGCCCAATTCGTGCCGAATTGAAACTCCATCGGGATTCCGGTAACCACACCGATGGCAAAGTTGATGGTGAAGATCTTCGTCCAAAAACTCGCCGCCTTGGCGAGCCCATCGTCGCGCGTGCGCGCCGCACGCCACGTATACCAGGCGACGAACGGGGCCAGGCCCATCGTCGTGATTGGAAACAGATAGTGAAACATGATCGTAAACGCAAATTGCAGCCGGTCTACGATCTCGGCGGTCACTGCGGCATCAACACCTTTCGCGCCTCCGGAGAGTCCTGATATTCGACGGTCAAGATCGAGCGCATCCGTTCCGCGCTCTCCTTTGCACTGCTCGCATCCATGCGGTCCAGCGTCGTCATGCAGGCGTAGAGCAGCTTGGGCATGTCGCGATCGCGCGGGTAGATCCGGTGCATGTCGTCGACGGCCTCCGCCACCAGAACCGCCGCGTTCGCTTCGCGGTCGCCGTAGCGATAATCGAGATAGGTGTTGATGCGCTTCAGTTCGTTCTCCATGCCCAACACGGAGTAGCCCATCTTCCCGAAGTATTCGTCGGCCGGCGCCAGCGTCGTCAGATAGACATCGTGCGGCATCGACGTAACGCTTGCAATCACGAGCGGCGTCGCGAGGTTGCGGACGCGCGCGACCACCGCTGCAGCATTCGGATCGTTCGAGGCTTCCGCCGCGCGCAAGAATTCGGGGCCCCAGGTAGTGGGGAGATGCGCGATAGGAAAGTCGGGGTTTGCGGCGCGTAGAAACGCGAGCGTTCGCCAAGAGTCGTCACCGGTAAGCACCCAGCCCCGCCAATCGGCCTCAACCACCTCCAAATTTGCTTCGACGTCGCCGCGATAGGCGGCCGCGTTGGCAAGCGCGTCCTGGTCGGCGAAACGCGCGAGGGCTTCCGGGTCTCCCTCGGCGTTCGCACGTGCGAGCAGGTCCTGCGCGTTCTTCACCACGCTCGGATCGCTCGAGTTTTTGATCGCCCAGTTCGCGGCTTCGCGAACGTACCACACCGCGCCGTCGTGGTTGGTTAGCGGATTGTAGTGAAGACCCGTTCCGGTCTGCACCGTCAACGTCGCGAGCTCCCCATACGCCGGATCGTTCGGCGCTTGCAAAGCGTACGCGCGCCCGGCCGCGAGAATGGCTGACAAATACAAACGCTGGTCGGCAAAGTCCCAGTTTCCGGCCGCCGCTTTATCGTAGGCCGCTTTCATTTGCGCATATAACGCCGGCGGATCCAACTCCATCGCCGCCCGCACCGGTGCGGCGACCAGCGCGACCAGCGTTACGAGCGCGGCCAGCCTATAAAATGCTTGTGTCATCCAAGACGGCTGCGAGGTTGTTGGTAAGGAGCGCGTTCTTGATCTCGCGCGCGATACGACGACCGGTCGACATCGGCTCGGAGTAGTTTAGATATGAATACGGCGACCCGTCGATGAAGAGGTTGGTGCCGGCGACGATCCGTGCCGAAATTTCCATGATATAGAATTGCATGTCGGGCGTGATGATCGTTTCGATGCAAAAGGCGCCGAATAGGCCCTTGGGGCCGCAGATCTCCTTGCTGACTCTTACCACATTCTCGCCCATGCGTAACGCCTCGGCAAGCATCGACTCGCGCAGGCTGACCGGCTGGTTGCCGACCACCACGTACGAAGGGCTTACGTCCATGCCTTCCTGCGCCGCCGCGGGAATGCGCCCCAGCGAATCCACGTTCGTTTCGTAGCGCCGGTCCATCGACATGATTTCCAGCCGGTCCTGGAGGGGCGAATAAAAATAGTGGATGTAGAGCGGCACGCCGATGATGTACTCTTGGATCGTGTAGGCCTTCTTCAGCTCTTTCGAGCGCTGCTCGAAATCCTTGGCGTCGCGAATGAACATGTAGCCTTTGCCGCCACCCGCGCCGTAGAGCTTCACGATCACCGGCCTGTCGATTTCCGCACCCGACTTAAACTGTCGCGGCATCGTAATGCCGGCGCGCGTGAGCCAGTCGCGCTGCAGCTCGCGGCTTGCCTCCCAGTCGAGCACCGCTTTATTTCCAAAATAAGGAACGGTCATTCGTTTGTGATCTTCGAGTGAAAGGTATGCAACGAACGATCCGTGCGGCACGATGATCGATTTCCGCTTCTCGAGCTCGCCGATGAGCGACATGAACTCCGCATACGAATCGACGCCGATCACCTCGTCGATGAAAGCAAACGAGCGGTACAGCCGCTCCGTGTCGCGATTCGCGATCGCTAACGTACTAAAGCCTTCGTCGTGCGCGCCCTTAAGAATCTGCAGCGCCGAGTGCGACCCCAAGGTCGCGATCGTATACGATCGGTTCATGATGGATAGGTCGCCTTTTCGATAGCGGGGTTACAAAGAAGCCGTTCACATGCGGTGCGGAGCGTGGCGATGCCGGCAGGGTGGCCCGCCGCATCGCTCAGGCGCCAGCCGACGTAGCGTTGCAATCGCCCCGTCTCCGCAATCCACACCTCACCCTGGCGTGGAGCCGGCGTATCGAGGATGGTCAATCGATGCTTGTTTGGATTGAACGTCGCTTCGTCCGCCTCGATCGATTTCGCAAGCGTTTCGTCGTCGCCGCCAAACGAGAGCACGAGAATCTCGCTTCGCTCGACGCGGGCCACGTCGATTCCCAGACGCTGCAGCGTCGTGAGCGCCGTGTACGCGGCGTTATCGGGAATCTTCAACGAGATCGCTACGGCGCGTTCGCTCACGACCGGCTCACCGCCTCGACGAAACTCTTGAACAGCACCGCGCCGCCCGAGGGAGCCAACATATCGTCGCCGCGCCGCCGATCGGGATGATTGAACGTCCAACCGTCGCGCTCCGGGTGCGGCATCAGAGCCAAGACGTTTCCCTCTCGATTTACCAGCCCCGCCACACCCAGCGCCGACTGATTCGGCACGGCGCTCGGATCGGTCGCTCCGTCGGCATGCGCGTAAACGAACGCCACGTGGCCACCCGCCTCGATTTCTTTCAGGTGCGCGTCGTCGGCCGCGAGCCGGCCTTCGCCGTGCGCGGTCCACGCGGGGACCAATGCGTCGTGCGGAAGCGACGCCGTGATGCGACAACGCGAAGGTTCGATCGCAAGCTTGACCCACGTGAAGACGTTGACGAAGTGCGGGACCGGACCGTTGCGGGTAAAGGCCGCCGTTGGGCGGCGAATCTCTCCGGTTCCGGGGACTAGGCCCGCCTCGAGCAGCACCTGCGCGCCGTTGCAGATGCCAAAGACGAGCTTCCCCGCGCGCGCGCCAACGATCACGTCGTCCATCATCACGTCGTGCGCCGCGATCGCGCCCGCACGGATGCGATCTTCGTAGGCAAAGCCACCCGGCAGCACGTAAGCGTCGTACTCAGGCAACGTCGCAGCGCGGCTCCAGTGGACGACGTGCGCGTCGCCACCGCAATCTCGCAACAGGCGCACCGTCTCGCCCTCCGAGTTCGTCCCGGGAAAGACCAAAACGGCGATGCGACGGCTCACGGATACACCTCGCGCAATGGGCGTTGCCACAGGTCGCGCAGGCGGTGTAAATCGAACGCTTGGTCTTCGATCGCAAGGACCGGATCCGCGATCGTCACGCCGATCTCGTAGACCCCTTCGACGTCGTCGGCAAGTCCCTCAAACGCTTCGACGTCCTTTGCCGCAACTTCGATCACGAAACCGCCCGCTTCGCCGAACAGTGCCTCTACTTCGCCGATGCGCCCGTGCGTCCACTGCCATGGATCGTCGATCTGCGCGCCGAGCGGCTTCGCTCCGCGACGCAGCGACGGAAACGCCATCTCGCAGACGGCAACGATCAGCCCGCCGCTGCCGATGTCGTGCGACGCCCGCAAGAGCCCGCTGCGCGCGGCCTGCTCCATCAGTGCGTGCTGCGATTTCACCAGCGCGTAGTCGATTTGGGGAAGGCGTGCTTCGTGGCGCCCTAAGACGTCGAGCAACACCGAGCCGCCGAGGGCTGCCTGCGGCCTCCCGATGAAATACAACACGGAGCCGGCCGACTTAAACGGCATCGTCACGACGTGCGCGACGTCTTGCAGCGTGCCGATGCACGATACGATGGCCGACGCGGGAATCGCCTTCCCGCTCGACGCCTCGTTGTATAAACTGACGTTTCCCGAAACGAACGGCACCCCGAATTCGCGTGCGGCGAGGCCGAGACCATCGATCGCATCGACCAATTCGGTATAGTGATCGACCTTGCGCGGGTTGCCAAAGTTGAGACAGTCCGTAAGACCGACGGGTTTTGCACCGACCGCAACCACGCTGCGAACCGCTTCGTACACGGCGTGTTGTGCCGCGAGCCGCGCGTCGATATGGCCGAAACGCGGGTTGCCTGCCACCGCGAGCGCTACACCCAGTGGCGAACCCGGCACCGGCGCGAGCACGCCGGCATCGGCGGCGCCGCGCGGAATCACCGTGGCCCCGCGCACGACGCCGTCGTAGCGGCGATAGAGCGGCTCGCGCGACGCGACACCGTCGTGTGCCAGCACCCGCTCGAGCAACTCGTC
>Ga0181525_10003053_pt1 | contig 13400 bp, 13 predicted proteins | sample PEATcosm2014_Bin_48_FD_121100 | JGI IMG/M metagenome (GOLD analysis project Ga0181525, IMG submission 121100) | Peatland microbial communities from MTU Mesocosm Facility, Houghton, MI, USA - PEATcosm2014_Bin06_10_metaG | ecosystem: Environmental > Terrestrial > Soil > Wetlands > Peat | place...
CGAGCTCGTCGTAGGCGGCGTAGCACGCCGCCGTGTCGACCCCGAAGCTCAAGAGCACCAGCGTTAACTTCCGGGGCTCGAAGGGCAACTCGGTCACGGCCTCCCCGACGCCCTCGACCAGCGCGCGACCGCCGACCTGGCAGAACGGCACGTCCGCGCCGAGGGTCAGGGCCTCGAGTGCGCTGACCCCACCGGCCCAGCGCAGGATCGCCCCGGCGTCGGCACTCCCGCCCCCGAGTCCTCCGCCCGGGGGTATCGACTTGTGCACCACGACCCCCGCACGACGGCCCACGAGACGAAGCGCCCCGCGCACCAGGTTCCGTTCGTCGGTGGGTAGTCCCGAGTAGGGACCTTCGAGACGCAGCGAGTCGCCCCCCTCCTCGACTTCGAGCCGATCGGCGAGGTCGACCGTGAGCATCTCGGCGCGTAACTCGTGCCACCCGTTCGCCCGGCGCCCGGTGACCTCTAAGTACCAGGTCACCTTGGCGGGGGCCAGGAGTTCGATCACTTCGCCGCCACCAACGCCGCGAACTCCTCGATCGTGAGCTCCTCTGGTCGACGCGTCTCGGCCACGCCGGCGCGTTCGAAGACGCCGTCGCTCGTCCAGCCCGCCAGGGAACGTCGGAGCATCTTGCGCCGCTGCGAGAAGGCCAGGCGAATCACCGAGAAGAGCTCGCTCTCCGAGACGACCTCGGGGTCGACGCGCACCGCCGCGCGACGCGTGAGGGTCACCAACACCGAGTCGACGTTGGGCTTGGGCAGGAAGACCGACGGGGGCACCTTGCCCACGACCTTGGCGTCGGCGAAGTACTGCACCCGAAGTGACACCGCCCCGTAGGCCGCCTCCCCGGCCGAGGCGGCGAGGCGCTCACCCACCTCCTTTTGGACCATCACCAGCATCCGCGTGACGAGGGGCTGGCTCTCCAAGAGGTGCACGACCAGCGGCGTCGCGACGTTGTAGGGCAGGTTCGCGACCACGACAGTCGCCGTGTCGCCCAAGATGCTCGCGTAGTCGACGCTGAGGGCGTCGGCGTGCACCACGCGCACCGACGTCGCTTCGAGCACCGAGGTCAGTGGCGCGATGAGGTAGCGGTCCACCTCGAGGGCGATCACGTGCGCGCCGGTCTCGACCAGCGCGAGGGTCAACGAACCGAGCCCCGCCCCGATCTCCAGGACCTGGTCACCGGGGCCGACCTCGGCGAGTCGCGCGATCCGTCGCACGGTGTTGGGGTCGACCACGAAGTTCTGGCCCAGCGCGCGCGAGGGGTGGAGGCCGTGCTCGTTGAGCAGCGCGCCGAGCTCGGTCTTGGTGTGGGTCACCAGGTGATCTTGACGCTGATCACGCCCCGCCAGAGGGGTTCGAGTTCGGAGAACTGTGTCTCATTGAGGTCCACGACGTGATTGCCCCCGCGGTTCTCGCGGTCGGTGATCACGCAGGTGATCGACTCACCCGTCGAGAGGTCGTGCACCGTCACGCGCGTGCCCTTGGGGAAGAAGGGCGACGCGCACTGGCCGGGGATGTAGTTGTACCAGGTCGCGACGCCGATCTTGTAGCCGACGCCGCTCACCACGACACCGGGGACCTTGACCGGGACGACCGTGACCGGCCGGGGTCGGGGTCGAGCGCGCGCCACGTGCAGCGTGATCTGGGCGTGCCAGGCCACCCGGGTGCCCGGGGCCGGCGACTGGGCCACGGCGACCACCCAGGTCCCATTCGTACTCCCTGGTCCGACCGTCGAAAAGTAGAGTTGGGCTTCGCGCATCGCGGCGTAGACCTGCGCGCGGGTCTTACCCACCAGCCGCGGGACCGGCCGGGGTCCTCTTGGGGAGACGGTCGTGACCAGCAGACTCGCCTCGCCGTGCCAGGCGATCTCGGTGCCGGGACGGGGCGACTGGGCGGCGACGGCCGCCCAGTGATCGGTGGCACTGCCGGGTCCGTGGGTGACGAAGTAGAGTCCGTCGGCGCGCATCACGCGGTAGACCTGGACGCGGCTGCGCCCGACCAGGTCGGGCATGCGCAGCGGGGCGTGTCGCCCCGCGGCACCGGCCGCACCGGGTACGAGTAGCACCACCGAGGTGACCAACAGCGCCAAGGTGGTACGAGAAAACCGCGGGCCCCACCGCCCACGTCGTGTCGTCCTCAGGTATCTGTCCTCCGACGGGACCGCGGAACCACTCCCCGCCCGAACCACCACGCTAGAAGCGGGGCGGGGACGGGGCAACTCACGCCAAACATCTTGCAAACTATGGATTTTGGAACCTAGTGGCGCGACAGTTGGAAGAGCCGCGTCGTGTTCGCCGACGTCGCCTCGCGCAACTCGACCGGGTCCTCACCGCGCAGCTGCGCGACGAAGGTCCCCACCACCGCGACGAAACTCGGCTCGTTCTTCTTCCCGCGGTAGGGCACCGGCGCCAGAAAGGGGCTGTCGGTCTCTACGTGGAGGCGACTCTGAGGCACCAGTCTCGCGGCCTCGCGAAGCGACTCCGCGCTCTTAAAGGTGACGATGCCCGAGATCGACACGTCACAACCCCGCGCGAGACATCCTTCGGCCTCCTCGGGCGAACCGGTGAAGCAGTGGATCACGGTACGCGCGGGCACGCCCTCGCTCTCAAAGATTGCGAAGAGGTCGTCGAAGGCTTCGCGCGCGTGCACCACCAGGGCCAAGTCCAGTTCGTGGGCCAGGGCGACCTGGGCGGCGAAGGCGCGTCGTTGTTCGTCTCGGGGCGAGTGCTCGTAGTAGTAGTCGAGGCCGCACTCCCCGATCGCGACGAGCCGACCGTGCCCCGCGCGGGCCAACGCGGCGATCGGGGCGAGGTCCTCGGTGGCGGCGTGCGGATGGAGACCGACCGTCGCGTAGACCTCCACCGGCGACGACGTGGCCGTCAAGGCGAGCGCGTCGCGAGAGCTCTTCTCCCCCGTTCCGACCACGACCACACGGTCGACCCCCGCCTCGTAGGCGCGCTCGAGGGTCGCGCGAACCTCCGCGGGCGCGTCGCCGCCCTCCATGAACTCGTCTTGGAGGTGACAGTGAGCGTCGGTCCACCCACTCACTGGTCGCTCGTGATCCGTGGGAAGAGGGGCTCACCCTTCTCCACCGCCAGATCTCCGGGGTAGAGACCCCACGCCGACGTGGCGGAAAACGGCGCCGCGTCCGGCGCACCCGCGAGGCCGAGACGCCGCCAGATTTCGGTGGCCACTCCGGGCATCGCCGGCGAGACGAGTATCGCGACCAGGCGGATCGCCTCGAGGGCGTCGCCGAGCACGACGTCGACGTCGGGACCCGGCTCCATCTTCCACGGCGCGTGGGTCTCGAGGTAGGCGTTCGTCGCCCCGATGAGGTCCCAGGTCACCTCGAGCGCGCGCTGGGGCGCGAACCGCTCCCAGGCCGCGGCGGCCGAGTGCGCGACGTTCTGCGCGTGCTCGCGCAACGCCGACTGTGGGCTGGGCGCGGGGCCCACCCCGCCGCACTTGGAGGCGACGACCGCCGCCACGCGCGCGACGAGGTTGCCCAAGTTGTTCGCGAGGTCGGTGTTGTAGCGAGCGGCGATGCCCTCCAGGGAGAACTCGCCGTCGTTACCGAGCGCCGTCTCGCGCAGCAGGTAGTAGCGCAGCGGGTCGACCCCGAACTCTTCGGTCAACGTGATGGGCGCGATGTCGGTCAACTTGACCGCGCCCTCGGCCGCCATAGTCTTGCCGAGCTTCTCGCCCCCAATCAGCAGCCAGCCGTGCACGTGGACGTGGTGGACCGGATCGAGCCCCGCGGCCATGCACATCGCGGGCCACCAGACGCAGTGGAACCGGATGATCTCCTTGCCGATCAAGTGATTCGAGTACGGCCACCACTCGGCGACCTCGTCGTCGTCTCGCCCGTAGCCGATCGCCGAGAGGTAGTTGATCAGCGCGTCGTACCAGACGTAGAACACCTGACGGTCGTCCCAGGGCACCGGCACGCCCCAGGTGATCGAGGTGCGCGTGATCGAGATGTCCTTCAGACCACCCTTGATGAAGGAGAGCGCCTCGTTGTACTTGGTCTCGGGCGTGACGAACTCGGGGTGGGCCGCGTAGTACTCGAGCAGACGGTCTTGGAAGGCGCTGAGTTGGAAGAACCAGTTCTCCTCCTCCATCTGGGTCAGGACGCTGTGGTGGATCGGGCAACGGCCCTCGTCACTCGCCTCGAGGGTGTAGTAGTCCTCACAGCTCACGCAGTAGAGGCCGTTGTAGACGTCCTTGACGATGTACCCGTTCTCGTAGATCGTCGTGAGGAACTTCTGGACGGTCTCGTAGTGGCGCGCTTCGGTGGTGCGGATGAAGTCGTCGTAACTGATCTCGAGCACGTCCCAGGCCTCTTTGAAGCGCGGCGCCGTGCGATCGGTCCACTCCTGGGGCGAGACGCCGTTCTTCGTCGCGACGTCGGCCATCTTCTGGCCGTGCTCGTCGGTGCCGGTGAGGAACTTGACCTCGTCGCCGGCCAACCGGTGCCAACGCGCGAGGGCGTCGGCGTTGACCGTGGTGTAGGCCGACCCGACGTGGGGCGCGTCGTTCACGTAGTAGATCGGCGTCGTGATGTAGAAGCGGGTCACCCAACGAGAATAGTGATTACGTCGTCGCGTCCCTCTTGACCTCGAGGGCCGACTGGTAGACCACGCGGTGCGCCACCCCGAGCGTCTCGGCCACGAAGTCGACGGCGTCCCTCGTCGAGGCGCCCGAACGGAACTGCTCGCGCAGCGCGTCTCGCACGAGTTCGTCATCGACCCCGGCGACCCGGCGTCCCCCCTCGAGTACCACGACCACCTCCCCCAAGAGCTCGCGGGCCTCGAGCAGCGCGGCGACCTCGGCCAACGATCCGCGGACGACCTCTTCGTGGACCTTGGTCAGCTCGCGCACCACGGCCACTCGTCGTTCGGGAAACCTCGCGGCCAGCTCCGTGAGGACCCCGGCGAGTCGTTGGGGCGACTCGTAAAAGACGATGGTCCGCTCCTCCTCGACCCAACTCTCAAAACGTCGAGCACGCTCGTTCACCTTGCGTGGGAGGAACCCCTCCATCACGAAGCGCTCCGTCGGTAGTGCGCTGATTGAGAGCGCCGCCACCACGGCCGAGGGGCCCGGCGCCGTCGAGACGCGCAGCCCCGCACCGGCCACGGCCGCGACGACCCGCGCCCCCGGGTCCGAGATGCCCGGCGTTCCCGCGTCGCTGATCAGCACGACCAGCTGCCCTTCGCGAACTTGGGCGACGACCGTGACGCTCTGCGCGGCCTCGTTGTGTTCGTGTAACGACTTCAGTCGACGACCCGTCGCGATTCCGTGGGCGCTGAAGAGGACCCTCGAATGTCGCGTGTCCTCGCAGTAGACGACGTCGGCCGTTCGGAACAGCTCGAGGGCCCGCGGTGAGAGGTCACCCAGGTTCCCCAGTGGCGTCGCCACCAGCACCAACTGTCCTTCGGGCCTGGTCTCGTCCACGTTCGTCCTCGTTTGGCTCGCGACGCGCTGCGCCTAGTAACATTGTCACCTATGTCAAAGCGGACCAACAAGCGCAAGCTTCGTGCCAAGAAGAAGGCCAACCACGGCAAGAGGCCGAACTGCGGTCGCGGTTAGGCCCCCAGCCGACCGTCCCACGCACAGCCCCGCTCCCCTAACAGCGCCGCGAGCGGCGTCGGCCGATCACTGACCAGGCCGTCCACGCCGAGGTCGAGCAGTCGGGTCATTTCCACTTCGTCGTTGATCGTCCACACGTGCACGGCCACGTCGGCTCGATGCGCCGCGTCGATGAACGCCGGCGTCACGACGTCGATTCCCGAGAAACGCGCGGGCACCTGAAACGCCTCCACCGGTGGCACGGCGGGCGACGCGTCGCCGAGCGAGAAGTAGAAGGCGGCGACTTCGTTCGTCGCCGCCGAGGTCGCGACCCCGGGCGCGAGCGCCCGGAAGCGTTGGATTGCCTCGTCGTGAAAGGACGCCACCATCACCGCGTCGGTGATCTCGAGTCGTCGAAGGTCGTCGTAGAGCAGCGACTCGTAGGCCTCGACCTCGGGGCTGGTGCGCTTGAGGTCCAAGTTGAGCAGCACCCCGGGGAAGGTGGTCGCGACCTCTTCGAGCGTGGCGACGCCGTAACGACGGTCGGACGGCGCCCGGCCCCGCAGCTGATAGGCGCGCTCCTCGCGTCCCGGGGTCACCGTCTCGCCCTCGATCCACCAGTACGCGTTGTCCATCGAACGGAGCTCGGCCAACGTGAGCGAGGCGATCTCGCCGTGGTGGTTCGTCGTCGCGTCGACGGTGTCGTCGTGACAGACCACGATGCGTCGATCGCTCGTGGCGTGCACGTCGAGTTCGATCGCGCTCGCGCCCACGCGCAACGCGTGCTCGATCGCCGCGAGCGTCGAGGAGGGTCCTTCAAAGGAGCCGCCCTGGTGCGCGAAGGCGATGACCCGTCGCGCGGTCCACACGCTCACTTGGCGGGTAGGCCCTCGGGGTAGAGCTTGAGACGCATCCGGTGCTCTAGGTAGAAGGCCAGCCCCGGTACGAAGCCCGCGAAGAGCATCAGGGCGAGCAGGCCGGGGTTCAGTCGAAAGCGCAGCACCAGGTTGAAGCACATGATCATGTAGATCGGGTAGAGGACGACGCCGTGACCGACGCCGACGACTCTCACGAACCAACTGAGGTGCTGCCACAAGGTGCGGTCGACGGTGTGAAGGAACAGGGTCACGAAGAGGATCAGTAACGTCGTGCCGGTGATGAAGGACATCGCCCGGTAGCGCCGAAAGGTCGCCTCCACCTAGTGGCCCCAGAGACGCTTTTTGGGCACGTGGGTGAGACTCGATAGGTGGTCGTTGTACGCAGCGAGCGTCGGGTCTTCGTCCTCGGCCGCCCGGCGCGCCGCCTGGGCGTCCGCGCGCATCTTCTCTTCGTACTCCCGCCGCGCCTGCTCCTTGTGCTCGGTGACCTTCTCGACGTTGAGCATCGAGTACCACCCGAGGATGCCCAGCACGCCGATCACCGGCCACTCGACGGAGTAGAGGTAGCTGAGGGAGTTACCCTGCACCGCGCGCCCGACCTGCCACCACGCCGCCACCGCGCACACCGCCAGCCAGGCGATCAACGCGAGGTGCAACCCCAGCGCTCGGAGAGAGAAATACTTTGAGCGCACGTGGCCATCTTACCGAGCCGATTCTCTTGCAAATTGGCCGACGTAGGATGCGGGGGTGCCCGCGATGACCAACGAGCCCTTCTCTTGGGATCACGTCAATCGCTGGGACTTAGGCGTGCTCCCCATCATCCTGCTGGCGTGCGCGGCCCTCATCTACTTCCAGTACGTCCGGCGCACGCCGGACTGGCCGAGGGTCCGCTCGGTCTGTTTCGGCCTCGGTCTGCTGATCACCTTCCTCGCCACCCAGACCTTCCTCGGGGTCTACGACATGGAGTACTTCAGCGTCCACATGGTGCAGCACCTCATGTTGATCATGGTGGCCGCGCCGCTCTTCGCGCTCGGCGCGCCCCTCGACCTCGCCTACAGCGCGGGCAGCGAGACGATGCGCCGGTGGCTCGACAGCCCGCTCATGGCGAGGATCACCCACCCGCTCTTCGCCTTCGCGCTGTACTTCATCTTCATCCCCGTCACGCACCTCACGGGCTTCATGAACCTGATGATGCAGCACGTGTGGATCCATCACCTCGAACAGATCGGTTTTTTGGTGGTGGGCTACCTCTTCTTCCGTGCGGCCTTCGGCCTCGAGCGCGGGATCAAGTTGCACCCCGGGCTTCGTCTGGTCTTCGTGATGGCGGCGGTGCCGGTCGACACCTTCACGGGCCTGGTCCTCTCGATGTCCTCGCGGGTGCCCTTTTCAAACTACGCGGCGATGGCGCCGAGTGGTTCGAGCGCGGCGTGGCGGCTCTCGAACATCAAACTCGGCGGCGGCATCATGTGGATCGGCGGCGACGCCCTGATGCTCCTCGCCTGTATTCCGATCTCGGTGATGTGGGTGCGCTGGGAGACGATTCGCACGCGCGAACTCGACGCCGTGCTCGACGCGCAGGGCATCTGACTACAGCAGCCCGGCTTCGATGCCGAGCTCCTCGAGGTCCGACTCGGGCCGCGCGCCCAGGTGCGTGATGATCTCCCCCGCACAGAGCGAACCCAACTCCGCCGCCTCGACGGGGTCCGCGCCGAGGGCCAGGCCGTAGAGGAAGCCCGAGGCGAACATGTCCCCCGCCCCGTTCTGGTCCACCACGTGCTCGACCTCCATCGCGGGCACGCTGACCACGCCCGAGACCGTCGCCACGTCGGCCCCCTTGGGCCCGCGCGTCACCACCGCCAGCACCCCGAGCTCGTCGAGCGCCCCGAAGGCCTGCTCGAGGTGGTCGAACTGGAAGAGCGAGAGGATCTCGGTCTCGTTCGCCAAGAGCACGTCGACGTCGCTCGTGACGAGTTCTAAGAAGTCGCGCCGGTGTCGGTCCACGCAGAACATGTCCGAGAGCGAGAGGGCGACCATCGAGTCGTGCTCGTGCGCGAAGTTCACGACCTTGCGCACCGACTCCTTGGCCGGGGGCAGGTCGAAGAGGTAGCCCTCGACGTAGGTGATCTCCGAGCGCGCGATGAGGTCCTCTTTGATGTCTGCCACGTTCAACTTGTTCGACGCCCCGAGGTAGGTGGCCATGGTGCGCTGCGCGTCGGGGGTGATGAACACGTGGCAGCGTCCCGTCGCGCCCTCGCCGGGTTTCGCCACCGCCAGGTCGAGCTCGGCGCCCATGGAGGTGAGGTCGTGGCGGAAGCGTTCGCCGAACTCGTCGTCGGCGACCTTGCCGATGTACCCGCACGTGCCCCCTAACGCCGCGACCCCCGCGATGGAGTTCGCGACCGAGCCCCCCGACATCTGAATCGTCGGCCCCATGGCGTTGAGGAAACGCTCGAGTTGGTCCTCTTCGATCAGCGCCATCGACGCCTTCACGAGTCCGAGTTGGCGGTACGCCTCGTGGGTGTCTTGGGTGATGATGTCGAGCATGGCGTTACCGATGCCGGTCACGGCGAGTCGGTGCGGACCCGGTTTCATGCGCAGCGACACGGGCGTGGGCGTGGAAGTCACTTTGGAAGGTTAGTGAATATCGACCTAGGCTGCGACTGATGAAAACCTCAACAAACCCCTATCGTCTCGCCCGTACGGTCGTACCGAGCGCGTACCGAATCTTCCTCACCCCGGACCTCGAGGCCTTCACGTTCGCGGGTCGCGTCGAGATCGACGTCGAGATCACCGAGGAGACCGGCGAGCTCACCCTGCACGCGCTCGACCTCGAGTTAGGGGCCGCCACGGTCAGCGCGGACGGCACGAGTTACCGTTCCCAAGAGCACCGTCTGGACGAGACCTACGAGACCGCGACCTTCATCTTCGACCGAACGCTGCCCGTGGGTCCGGCCGTCGTCGAGATCGCCTTCGACGGCCACTTGAACGATCAGCTGGTCGGTTTTTACCGCTCGACCTTCGTCGACGACCAGGGCGTCACGCACACCATCGCCACCACCCAGTTCGAGAACAGCGACGCGCGACGGGCCTTCCCGTGTTGGGACGAACCGGCCTTCAAGGCCACCTACCAGGTCAATCTGACCATACCGGGCCACCTGGCCGCCTACTCCAACTCCCTCGTCCTCTCCGACACCAACCTCGGCAACGGCCAGCGCGCCCTGACCTTCGCGCCGACGATGAAGATGTCGACGTACTTGGTGGCCTTCGTCGTCGGACCCTTCGGCGAGACCGAGGCGATCGACGTCGACGGCGTGCCCCTGCGCGTGATCTTCCCCCTCGGCAAGGGTCACCTCGCGGCGTTCGCCCAAGACGCCGGCGCCTTCGCGCTGCGCTTCTTCGCCGACTACTTCAACATCCCCTACCCCGGCGACAAGCTGGACATGCTCGCGATCCCGGACTTCACCCAGGGCGCGATGGAGAACCTCGGGTGCATCACCTTTCGCGAGTCGGACCTCTTGATCGACCCCACGACCGCGTCGCACGCCGAGATCGAACGCGTGACCAGCGTGGTCGACCACGAGATGGCCCACATGTGGTTCGGCGACCTGGTGACGATGGAGTGGTGGGAGGGGATCTGGCTCAATGAGGCCTTCGCCACGTTCATGCAAGTGCTCTGCACCGACGCCTACAGGCCCACGTGGAAGACGCTGGTCGGCTTCGGCACCGACCGCGACGCGGCCCTGCAGCTCGACGGTCTGCACTCGACGCGACCCATCGAGTACGAGGTCATCTCGCCCGACGACATGCGCGGCATGTTCGACCTGCTCACCTACGAGAAGGGTGGCTCGGTACTGCGCATGCTCGAGCAGTACCTGGGCGCCGAGACCTTTCGTGACGGCATCCGTCACTACCTGACCAAGCACGCCTACGCCAACACCGTCACGTCCGACCTCTGGGACGCCCTCGAAGAGGTGTCGAAGGAACCCGTACGCGAGGTGATGAACACCTGGATCCTCCAAGGGGGCCACCCCCTCGTGACCCTGGAGAACGGTCTGTTGACCCAACAGCCCTTCGCCTACGGCACCACGACGGGTCCGAGCGCCATCGGCTCGTCCTGGGCCGTGCCCCTCTTCACGCGTTCCTTGAAGGGCGGCGCGCCGACTCGCCACCTCCTGCGCGACGAGCCGCTCGAAGTGCGCGACGAACCCCCGGTCGTGGTGAACGCCGGCGGATCGGGCGTCTTTCGCTCGCGCTACGCCAAGGCCGAACTCGCGGCGCTGAGCGACCACATCGACGAACTCGAAGAGCTCGAACGGGCCACGCTGATGGCCGACGGCTGGGCGTCGTTCTTCTCGGGCCAGAGCGACTGGGCGGACTTCTACGCGATCGCGCGCGGGCTGGGCGACCAGGACGAGCCCGCCGCCTGGACGCCGGTCGCCAGCGCGATCGATCTCACCTATCGGGCGCTCAACGAAGGGCAACGGGTCAAGTTCGTTGAGGACGTGCGCTCACTGCTCCGGCCGCAGTTCGAGCGACTCGGCTGGGACAAGGTCGCCGGTGAGGACGACCTCGCGCCCCAGGTCCGATCGATCGTGATCGGCATCTTGGGCACGATCGGCGCCGACGACGCCATTCGCGCCGAGGCGCTCCGTCGTTTCGAGACCAACGACTTAGACGGCGACCTCGCGGGGAACATCCTGCGCATCGTCGCCAGTCAGGACCGACCGGGCGACTACGAGACGTTCCTCGAGCGATACCGCAACTCCCCCACACCCCAGGACGCGCAGCGCTACTTGCGGTACGGCTTCGGCGCCTTCTGCGACGAGCGCGTCGCCCTCGACGCGGCGGAGAAGTGCTTCTCCGAGTTCCGCACCCAAGACGCCTCGCCGGAGTTGGGGATCCTCACGCGCAACGAGGTGACGGGCCCCGCCGTCTGGCGATACTTCACCGGGCGCTGGGACGAGGCGATCGCGAAGTTCCCGACCGACACCATGGATCGCTCGACGCTGGGCCTACCCACCTTCATCAAGGACGCCGCGTTCGCCGCCGAGGTCGAGGCCTTTCACACGAGCCACCCCATCGTCGGGCGACAGCGCACCGTCGAGCAGGCGCTCGAACGCATGCGCTACGGCGTCGTCTTCGCCGACGCCGTGCGACGCCAGTTCTAGACACGCCGTGACCGTAGGGGCGTTCCTGGGCATCTTCGCCCTGATGTTCGTCCTGGAACTTCCCGACAAGACGATGATCGCCACCATCGTCATGTCGACACGCGCGAGGTCGCTGTCGATCTTCCTCGGTGCCTCGGGCGCCTTCCTCCTCCAGATGGGTATCGCGGTGGGCGCGGGCGGGCTGTTGACGTTGCTGCCCGTCCACCTGAAGGACGTCATCGTCGCGGTGCTCTTCTTGGGCGGCGGGGTCTACCTCCTCGTCGTACCGGAGAAGAAAGAGGAGGAGCGGGGCGAACGTGAGGCGGCGGCGGAGCGCGCCTCGACACGACTGAGAGAGATCGCCACCGCCTTCGGCGTCATCTTCGTCGCCGAGTTCGGCGACCTCACGCAGATCCAGGCCGTCAACTTCACCATCAAGACGCACCAGCCCCTCGAGGTCTACCTCGCGGGTTCCGCCGCGCTGGTCCTCGTCGCCTACATCGGCGCCTACGGCGGGGCGTTCCTCCAACGCGTCGTGCCGATCACGTGGATCCGCCGCGGCGGCGGCGTCATCTTCGTGGCGCTGGGCGTCTACACCCTGGCCCGCCTGTGACGAGCCGCACCGAAAAGCTCCTCGCCCTCGCCGAGGGCGTCAAGGGCTTCATGCCCCGCGACGAAGGGCTCGCGCTCTTCTCGCACGCCGCGTCGCTCGGTGAGGGGGTGCCCGGAGGCACCTGGCTCGAGATCGGCGCCTGGTGCGGCAAGTCGACCGTCTACCTCGGGGCGGCCGCCGAGGCGACCGCGAGCGTGCTCTACTCGCTCGATCACCACCACGGCAGCGAGGAGAACCAGGCGGGCTGGGAGCACTTCGACGAGGCGTTGGTCGATCCCGCAGACGGGCGCCTCAACACGCTGCCCGCCTGGCAGCGCACCATCGCCGACGCGCGTCTCGAAGAGAGCGTGGTCGGGCTCGTCGGCCCGTCAGTCGTCGTGGCCAGCCACTTCGCCCAGCCCCTCGAACTGCTCTTCATCGACGGCGGTCACGGCGCCGACGTCGCCTGGGCCGACTTCCACGCGTGGACCCCGAAGGTCCTCTCGGGCGGACTGTTGATGATCCACGACGTCTTTGAGGACCCGCGCGACGGCGGTCGTCCGCCCCACGAGATCTACGTGGCCGCGCTGGGTGGTGGGGCGTTCGTCGAGCGCGCCGCGGTCGGCTCGCTACGCGTCCTCGAACGCCGCTAGACGAGCAGCGGGCAGCCCGGCTCGGCCAAGTCCAACGGAGCCGGCAGCTCGTCGTGGCGAAAGATGCCCGACGCGGCCGAGGAGGAGGTCAGGGCGTCCGCCGCCAGGATGATGGCCGCGGCGGTGTAGGACGTGACCTCGCGGTCGGGGAAGGTGACGCCCTCGGGGTAGGCGAGGCCGGTCCAGTAGGCACCGTCACGGCGACGGTGCAGGCCCGTGCAGGCGAAGAGGTCGAGCGCTTGGGTGGTCTCGGCGAGCGCGTCGAGGGCCAGGACGCACTCGGCCGTCTCGGCGGCGGTCACCCAGTCGTTGGTCGACACGCAGCGCACGCCGAGTCCGTCCATCACGTGTCGCTCCCAGCCGTCGTCGATCCGCTTCACGCCGCCCGCCCCCCGCAGCGCGCCGGAGAAGATTGGGTAGTACCAGTCCATGGCGAACTCGTTCTTCGGCGCGAAGGCGCCGGGGTGGTGCGCGACGGCGTGGCCGAGACGGCCCGCGGCCAACTCCCACTCGGGCTTGGCCACCCCGAGCCGCTCACCCAGCGCCACCCCGCAGCAG
>Ga0181525_10003055_pt1 | contig 13394 bp, 11 predicted proteins | sample PEATcosm2014_Bin_48_FD_121100 | JGI IMG/M metagenome (GOLD analysis project Ga0181525, IMG submission 121100) | Peatland microbial communities from MTU Mesocosm Facility, Houghton, MI, USA - PEATcosm2014_Bin06_10_metaG | ecosystem: Environmental > Terrestrial > Soil > Wetlands > Peat | place...
ATCTACAGCGACTGCGCGGCATTTGCCAACCGTGTGCTTGCCATGTAAGGCTTGGGCCGCCCCCTTGGAGACGCCAGACTGGAGACGCCGGACATGCAACAGTCGGGATCGATGAGCCGCCGCAGGTTGTTCTCGATGATCGGTGTCGCCGCAGGCGCCTCGGTCATGTATGACGCGATGACCAGCATGGGTTTCGCCGCCGGCTCGAGCTATGACGGACCGATCAAGCTGCCTGGTGATCCCAAAGGCGCTTCTGTTCTGATCCTGGGCGCCGGCGTGGCCGGCATGACCGCCGCGCTCGAGCTGCGCAACGCCGGCTATCAGGTGCAGATCCTGGAATTCAACGATCGGGCAGGTGGGCGCAACTGGTCGCTGCGCGGCGGCGATTCCTACACCGAACTCGGTGGCGCCACGCAAGTATGCGAATTCGACAAGGATCTGTACCTGAACCCGGGACCATGGCGCATACCGCACCATCACAAGGCGCTGCTCGATTACTGCGGACGGCTTGGCGTGGCGCTCGAGCCGTTCATCCAGGTCAATTACAACGCCTATATTCATTCGAGCCGGCATTTCGGTGGCAAGCCGAAGCGCTTTCGCGAGGTGCAGGCGGACTTCCACGGCCACATCGCCGAACTGCTGGCCAAGACCACTTCGCAGGGCAAGCTGGACGCGGCAGTATCGAAGGAAGATACCGAAATCCTGCTGAACGCATTGAAGCAATGGGGGGCGCTGGACAACTCGTACTCCTATCGGGAAAGCATCCGGATCAGCGAGCGCCGCGGATACGCCAAGCCGCCCGGCGGCGGCCTGAACAGTACACCGATCGCATCCAAGCCGATCGAACTGGGCGACCTGCTGAATGCAGGACTCTGGCAGACGCTCAGCAGCGGCCAGGAATACGACTGGCAGTCGAGCATCTTCCAGCCGGTTGGCGGCATGGGCATGATCGGCAAGGGCTTTGAGCGACAAGTCGGCAACCTGATCCGCTATAACGCCAAGGTCATCGCCATCCATCAGGACGCGCACGGCGTCACCGCCAACTATGTCGATAAGCGCACCGGCGGCACGCCGCAGCAGGCGCGTGCAGACTGGTGCCTGTGCACTATTCCGCTGTCGGTGCTCAACCAGATCGAGATCAACGTCGGCGCACCGATGGCCGATGCGATCAGTGCGGTGCCCTATGCCGCGGCGGTCAAGACCGGGCTGCAATTCAAACGGCGATTCTGGGAGCAGGACGAGGCGATCTATGGCGGCATCACGTTTACCGATCTGCCGATCTGCCAGATTTCCTACCCCAGCACCGCCTATGGCAGCCCTGGCAAGGGCGTGCTGCTCGGCAGCTTTACCGCCGCAGCCGGCAACGTCGGCTTCAACGCCACCAGTGCCTATGAATTTACCGGCATGTCCCCGGCCGAACGCGTCAAGAAGACGCTCGACTACGGCGCTCAGATACATCCGCAATACCGCGAGGAGTTTGAAAACGGCATTTCGGTTGCCTGGCACCGCGTACCGTCGAACCTGGGATGCTTTGGCGTTTGGAGCGATGAAACCCGGGCGAAACATTACCGCAACCTGTGCGCGATCGACGGTCGCATCCTGCTGGCAGGCGAGCACGCCTCGGACTTGCCCGGTTGGCAGGAAGGAGCGGTGTTATCTGCGCTGGATGCGATCACCCGCCTGCACCAACGCGTGCTGGCAGCCTGAATGAATTCGCATCCCTCGGGAATTGCCGTCCGGTCCGTGCTGCTGGCCGGCGCGCTGGCACTCGCCGGCGTGGTCACGCCCGGGATGGCCAGCGACGTCGGCACCTCGATGAGCGGCCCCCGCACTTTTTCGCAGCAGGATGGCGCAGCTCTTTTCCAGGCCGTCTGCCAGGGCTGCCACCAGGCCGAGGGGGAAGGCGCGGTCGGCGCTGCTGCCTATCCGGCGCTGGCGCGCAACAGCAAGCTCGCTTCCGCCGCCTACCCGGTCTACACGATCCTGCAGGGCCGCAAGGGAATGCCGTCGCTGGAGGGCTATCTGAGCGATGCCCAGATCGCCACGGTGGTGAACTACGTGCGCACTCATTTCGGCAACCAGTACGCCGATGCGGTGACGCCGCAGATGGTCAGGGTGGCGCGTGAATCTCACTGACGCCGCATCCGCGTCGCAAAATCGCGCAGGCAGTCCGGCCGCGACCGCCTCAGAACACGGCGTGATCGCCGCGCTCCGGGGCGACCGCGCCGTTCACCAGTGCGGCGTAGAAATCAAACAGCGTCTCGGAACCGGTCGACGGCGTGGCGGCTGCGTCGTAGCGGCCAGTCTCCCGGTCCAGCACCAGCATCGATTCAGTGGCGTAGTAGCGGCCGATGCGCGCCAGCTCCGCTTTTTGCTCCAGCGCCGGCAGCAGCCGTCCGACGGCGCCCAGCACGCCGATAATGGCATCCATCATCGCAACCGGCACCTGCCGAAAGCACGGCGGGCGACCGAGTAGCGCAAACAGGTGCTCGCCCTGTTGCCGCGGGGTGATGGCATCGCCTGGTCCGCCGATCGGCAGTATCCGATCCCGACGCTGCTGATCGTCCAGGCAGCCGGCGAGATAGTCGGCAAGATCGGTATCGCTGATCGGTTTGCACGCCGTCAGCGTGCCATCACCGAACACCAGGAACGGTTTGCCGCGCTTCACGCGCTCGACCTGCCCCGACAGCGACTTGAAGAACGCCGTCGGCCGCACGATCGAATAATGCAGGCCGGACTCGACCAGCCGCTTCTCGAATGCGAGCTTGGCATGCTGGAAGGCGAGCAGCGGTTTCTGCACGCAGATTGCCGATAGCAGCACTACCTGCGATACGCCCGCGCTTCCTGCTGCCTCCAGGGCATGCACGTGGGCCTGGTAATCGATCGCCCAGGCATCGCTCGGGGCGCCGGTGCGCGAAGCCAGGCACGACACCAGAGCATCGAAGCGTTCGCCGCGAAACCCGTCGCGCGCCAGCGATGCCGGCTCGGAGACGTCGGCGAATCGCAGCTGCGCGCCGCCGAGCAGCCTCTGGGTGTCGGCCGGCGCGAGCGCCCCGCCGACGCCGGCGCGCTCGCGCACCAGGCACACCACCTCATGGCCACGCTGCAGCAGTGCGCGCACGGTCGCGCGACCGATGGTGCCGGTAGCGCCGAGGACGCAGACGCGTCGCGGATGCGGGGAGCGCGATGCCGGGGGCTGGATGGATTGCGGGGGTGCGGTCATGATAGTCGGCAACGTTGCGGGTTTGATGGCCGGCGCGCAAGCCCGCACCCGACGCCGAGGCCCGATGCCGGTTGCGCCCATCCATGGCACACTGGTGGACGTCTCCCGGGCAGGAGTTCTGCGTGACAAGATTCCCAGTCGCCGCGGCGCTGTTACTGCTGTGGCCAATGCTGGCGCCGGCGCAACAGGGGGGTGCGCCGCCGGCCGAGAGCTTCGTGACGCCGGGCGACAACCTGGTGCTCGAGAACATTCCACCGATCCCGGTGAAGATCGCCGAAGATACTGCGCGCTACGGTGAGTTTCGCAGTTCGACGCTGTTTGACTGGCATCCCACGCGGCGCGAGTTGCTGATCGGCACGCGCTTCGGCGATACCGTGCAGGTGCACGCGGTCGCGATGCCTGGCGGCGCGCGCCGCCAACTGACATTTTTCCCCGACCGCGTCCTCAGCGCTCAATGGCTGCCGAACGGGAGCGAATTCCTGTTCCAGAAGGACACCGGCGGCGGGGAGTGGTACCAGATCTTCCGCTGCGACCTCGCCACCGGCGCGATCACACTGTTGACCGATGGCCACAGCCGCAACGAGAGCTACCTGCTGGCGCATCACGCTACCACGCTGGTCTACACATCGACCCAGCGCAACAACAAGGACAGCGACCTGTGGATCCTGGACGCGTCCGGTTCTGGCGGCGGCCCGGCCAGCGCGCACATGTTGCTGCAGGTCGACGGCGGCGGTTGGGCGCCGCTCGCCTGGTCGCAGGACAACCGGCGGCTGCTGGTCCTGCAGTACCTGTCGATCAATGAAAGCTACCTGTGGCTGGTGGACGCCTCCACCGGCGAGAAAAAAGCCCTGCTACCGTCCGCCGAGGCGGCCAGACCGGGAGATACGGCCAAGCCCGGCGATACCGCCAAGCCGGGTGATACGGTCGCTTATTCCGCCGCCGTCTTCAGCAGCGACGGCAAGAGTATCTACGTGCTCACCGACCGCGGCAGTGAATTCCAGCGCCTGGCACGCGTAGATCTTGCGAGCATGCAGATTACCTACCTGACAACGTCGATTGGCTGGGACATCGACGCGATGGCATCCAGCGAAGATGGAAAATCCATAGCATTCGCGGCCAACGAGAATGGCTACAGCAGGCTCTATCTGCTCGACACCGCCAGCGGCGGGTATCGGGCGCTGCCCCAGATCCCGCCGGGCGTTGTCACCGGCCTGCGCTTTCACCCAAATAACCGCGATCTCGGCTTCTCGATCTCCTCCGCGCGCGCACCGCTTGACGCCTATTCGATCGACGTACGCAGCGGTAAGCTTGATCGCTGGACGGAGGGAGAAACCGGTGGCCTGAATGCGGCCAACTTCGTCGAACCAAAGCTCGTCAAGTGGAACAGCTTCGACGGCCTTGCGCTCAGCGGTTTTCTCTACCAGCCGGACGCCGCCAGGTTTCCCGGCAAGCGCCCGGTGATCGTGGAAATCCACGGCGGCCCGGAAGCGCAGTTCCGTCCTGCCTACCAGGGACGGGAGAACTACCTGATCAACCAGCTAGGCGTCGCCGTCCTATCGCCGAACGTGCGCGGCTCGAGCGGCTACGGCAAGAGCTTCCTCAAGCTCGATAACGGCTATCACCGCGATGATACCTACAAGGACATCGACACGCTGCTGGATTGGATTGCGACACAGCCGCAGCTCGACGCCGGCCGCGTGATGATCTACGGCGGCAGCTACGGCGGGCATATGACCTGGGCGGTATCGGCTTTCTACAACGACCGCATCCGCTGCGCGATGCCGATCGTCGGCATGTCAAACCTGGTGACTTTCCTGGAGCACACCGAGGCCTACCGTCGCGATCTGCGTCGCGTCGAATACGGCGACGAGCGCGACCCCGACATGCGTGCCTACCTGGAACGGATCGCACCGCTGAACCATCTGGATGCGATGCACAAGCCGATCTTCGCGGTGGTCGGCAGGAACGACCCGCGCGTGCCGTGGACCGAGTCGCGCCAGATCATCGATAAACTCAAGGCGCAGGGCACCCCAACCTGGTTCCTGGTGGCCAACGACGAAGGTCACGGCTACGCAAAAAAGAAGAACCGCGACTTTCTGTTCGACGCCGAGGTGCAGTTCATAGATGAGTGCCTGATCAACGGCATCCCCGGCGCGAACTAGCTCAGTTCTTGAAATGCAGCTGGCGGATCAGCTCGGCGCCCAGCACCGTGCGGATCGTGTCGCGCTCGGCGTCACTCTGGCTGGCCTGTTTAAGGCTGCCCCAGACCTTCTTGTCGATGGCGGCCATCTTTTCGTCGATGTTGTCGAGTGCGGCGAGGTTCGGGTATTCGACCACCAGATACAGGTCCGGCTCCTGCGGTGTCTTGGCATAGGCTTGAAAGATCGCGTACGACACCACGATGCCTTGCTTCTTCGCCTCGTCCATTTCCTGGCGCCAGGTCGTGCCGAGGAACGTCCAGTAGTCCAGAAAATGACCTTCCTTGATCTTGATGCTCGAAACCTGAGTGACGGTACCTTCCTTGTAGGGCAGTTCGTCGGCGACGCACAGGCCGAAGGCCAACAACCCCAGCATTCCCAACAGTCCGATCTGAATGCGCTTCATTGACGTCAACATGGTTGGCTCCCTTCATTGGTGTTTTCAAGGCGGGGCAGGATAGCAGATAGCTGCAGCACGCGACTTGCACATCGCGCAGCCGCCATGGTGCAATTGCTGACCAAGCGGATCAGGAAAACCCGTGCGGCGGCAGCGTGGCCCATCTGCGGTGCTTTGCATCGTTGCGATACTCTCGATCACTCGGGGTGCCGCCGCGCCGGAAGCGCGCGCGCTCGATTATCCGCCTGCGGTACGTGGCACGACGGTCGATGACTACCACGGCACCCTGGTGCCGGACCCGTATCGCGGGATGGAGGATCTCGACTCCGCCGCCACGCGCGCCTGGGTAGCTGCAGAGTCGCAACTCACCGATGGCTATCTGGCCGCACTGCCGCAGCGTGCGCAGCTGCGCTCGCGACTGGCGAAGCTATACGACTTCGAACGCTTCGGAGTGCCGTTCCAGGCCCACGGACTCTACTTCTATCTGCGCAACGCCGGCCTGCAGAACCAGAGCGTGCTGTACGTCGCGGGCGCCGCAGCTGTCGCTGGCGCCGCAGCTGCCGCCGGCGCGCGTCGCCCACGCGTCGCGCTCGATCCGAATGCGCTGTCGAAGGATGGCAGCCTTGGCGTCACCGGCTATGTCGCAAGCCACGATGGCCGACTGCTCGCCTACGGCGTGTCGGTGTCAGGATCCGACTGGACCGACTGGCATCTGCGCGAGCTGGCGTCCGGACGCGACCTGCCGGACGTGATCCGCTATGCGAAATATTACGCGCCGGTGTTCTCCCACGATGATCGCGGCCTGTACTACAGCGCCTTCCCCGCGCCTGCGCCAGGCAGCGAACTGACCGCTCCGGACCTCGGCGACGCCGTGTACTACCATGCGCTCGGCACGACCACGGCGGCGGACCGGAAGCTGATCGAGCTTGCCGGCCACCCTGACTGGCAGTACGAGCCGCACCTGTCGGACGACGGCCGCTGGCTGGTAGTGAGCGCTGGCGAGGGCGAAGTCGGCGACAAGGGCCTGGAGAACGTCTACCTGGTGGATCTCGCCGCCGACGCTGATATCGGGGCGGTCATGCCGGTGACGCCGGTGTTCGAGGGCTTTCGCGCAGCGTATATCTACGCTGGTTCGGACGCCGGGCGACTGTATTTCCTGACCACGCTTGGCGCTCCGAACGGCAAGGTGATCGCGATTGATCCGCTGCGGCCACTGGTCGATCCGGCGCCAACCATCGTTGCGGAAGGCAGCGATGCCATCGATCTGACCCAGACCAGCGTTACGCTGGTCGATCACCAGCTGATCGTGCGCAGCATGCACGATGCACACAGCCGTGTCGTGAGCTATGGCCTCGATGGGGCGCCGCGACGCGAGATTGCGCTGCCCGGGACCGGCACGGCGACCGGCTTCGAGGGCCGGGCGTCGGATCATGCGAGTTTCTATTCCTATACCGACCTGGTCACACCGCGCCGTGTCTATCGCTACGACTTCGAGGCGGGCAAGAGCCAGGTGTTCCGCTCGCCCAGGGCCGCGTTCAATCTGCAGGGGTTCGAGACGCGGCAGGTGTTCTACCCGGGCAAGGACGGCACCCGTATTCCGATGATGCTGGCGTACCGCAAGGGGCTCAGGCTCGATGGCCGCAATCCGCTGCTATTGTACGGCTACGGCGGCTTCGGCATTCCACTGCTGCCGGCATTCAACCCGGCACTGATCGCCTGGCTCGAACTTGGCGGCGTGTTCGCGATGGCGAACATTCGCGGTGGCGGTGAGTACGGGGAGGCCTGGCATCGCCAGGCGAATCGCGGTCACAAGCAGGTGGTGTTCGATGACTTCATCGCCGCCGCCGAATGGCTCATTGCCCAGCGCTATACCGCAACGCCCAGGCTCGCGATCCGCGGCGATTCCAACGGCGGCCTGCTGGTGGGCGCCTGCCTGACGCAGCGCCCGGATCTGTACGGTGCGGCGATAGCCGGCGTCGGTGTCTTGGACATGCTGCGATTCGATCGCTTCGGCCAGGGCGAGGGATGGACCGGTGAATATGGCTCGCCGCAGGATCCGGCCGACTTCCCGGCGCTGTACGCCTACTCACCACTGCATCAGGTGCGCCCCGGTACCCGCTATCCGGCCACGCTGATCATCACCGGCGACCATGACACGCGCGTGATGCCGATGCATTCCTTCAAGTTCGCCGCGGCAATGCAGTCGGCGCAGTCGGGGAGTGAGCCGATCCTCCTATATATAGAGAAGTCGTCCGGGCACGGCGGCGGTCCGACCGTGTCGCAGGCGATCGAACAGAACGCGGACATCTACGCGTTCCTCGCCGACCGATTGAGAATGCAGGTGGGGCTTATGTCAACTGGTCACCTACGCGCAAGCAGCGCTAAGCTACATTAATTGCGGCATCCAATAACGACAGACAGGAAAACTATGCGTGCCTTCAAGAGTTCGCTGCCATTGGGCCTGCTCGTTGGCCTGGTGGCGCTTCAGTTCCCCGTCGACACCGTGCGAGCGGCAACGGTGAGCGCCACCGACATCGTGTCGGCGAGCTCCGGCCAGTGCACAACCGTCTCCGGTGGCAGCAAGACCTCGGGCGTCGCCGTCGTCCAGACGCCGTGCGCCGGCGCTGCCGGCCAGAGCTGGTCGTTGGTGGCCGTTGGCAATTACTTTCACATCGTATCGGTGACCAGCGCCGAGTGCCTGAACGTCAGCGGTGGCTCCTTGAGCGCCGGCGCGGCGATCATCCAGTGGCCCTGCCAGGCGGCCAGCGCCAACAATGACCAGTGGTCGATCGTCAGCGTCGGCGCCTACTACCATCTGGTCAACGCCCGCAGCGGCATGTGCCTGAATGTCTCCGGAGGCTCGCAATCCTCCGGTGGCCCGCTGATCCAGTGGACTTGCCAGACCAATCAGATCATCGACAACAATGATCAGTGGAGCCTTGACGTCCCGTCGCTGCCGGCGGTGCCGTCGACCTGGAGCGCCGTGATCAACCTGCCGGTGACACCGATTGCCATCGCCAATCTGCCGAACGGCAAGCTGCTGATGTGGTCGGCGTTCGAACAGTACAGCTACGAGGGCGACATCGGCAATGCGGCCGGCCAGACCTGGACCGGTGTGTTTGATCCCGCCACGGACCTGTCCACCGACGTGCTGGTGACGAACACCGGCGCGGACATGTTCTGTCCGGGTACCGCCGTGCTGCCGGATGGCCGGGTGCTGGTGAACGGCGGCAGCAGCAGCCCGAAGACCAGTATTTATCAGTACCTGACATCCAGCTGGAGCGTCTCCGGAGAGATGAACGTAGCGCGTGGCTATGAGGCGGACACGCTGCTGTCGACCGGCAATGTGTTCACGCTCGGAGGCTCGTGGAGCGGCGGCGATGGCGGCAAGACCGGCGAGGTGTGGAACAGCAGCACTGGCACCTGGAAGGAATATTCCGGCATTCCCGAGACCAACATCGTGGGTCCGGACCCGGCGGGAATCTATCGCGGCGACAACCACCTGTGGCTGTTCGCGCAGAGCGGTGGCGCGGTGTTCCATGCCGGTCCGAGCGCGCAGATGAACTGGATCACCACCAGCACCGGCACCGGCACCATCCAGTCCGCCGGCAATCGCGGCGCTGATCCCTACAGCATCAACGGCAACGCGGTGCTGTACGACGTCGGTAAGATCCTGAAGGTCGGCGGCGCACCGGCCTACTCGCAGGACCAGGGTACGGCCTATGCGACCAACTCGGCCTACCTGATCGATATCACGGCCGGCGTCGGCAAGACCCCGACGGTGACGAAACTCACCTCGATGAGCTACCAGCGCGCCTTTTCCAACGCCGTGGTGCTGCCGGATGGCGAGGTGGTCGTGGTCGGCGGACAGAGCGTGCCCGAGCCATTCACCGACAATGCCGCGATCCTGGTGCCGGAGATCTGGAGCCCGGTGACAAAAACATTCCGCCTGCTCAATCCGATGCAGACGCCTCGCACCTACCACAGCACGGCGATCCTGTTGCCGGACGGCCGGGTGTTCGTCGGCGGCGGCGGACAGTGCGGCACCGGTTGCGCGCAGAATCACCTGACCGCTGAGATCCTGACGCCCCCATACCTGCTCAATGCCGACAGCAGCGCGGCGACGCGCCCGGGCATCATGGCGGCCACACCCAGCGCCACGCTCGGCGGCAGCATCACGATCACCACCCAGGCAGCGGCCTCGTATGCGCCGGTCGCCTCGTTCGCGCTGATGCGCCTGTCGTCAGTCACCCATACGGTCAACAACGACCAGCGCCGGATACCTTTTTCCACCGCCTTGGGGAATGCCACAGTCACCGGCGCGCAATCCTGGCAACTGGCCATCCCATCGGACCCCGGCGTGGTCTTGCCCGGGTATTACATGTTGTTTGCGCTCAGTGCCAGCGGCGTGCCGAGTGTGTCGACCACCGTCCAGCTGACGCAGTAGCCGCATGGCCGTATCGGGTCCGATGCTGCAGCTGGTGGGCGGCCTGGCGCTGCTGTCGGCGGTCGCGCGGGCCGATGCGCCACCAGCGGATCCGGAATTTCTCCTCGGCCAGGCGCTGTTCGTCGGCCACGCGGACCTGCAGGGACGCGTCCGCACGCACCTGGTGGACCTGCCGCCGCAGGTCATACGTTGCGGCAATTGCCATGCGGCCGGCACGGGCCCGGATGTCGCGCGCTCACTGGCGCCGCGCCTGACACGGGACCTGCTGCTCGAGCCGCGCGCGCGGCGCGGTGGCCCGGTATCGATCTACGATCCGGACAAGTTCTGTACCTTGCTGCGCAAGGGCGTTGACCCGGCTTATGTGCTGGTCAGCATGGAAATGCCGATCTACACGATCGATGACAGCAGCTGCCGGGCGCTGTGGCAGTTCCTGACGCGGAGCGAGCATGCATCGAGCACACACTGACCTCGGCCGCAGGCGGGTATGCACCGGCGCGCTGGCCGCATGCGCGCAGGCGCTGTGGCTCGGCGCGCCGCGCGCGCAGGCCCAGCTGGTCGGCGCCGATCACGGGCGGGTGAATCCGCCGGTGCCGATCCCGGATGTCCCGGTGCGATGCGCCGATGGCGGCAGCGCGAGCCTGGCTGCCATGGTTCAGGGCCGCGCCACCGCGCTGCACCTGATGTTCACCGGCTGCTCCACCGTGTGCCCGATCCAGGGTGCCATCTTCCAGCGCGTGCAGAGCCTGCTGCCCGACCAGGGCGCGCACGCCATCCAGCTGCTGTCGCTGAGCATCGATCCTGTCGGCGACACACCCGCCGCGATGCGCGCCTGGCTGAAGCGATTCGATGCCCACGAGGGCTGGATCGCCGTGGCGCCGGACCCGAAGGATCTGGATTCGTTGCTCGAGCTGTTCGGCCAGGGGCGCAATGCCGTGGAGAGCCACGCCACCCAGGTCAACATCATCAATCGGCGCGGCGAGCTGGTGTGGCGCACCCAGCAGCTGCCCTCGGCCGATTCGATCGCCGACATCCTGCGCAAGGTGTAGCCGATCGGCGCATCGAGCGGCGCCTGCCATCAGCATCAGGCTTGCGCGAGCGCCGCCTCCGCCGCCGCGGCGTGGCGAAACAGCTGCCGGTCCAGTGTGCCGCGGCACGCCAGCGTCAGACCGACGGGCGCCTCGCCGTGGGCGTGGATCGGAATCGAGATTGCGCAGCCGTCGAGAAAGTTCACCAACGTCGAGTTGCGCAGCACCAGCGCGTTCATCCGCAGGTATTGCTCGTCGGACTGAAGATCCGCCAGGCACGGCGCTATCACCGGCACCGTCGGCATCAGGAACGCATCGAAGTCGGCGATGCGCGCCTCGACGCCGGCGATAAAGGCTTTGCGCGCCTGCAGCAGGTCGATATAGTCCGCCGCGCTCTGCCCGGCGCCAATCTCGATGCGTGTGCGTATTCGCGGATCGTATCCGGCCGCGCGCCTCGCCAGCAGCGGGCGGTGCCAGGCGTAGGCCTCCGCGGTCGCGAGCGTACCGCGAGCGTGGATCGCGGGCAGCTCGGCAAACTGCGGCAGCTCGATCTCGCTGATGCGCGCGCCCGCGGCCGACAGCCGCGCGAGCGCGCGCTCGAAATCGCCGGCAACATGCCGGTCCATGTCTGCGAGCACCACGGTGCGCGGCAGTGCGAAGCGCCGTCCGGACAGCGAGCAGCCCGCCAGGTCCGGGGCAGGCTCGTCGGCCAGCAGCGCGTCGAGCCGTGCGCAGCAGTCGACCGAGCGGGCGATCGGGCCGATCGAATCGAGACTGGGCGACAGCGGTAGTGCGCCGTCACGCGGCACGCGGCGCGCCGTCGGCTTGTAGCCGACCAGTCCGGTGAATGCGGCTGGGATGCGGCACGAGCCGCCGGTATCGGTGCCGAGAGCGCCGTGCGCCATGGCGTCGGCGACCGATACCGCCGCTCCGGACGACGAGCCTCCCGGAATGCGCTGCTGGTCGCGCCGCCAGGGATTCAACGGCGTGCCGTAATGCGGATTGAGGCCCAGGCCTGAGAAAGCGAATTCGGTCATGTTGGTGCGGCCGATGAGCACCAGGCCCGCTTGGCGCAGGCGTGCCACGCTGGGCGCATCCACCGCGGCGGGCGCGCGGTCCGACAGCACTGTCGAAGCCGCTCGCGTCACCTGGCCGGCGATGTCGAACAGATCCTTGATCGACACCGGAATGCCCGCGCAGGCAGGCAGCGCCGCGCCGCGCGCGCGCTGCGCGTCGATCGCGTCTGCCTGCGCACGCGCCGCCGCGCGATCCACCTGCAGGAAAGTCCTGCCACCCTCGCCGGCAGCGTCGTCGATGCTGGCGAGGCACGCCTCCACCAGCGATCGGCTGCTGCAGCGGCCGGCGCGAAGGTCCATCGCCAGCATCGCCAGCGTGATGCACGGTTGGCGCACCGACACGCTAGTCGGGGGGAGCGAGCCGGAACTCCGGCACATCGGTGCCTGCCATCAGCACTTGCAGCAGCGCCTCGATCTGCTCGCGATCGACCTCATCGAAGCGGCCCAGCTGCGGGCTGTCCAGGTCGAGCACGCCCACCAGCCGGCGATCCTTGAACACCGGCAGGACGATTTCCGACTGGGATGCCTCGTCGCACACAATGTGCCCGGGGAATGCGTGCACATCGGGCACCAGCACCGCGGCACGGCGCAGCGCCGCGGTACCGCATACACCATCGCCCACGGCAATGCAGGAGCAGGCCGGCTTGCCCTGGAACGGCCCGAGCACCAGATCCGACCCGCGCAGCAGGTAGAAGCCGGCCCAGTTCAGGTTCGGCAGGCTGTTGAACAGCAGCGCGGCAAAATTGGAAATGTTGGCCAGGAAGTCGGTCTGGTCGGCGATCAGATCGCGCAGCGAGCTGCGCACGGAATCGTAGACCGCAGCTTTCGCGATGCGATTCTTCGCAAGGTCATCCTTCGTAATGCCATTCTTCGCCAAGTCATCCACAGGGTAGCGCATCCTATCGAGGCGCCCAGTGCCCGGCCGCCAGCCGCCAGCCGCCATCGCGGGTCTGCACCCAGCGGTGCGGCACCCAGTAGTAGCCAGGCCGGCCTGGCGCCCAATGCCCGGCCAACCATACATGCCGGCC
>Ga0181525_10003057_pt1 | contig 13391 bp, 23 predicted proteins | sample PEATcosm2014_Bin_48_FD_121100 | JGI IMG/M metagenome (GOLD analysis project Ga0181525, IMG submission 121100) | Peatland microbial communities from MTU Mesocosm Facility, Houghton, MI, USA - PEATcosm2014_Bin06_10_metaG | ecosystem: Environmental > Terrestrial > Soil > Wetlands > Peat | place...
AGGCCGAACACATGGCTGCACCGACCAATGCTGCATACGTGAAGAAATCCCTTGCCAACTCGGAGCCGTCCACACATGGCCTATCGCGACATTTCGCTGCGCTGCGGAATTTGGTCGCTATCGGGGCATGGCGGACTCTGGCAAGCCGAACGCCCTGCAGATTTATGGGTTCACGGCCTAAACTATTTGAAAATCAGAACGTGTTCGGAGGAAAATGCCAATAATCTTCAGAGCACATAGACGCCAAGAATAAAAACGGCAGCTCCGGCGAACATGCCGAACAAGAGCAAGCCAATTAGCTCTTCGCCGTCCATAACATACCCGCTCGGCGTTCTGTCGTGTTGTCCGCACGAAGCTGAAGGCAGACGCTATTTACTCTTGATCCGCAATGGCGCAGATCGGTGCGTGACTGAAGTCCCCTTTTTTGAACTCCGCCAATTGATGATTCGCGTGATACCATTATACGGGCGACAATATGATTTTTGGAGGCGCAAAGACGGCGAACGGCTGGTTGCTTAAACAGCGCTATTGGCAGCCATCGGTCTTGGCCGGCGGTTGTGCGCTAGCTCGATGGAGCGCTCATTGCGAAGGCCCCACGCGTGGCGTTCGCTGAGGACCGCGCCTGGGGCCGAACTGCGTTTGCCCGGCGCTACGCCGGGTCAAACGTCGCCGGTTCACTGTCATACCCCTGCCGAACGTTAATGAGGTTTAGCCAACTTTTGCCCAGGAGTAGCCACATCCACAGGTCAGCATCATTGTCACTGCTTTTCGCCATGCGCAAGCAGCGCGAGCATTCTTCGGTGGGAATGCTGTAATTGCTCCGCTCAACCATACCGCAGTTTTGCCCCTAATGCTTCATCCTCTAGTGTATTATAACTGAGTCGGCTCCTCATTGAGACTGATCTTTTCAACAACTCTGGCTGTTTGGCGAAGTTCACCGCCAGCCGGCTCCACTTGGTCACAAGATAGAAATTTGTTGCCGTCGGCCCCGCTGTTGCTTGAAGCGTGGGGGTTGAGCCGCAGATAGTGTCGGCGTGACCGCAGACGCAATTGTTACGCCTTAACGTGATGCGCACTCCACGGCGAACCCTCTTCTCGTCGGGCGAGCCCCCGTGGCGAGATCTTGTCGCCATGATCTTTCACGTCGCGACAACACGTAAAATGGCATATTCTCCGAATCAGCTAAAAATTCGATGGATAGGTTGGAGCGACGGCCGTTTTTCAAGGATTTTTGGGCGTGATAGCCTCACGCCAGGGGTGGCTTTCCTAACCTACTGTCTGGGAGACGATATCACAGAACATGTAGAAGAGTGAAAAGGCCCCAAATTAACAAGCCGATCCAAGCCAACGTGAGTATTATGCCGAAGGCGATCAGCGCGAGATAAATCTTCTCAGTTGCTGGCACGGCATGGTCTCACGCTCTTTGTCGAGTTGCTGATTTTCGACTTAATAGCACGCGCGTGAGACGCAAGTCGTGTCAAACGGTAGAGTTAACCGGCAATCGAGACGTTCTCCTTTGGAGCTCAATAGCGATGCTGGACCCGTTGATTACTGGGCTTCCCCCAATCTTTGTTCCTCATTTTTGGGAACGTAAGGCTGCGAAATAATTCCGGAGATAGGCTTCGGAACTTTCTCAGCGCGGCGGGTCAAGGCCCCAAACGGTGAGCCGTAGTTCACGGTGGCACGCAAGACAATCATAGTCGCGGACGTGCGACACGTCACTTTCCGGCAACGAGAACATCCGTGAAATATGCATTTCCTTTCCGCACCGACACGCGGGCAATGCGGTGCAGTCGGGACTAAAGATCGTTCGTAGATCAGACATGGAACTGCCATCGCCGGGATCGGTAATCCGGCCTCAGGTATCTCACAAGTTTAGCATTCGATCTGGGCCAATCCCGAAAGCCGCTTGATCGGCACGATGGTTTTCTACTTCACGCTGCGTCCTCGAAACCAAAAAAAGAGAGCCAAGAGCGCAAAACCCACTGCCGCCACTAATAGCGGGCGGCTCAACCAAACCCAGCCGGGTGACAACGCAACGGCGGTAAACAAGAATGCTCCGGCCAAACCAACAAACCACGCTTTATTTGTCCCAAAGCCCATGATGATCCTCGCCCGCGCGCTTAGCCGTCGAGGCTTTGCACGGTTGCCTGCAATTCCCTGCTCATGCTCCCGCCCCATGTCGTCCAGGTATTCCAGTTAACTTTCGTCGGTTATTTGCTTTTGTTCCAGCAATACATTGCGTACAGAACACAGCCAACGGCAACGACGATTCCGCAAAAGCTAATCCCTACCCAGTGGTGTTCATAAGGCTGTGATGGGTGGCCAATTCAAAAAAACAAAAATCAGAAAGCCGGCAAAAGTGCCGAGCAGAAACAAGATTATGAACTCCTCAATATTCAAGCTGCGGGCGGCTGGCACGAAGTCAACCAGCCGCTGATCTTCGGCCGGCAACTCCAGGAATGCAATCCGCATCTCTGAGGCTGCGACGCTCAAACGCTGTATTAGCTCGGCGTCGATAAGAAAAAGCTTGTCTTCTTCGAGCTCGCTTGGCTGGGGCTGCGTCATGAGAGCATCATAGCGTTATTCCTCGGAGAAAAGAATTGCCCTGGCGATCAAACAGAAAGCCCCGGTGAATGACCGAAGCTTTAGGTTAGGTGCAATTCTATCGTTATTGAACCGCCGCAGCGGGGCTTTGGTAGCCGACATCGCGTTCAGTACCCTACAAGTCCGGATTGAACGCGCGATGGTGTGTCGTGACTAGAAACGCTACTTAAAGAGCACAGCCGCCCAGCCTGCAAGGACGCCTCCGGTCACAATCACAAGGAGCAAGGTCATTCGAACGGCTGGCCGCTCATCGTGCCAAATGCTCGATGCCTGCTGCAAGCACCAAAGTGCCGGGAAGGGCATTGAACCATTGAAATGCAACGCAAATATCATTCCAGCAATTGCACTTTGCCGATGCACGCTAACGTCGCCCGTTAATGTGAATCCAAGCGAATTTAGGTTAAAATCAGTTGGCAATAGCTTTTCGGGTCGCCGCTCCTATGCTGCCAAACATCAGGAGGCCGAGATGAAACCCATTTTTACGGAAAAGCGGCGCAGCACTCGTTCGCGCGTCTTCTTGGGAGGTGAACTTTTGTTCGGTTCTCAATTCCCTGCGGTCGAATGTCACGTCAAGAACATTTCGCGTGAAGGTGCAAGCATCGTCGTGCAGTGCAGTGCACAATTGCCGGATCGTTTTGATCTTGTCATCAGAAAGACTAACGAACGGCATCAGGCAGTTATAACGCGAAGCAATGGGCGACAGTTCGGCATTGCTTATCTTTCGGCGGCGATTGCGAGTCGAAAGTGGTCATCGCCAACTGAATTGCGACAAACATACATACACCCCGCATCGAGCTAGTCGTTTGCTGAAATTAACAGCGCGGTAGAATCTCGGGATCGCTAACACAGCCTCGAGCAACCTCTCGGGACTTTTCTTTGGGCATGTCTGCATTTGGCAGCTGCCACAACGGCAAAATGCTTGCGCGGCAGCTCTCTTGGGTACAGTCGCGATCTGTTCCTAAGGGCGGGGAGTCCAGTACCGACTTGTTTCGAGCCTAATGGCCCAGTTTGAATTTGATGCTAGCTTCCGCCTGTCCGTGGCCTTGTCAATTTAGAGCCGTACGAAGCGGATAGGTCCAATGGACCATCTCGACCCAGTGTCTGAGTTTGAGGCCCTGATTTTCGATTGTGACGGGACCCTAGTTGCAACCTCGCCGGTGTATGGTCGAACCTGGGCGACTGGATTCAGAATATCTGGCAAAGACATGCCGCTGGATTGGTACGCGCCGCGCGCCGGTATGTTGGAATATGTCCTCCTCGATGATTTGAGAATTGCGCTGGCGTGAAGTTCGACCGTCACGAGGTTGTTCGAGTTATGCGGGATGCTTTTCTGGGGGAATTGCTCAGCATCAGCGTCTCTGGAAAATTTTGTACCCACCCCAAAAAAGAGTTTTGCAACACAATCAGAGGCCCAGCTGCCGCGTTAGCCAGCTACCGGCGCGGCGCCTTGTGACGGCCCCAGCTGGCTAAGAACAGTTTGCGCTTTTGTCGCGGCCTTGCGTTCGTCATCGGTGCTCATTGATTTGGGCGGTTTTTTCGGACGTCGCTCCAGCGCGCTGTGCATCACTCGCCCAAGGCGTGGTCAATAGGCCGGACAACCCGGCGGGGGTTCGGATGCGCTCGCTCGATCCCAATGCGCTACCAAGAACGTTCTGTTGTAGTATCAACACAGAATCGCTTTGTTAATTGTCGCAATGGGGCGCTTCCGTGAGAAATTCGCCAGATCCTACTGATATACACGTCGGTACTCGTATTCGCATGCGTCGGTTGATGCTCGATATGAGCCAAACGGATCTCGCCGTAGTGGTTGGCGTGGCATTCCAGCAGGTGCAAAAATACGAAAGAGGTACCAACCGCATCAGCGCGAGCCGCTTGCAACAAATGTCGCGCGTTCTGCAGATACCAATTGCTTCCTTCTTCGAGGGCTTACCAAGTCCAAGCCGATCAAAAGGAAAACACGACGCAGCATATCCCTCTTACGTCTCCAATCTTCTCGCCACCCCCGACGGACACTCGCTCGCGAGAGCCTTCATTCAAATTAAAGATCGGCCGCTTCGCTTGTCCATTCACCTGGTCGAAGAGATTGCGGGTCCAGCCGAGTGACCGCCGACCCCATCTCATCTCTATCCACACGCTCCGAACATAAGTCGTGATGCGAATGAAAATCGATAGCACACCATTTCGCAGGCATTGGGCGTTAGAGTCCGCGAAGACGTTTATCTAATGAATGACTTGAATATGTTCGGCTCGGGCTCCGCGAGGCGCAACGCTTGTTTCTCACAAATGGCTTTCAGCAGCTACATCAGAGCTGGCACACCTTCACGCACGACGCGCTCATAAGCTTCGACGTCACTCTTGATGAGGTATCTCAAATTTGCCTACGGAATACTATCGGTCGATAAACGGCCTCTTATTCAAAAAGGTCATGCCACTTTTGAGTGATCTCTCTTTGGTGATCGCGATTGATCGGATAGCCCCCTGATACCAATTGCTTGACTTAGACTTGGCGGTCTTGCCCGCAACTTTTGTCTTCTGGCTCGCGGCGACTTTGGATTTCGCAGTGCCTGCAGCAATCAGATTGTTCTTGCGCATATTCCCTCCGGTTATCTTTCGTTGCACAAAATACCACCCCGATCTGCATGGGGCGTACCATCTACGTCACATAGGCCGAACTAGATTGGGAGTGCGCGACGATCGCTCGATCATGCCATCCAAAACGGCTTGCAGCCTTCGATGGTAACGTGACGGCGCGACACACCAATATCCCGCAAAGCTCGGTCACTGAGACTGGCTAGGTCGTGGCGCGAAGTTGCGCGCCCTAGCCATCTCGCGATGCGCTTAGTCTGCTGGCTGATTGTGTTCATGGCATCCTCACAGGAGCGGGTAACATTCCAACCATCCCAGCGATATAGTCCCACCCAGTCCCACCGAATGTGACCTCCGGCACAAAAACGCGCATTTCCGAAGTGTTTGTTTCTTTTGCGGCTTTGAGCGCGACGCGTCCGATAAGGCCTTCACCCCGCGCAAATAATAAGCGCGCGCCCTGGGGATGTCGGGGTTTCGCGGAGCGGGGTGCGTGCCCGGATGTACGGCCCTGCCCCGCAACGGCGCCAAGTTTTCAACGGTATTTCACCATCTTGGTTTCGGAGTACCCGCATGAGGCGCACTCGTACATTCGCTTCTCATACCCCGGCTCGGCAGGCTCTATGAGACCGAGCCGCATGGGTTGTCTGCACTTCGGACACGGCCCAAAGGTAAGCGGTTGCGAAGGCGGATTCCGAAGCGGTTGTGCCATATCTGCACCTTAGAAGAGGAGATTCGGACTTCACGAAGGCAACGCAAATACTGCATCGTTACCGCGGCTGGCACGGCACCCTTTCGACATTCAGCACTAGACACAGCGAGACAAGATCAAGATCATTGATCCGTGGGCGGCATCGTTCATCACGCAGTTACATGCCGCTATGTGTCGCGTCGATGACACGATTTCCTCCCAAGTTAGCGCTAGGTGCGGCGCCCGCACGTTTGAGCAATATAGCTAACGTCAAGCGCTCCTCTATTGAAGAGTGCGTCCGATTTCGTTCATGGGATTTTTACCGATTATCATCAAAGTCTCAGCGAGATATTCGCTCTTCCACGGAACTCAGATAATGTTGCAAAGACACGCGACCATCTTGACCGCCGTGCGCCTCCTGCGCGACGAAAACGGAGCAACTGCAATCGAATATGCGATGATCGCCTCCGGCATCGCTGTCGCGATTGCTGCCACGATCCTGATACTGGGTTCGTCAGTTACCGGCCTTTTTACCAACGTTGCCACAGCGCTCAAGTAGTTAAGCGGGCGCCAAGCGGCTTTCATTGCCGAGCGGTCAGCCGCTGTCAGATGATGACATATTCGCTTCCGCTCTGGGATCGAGCCCGCTTATTCAGCCCCTCCGTGGAATTAGCGAAATCCTCAATTATTTTCGTGGCACCAATTACCCGCAGCGACCTACGCCACCCGTTTCACCCCCGATGATGGCTTCCATGTAATTCTGTCGCAATCCGCTATGGAATGGCGAAATTCACGTCCCGAATTCGGGGCGCGCGAAAAACTTAAAATGCGCGCAACGATTTAATTTCATAAGCTCCGTTCACTTCACTAGACTGAGCCGTGTCCGAAGCAGTTCTCCGCTGGCAACCGCTACCGGCGCCTCATTGTCGCTGGGCTTGCCACGTTCGCGTTGTTCAGCAGACGCCGGCCAAGCTTCGATAAGGGTGAGCCAACCCTCGGCCAGCGACTGCCACTGTAATTGTGCATCTCGGTCCGATGTAAGCCGAGATGCCGCCATGCAGGCGTGCGCCCGCTTACGCCGCTCTTCTATGGTCATCATCGCCACCACTCCAAGCAATCCTTATACACCCGCGGGCTTGTGCCGTCGCGGTAATTTTTGGCGCGCCACTGGGCGGCGACACATGTCAAATTGGCGGTTTGCGATGGAGTGTTCGGTTATAGTGCCTTCTCGACTGCGCCGGTCGCCCACCTTCGAGTCCGTCATCAGGGCGATCGTGTTGCAAAACTCTTTTTTGGGGTGGGTACAAAATTTTCCAGAGGCGCTGGTGCGCTCGCTCGAAAATGATGTGAGGGGGGAGTCACATGATTGATCTGATTTCTAACCGGCGACCTTCCTAAGCTCTTTGCAAGGTATTGGATCGCCAAAGCCCAGTCCGGCGAGCACACAGCGAAATTTTGCAAGCATGTCATTTTTGAGTTTTGCAACACAATCAGGGTTTTAGCTGCCGCGCAGGGTTGATGGTCGAGCCGCGGCACTTGTAGTGGTGGAAAGTCTGAAAGCGCTTGACCCAAACGGCCGAAGCGGACATTCGCGGCCCCGGGGCCGACCTCGCGGCGCTTATTGCGGGTGAGCTTCGGCCGGGTGTGGAAGAGACCGTAAATGTTCGAATACTTGCCCGGCATCGCGCACGGGTTGAAATAGCCGCCGCAAACCGGGCAGCGCTGGAAGCGCCCGGGTTTGGCCTTTGGCTCGAGGGAATGATTAGGAAGCACCATTCCGCCGAGATAGGAACGAGCGGTGCGTAGCCAAGTCTGCTTGATCGTCGCACACAAGATCAAATTGCTCTGGAAGTAGTGCCCGGTGCATGCCGCCAATATTTTTCAATCGGAGCATTTTCGGCTGTGGAGACCAGCCCGCGGTCTATAGCGGACATTGCGAAAAGAAGGGCATCGGCCGCCGTTCTCGTGTCAGCGCCTATCACAAAAGCGCTTGTTCTTATTTGCCCCTTGGCCTTGAATCGCTTTCGATCCTTTCGACTGATCTTGGCACGCCATTTGCCCGGCGCTCGTTCAAAAGCGCAAACAAAGAATTGTCTGTATTCCATTTCCAGCCCCCACCCCGACACTTGGGTATTCGAGTAAGGCTCCGGGACCGCAAATTGACGGAAGTGTGGTGTTACCGTGGCGGGGCTCTTTTGAGAAACGCGGTTGATGGTCTTACCCAAATCGAATTCGACTTAGAATCGATGAGCAAGACCACCTTTGAAGATATTCATAGACGAGGTGGCGCTCTTGGCTGGTGTAGTGACAACGCCTGCCAAGCTGACATCCGTACTATTGAAGTTCGGCGTTTGAAAAGCCCCGACGGCCTGGATTCCGACGTAAACGCCGCTCCTGTTGTAATTTTACACTGACTCCCCTTCACTACCGACGCAAGCAGGACGTCATGACGTTAAAATAGGACGACCTTATTAGATGGATACTGCCTGCCGGCGGTCTGGCTGCTCTAATGGTGACGCTTTACATTTGGATTTGGAGAGCTGGCCACGCCAATGGAATTTGGCGGAGAGGGAAGGGATTCGAACCCCCGATACGGTCGCCCGTATTCCGCATTTGCGCGGAAGCCTTAAGCCACTCAGCCACCTCTCCCCCTCGCTTGTCTGGCACCGAAGAGGTTACTGCTGAGTGAACGGCCTGTGATTGTCCTAAGTTCCCTCTTCGCTTGTTCGCCAGCTAGACCGCACGCGACTCAGTTATAAAAGGTACTGGAAAGCTCTGGCTACCCTTTTGCTCATTGATTTAGTGAGGCAATCGAAATGCCAAAGGGCACGATCCGGCTACCAGCTCGGCGTAATAGCTGCGAGGCCGCTAATGCCGGAGGCGACAACGCTGCCAATGGTCGCGGAGTTCGACGACTTCGTTGGCCGGCCTGCCGTACCGCGCACGCAATTGACTTGCGCAAAGTTGATCGCCACCGCGCGGTGCCGTACCAGTCTCATTCCTGCGCTGTCCTGCCGCTCGTGTCGGCCGAATGCGCCGTTTGCCCAGCTCGCGCGGCTGTCACGGACTCGCATCAGGGACGAGACGCGTGAGGTGCGCTGACCTTCGCGGCAATTCAGTCCTATGACTCAAGTTGATCGTCGTGGCAGCGTGGAGAACCAATAGCCAGCGTGCGTAGCTCTTTCAGGCAGCGGCGCAACGCCAAGCGAATTTTTAGGTCCGGCAAGGTCTTTGAGGCAACTGACCGTTCAATGATTTGCAGGTCAAGAATGGCTTGATCAAGCACAAATGGATCCCTTGCTCGCCTGATGCGAGTAAGGGCTAGGTTTAGCTGAGTCGGTTAACAAACGGTTCATCCGTCAACCCCAACATCTTCGCAAGGCGGTCTGCCTCGGCATCGATTGGGGAAACGAATTCCGGGTCTTCAGGCAGCGCATTGGGAGCAAAGGCTGATTTCTTCGGAGCGGCCGCGGGAGCTGCGCTGGAGTTTTCGCCAACGGCTAACACGCCGAGAACGTCAGAGATTTCTACGATCGCTTTCTCGACCGCGAGCATTGCTTGGTATTCACGAACCGTCATCAGCCGGTCCATAATTTTTTGCTTCGCAGCCTCCAAACTAACCGCGAGATCGGGAATATTTGAAACTTCCGCAATTGACGTTTCGATCGCCAAAAGCGCTCGGAATTCCGGCACTTTTATCAACTGCTCTTTGACCCTCTCCCTGACGCGCTCAAGCGACTGGATAACTCCGGGCGACTGAAGAATCTCTGATGACTCGACCGCTGACTGCGACTGCAACATTACTGACCGCCTCTGCCACGCTGGTGATATTGAGCTGGTGATCAAATAGCTTGCTAAGGTATGAGTCAACTGACGGGACAGCTTTGTGGGTGACGCAGCGACCGTCTTTCAGGCCTTTGGTTTGGCCTGATCGCCGCGAATATTGCGCGCCTAGCGGCGTAGAAATCAAAGCGCTCCATCGACCATAACGGCCATGAATGTGGGCGACTGGCGCGGCAGCGACGGGTCGGGAGGAGACGTTTAGTTGTATGATAGACTGCGAACATCCACCGAGAGTTTTAGCTCATGTATTCAAAACTTGCCTCGGCAGTCACCCTGCTCGCAGGATCTGTTCTTTTTGCGCAAACTGCCTGCAGTACTCAGCGAGGGCATCAAATCCATCGTGTATACACGGCACAACCGGAACGACGGATCGCTTGCACCGTAGTGGGGTGCATTCCTGTCCCACCGGAGTGTGGACAGACATATGGCAGAACCATGGGTGGGCTTCCGACTGGCTACGATGTGATCCTCTGCCCGCCGGGGGTCTGGCCCCTTAAGTAAAACGAATCAGTCGCGATGAAGGCACTCCACGAGCATCTCATGGCACAGACGGCCGTATATCTGGCCGCTTTTGGCCGATTTTGTTGCAAAAGGATTTGAAGGGCGTGTGGGTCATTCCGAGGACCTTTTGAGGCCGAGGCGAGGCCATCGTTTTGCGCGAGCCCGATGCGGAGCGGGAGTCTGTGACGTATCGGAAACCCTGACGCTGCAAACTGAACGCGGCGCTCACGGAACGCACGCGATGTACGACCGGCGGGGAACGAGCCACAAGCTTGGCGAGTCGCCTCATGTTTTGTGCGATCGCCGCCAGCGTGAACTCGAACTGCGCGCCGCTCGGGCCGCGAAGACGCAATCGGTCAAGCCGCAGAATGCGCTTCAGGTGCGCGAACAGCATCTCGACCTTCTTGCGATCACGGCGCGATTGCGCGAACGTCGACGTTTTGGCCAGCGCCCGGGCGACATCGCGTGCAGCCTCAAGCGGCTGTCCGAAACTCAGCTGTGCTCCAATTGATTTCTAGCCCATAGTGGGGGTCGAGTGTCACCCGCCGGAGCCCGAGATGCATGTGATTGAGGCGCCGACAATGCCGCTGATGAGCCGAACTGTTCTGGATGCTTAAAGGAGTAGATAAATGGGACGGCAAATTGTAGTTGTCATTTGCTCGGCAGTCTTCGGACTTTTGACGTTGTCTTCGCACGCCTTGGCACAACAAAAGACAGTAGCGGCATGCCAGGAGGAATGGAGGGCCAACAAGGCCGCCAATCAAGCTAATGGAGTGACAGAAAAGGCCTACGTCGCTGACTGCCGCGGCGGCGCTGCAGCGGCTCAAACCACTACGGCTCCGGCGGCGCCAGCGACTCCTCCGGCAGCCGCTGCGCAACCGGCTGGCGGACAAAAGACAGCCAAAGCGTGCCGAGAGGAATGGCGGGCGAATAAAGCTGCTAATCAAGCCAGCGGAGTGACCGAAAGTGCGTATGTCGCCCAATGTCGCGGCGGCGCTGCGCCTACACAAACCACTACGGCTCCGGCGGCGCCAGCGACTCCTCCGGCAGCCGCTGCGCAACCGGCTAGCGGACAAAAGACCGCCAAAGCGTGCCGAGAGGAATGGCGCGCGAATAAAGCTGCTAATCAAGGCAGCGGAGTGACCGAAAGTGCGTATGTCGCCCAATGTCGCGGCGGCGCTGCGCCTACACAAACCACTACAGCTCCGGCAGCACCGTCGGCTCCTGCTTCTACAGCAACGCCAGCTGCGCCGGCGCCAACGGCAACTGCTCCTTCGAGCCAGCCGGTGTCCCCACTCGCACCTGCCACCAAAGCGGCCCCCACCACTCCGGCAAATCCGGTCGGGGCGAACCAATTTTCAACCGAAGCGCAGGCTAAAGCCCGCTGCCCCACCGATACCGTTGTGTGGGTCAATTTGAAGTCTAAAGTCTACCACTTCAGCGGAACCAGAAATTACGGAAACACAAAGAGTGGCGCATACATGTGCGAACGCGATACCGCGGCAGAGGGAATGCGCGCTGCAAAAAACGAGAAGCATCCGTGAACCAATCAACATCTAAGTACTGAAAGAACGGCTCGGCCTCAGAGCATCAGCCGGAAAAATCTACCCTCCGGCGATCCAATGTTCGGCCTCACTGCGGGCAAACACACCCAATAGTTGGGTTCGGCGGATTAAACGGCGGCGGCGGACAATAGAGCTTCGATCTGTCGAAAGGCGGCCGCATTGGCGGCGGCGCGCCACGTGACCAATCCCATGTTGGACAAGCTGGCAGCGAGCCATTGGCTGGTAAAGGCACAGTCCTGTTGACCAAGGGAATAGGCGGCGTTTGGAGGATCGCACCAGGCGCAGGAGGGCTAGTATGCGAATTAGGCACCCCTGGAACAGGCGCCTGGGGCGGACCAACAATCGAGACCGCAATGTGAATAGTCGAACTTCCGCTCACTGAGTTGATCGGGCCCGATACTCCATTGATCGTACCCGATACTTCGACGGCAAATGAATCTTCACCCTGAAAGTCAGACTTTGCCGCGTACGAGAAAGCTGGACCTAGCAATGTTACTTGACCGGACTGCGGTGGAGAAATCAGTTTTAAATTGGCGATTGTGACATTGGCAAATCGAACGCCGCGAATGCAGCTCTGACTACTGCGAATTCTCATGTTCCAATCGACGGTGTCGGATTTCAACTGATAACGTGGACCACTGATGAGGCACTCATCAGCAGATGCTGCCCGAATTCCAAGTGACAGGAGGACTAACAAATAAGGACTCACAACTCGTCCGAAAAGCTTTAGCAGCGTTGCTAGTTTCCGAACCATCTGCCTCGCTCGTTTCCAAACCATCTTTGAGCAATTGTCCCGCAAACGAACAGCCGATCTTAAACGATATTCGCGCAATCGCGCACGCCTGGTGCGGCGGTCTAAATGCCGCGCTTTTCCCATCATCGTAATCGCAAAAAATGCCGTGCGTCCTGTGGTGGTTGATGCACGGCTTTGAAGCATTCCGCTAAAGGGGCTCGGAATTATTTTTTGAAAAACAACCCTATGCAAAGTGACCAACAAGGGATTCCATTTTCGCCGCTGCAGGCTTCAATTCCCGATTCGTTTTCTAAGTTGGCAACCATTAGATCGACAAATCTGGATCTGGCGGTGCACAATGAAACCGAAGGCGGGGCTTTTGGATCCGGCGCTCCTCGGGGCAATAAGAATGCCCTAAAGCATGGTTTGTATACGCAACAAGCCCTCAAGGGACGCCGGCGACTGCGGGACCTGTTGCGACAATCGCGTCAGTTGATTCGTTCGGTCAACTGACCACCGTTTGAATTCCGAGGGCAGTGGCTTTGCGAGAGCAATTCAAGTGTCCTTTTTCGTAGGTCTAAAGGTGAGCAGCGTTTTTCGGTTCAGATTTGCCAATGAAGTCGGATGTCGACCGTCGGAGATGGTGATGGCAGGACTATCGTTCTTGCGATGGCGGTGCCGCGAGGTCGCGGATACCTTCTGAACTGATCGACGTGGTGATTTTGATCCTGTCGTCGAAGCGTCTCGGTTTCCAGCCCGCAAATCGGACGCCTGTTCTGGCGTACGCTGCGTCACCCTGACGGCGGCCTCAGGTGGGAACAATGCGGACAGAGCTAACAGTGCGGATTCGTAAGTGACGTTCGCAGAT
>Ga0181525_10003063_pt1 | contig 13375 bp, 12 predicted proteins | sample PEATcosm2014_Bin_48_FD_121100 | JGI IMG/M metagenome (GOLD analysis project Ga0181525, IMG submission 121100) | Peatland microbial communities from MTU Mesocosm Facility, Houghton, MI, USA - PEATcosm2014_Bin06_10_metaG | ecosystem: Environmental > Terrestrial > Soil > Wetlands > Peat | place...
CGTTGTTGGATTTTTCCTTCACCTTGCGTTCGAAGTTGTCGAGCCGTTCCTTGACGAGAGCGAGAAATGCATCCCGATCCACCTGCAGGTGGTGCGCGGCGACAACGGCCTCGTCAATTTCCTTGGTCAAAATTTTCTGGCGCGCGGACTTGGTGAACGGCGAATTGCTTTCCTTGAGAAAACAGCCCTTGCCGGGAATCGTCTCGATGACGCCCTGGCTTTCCAGCTCCGCATAGGCTTTGGCAACCGTGTTGCGATTGACGCGCAGTTCTTCGGCGAGCGGACGGATGGACGGCAGCGGTTCGCCGGTGCGCAGCCCGCCCGAGGCGGCGGCGTAGCGGATCTGGTCCACCAGTTGCAGATAGACCGGCTTGCCGGACTTGAAATCAATTTGCAGGAGCATAAAAACTTACTGACATAGGACACTATGACAGTTGGCGGCAAACGTCAAGAAGTTTTTTTATACCGAAATAGATGGCTGTAGCGGCGGTCTGTGACCGCCGGAGGTTTGCGATGCTCACAGAGCGCCGCTACAACTCAAAACCGCTTCCACGACGCGCTCGACGGTGATGCCGTTCATGCAGCGGAAATCAATCGGGCATTCGCGCAGGAAACACGGCGAGCAGGGCGCGTCGGATTTCAGCATGTGATGCCGCGGGTCGCCCGGCAGGCCGGGGCCGGTCAATTCCGGCGACGTGCTGCCGAATGGCACGACGACCGGCATGCCAAGCGCGGCGGCCACGTGCATCGGGCCGGAGTCGTTGGTGAGCAGGACACGGCAGAGCTTCAGGACGGCCATCAATTCACGGAGAGAAGTCTGGCCGGACAAATTCCGAATGACAAATGACGAGTGACGAATGGCTGTTTCGATTTGGCCTGCAAGCGGCGCATCGGCTTGGCTGCCAAAGATCAGCCAGGCGCAATTCGTTTGCCGCTGGATTTCACGGGCGGCGGCAATAAATCTTTCCGCCGGCCAGCGCTTGGCGGGGCCGTATTCCGCGCCGGGATTCAGGCCGAAGATCGGCTGCGTGATTTCCGACAGCCCGAATTTTATCTTCGCGGCTTCGATTTCCTCCGGCGCGACGAACAATTGCGGCGCGAGCGGTTCGGGATTCGCGCCGAGTGCCGCGGCGAGATGCAAATACTCGTGGATTTGATGCGCGGTTGGCTGTAGGACAGGCGTCGCGCCTGTCTCTGATTTTGTTCCGCTCCAGCGGGCATTTGAATTTGAGACAGGCGCGACGCCTGTCCTACGCTGGATTTCCGCGACGGACAGCTTCCGCATTTTCACGCTGCTAGCGCGCGGGGCGACGGCTTGCGTCAGAAAGAAATTCCGCCAGGGATGCGCGTAGCCGATACGCTGCGGAATTCCGGCAAGCCAGGTTTCAATCGCCGAGCGCGGCGAATTCGGCAGCACCAAAGCCAGGTCAAATTTTCCGCAGCGCAGTTTTTTGGCGGCGGTGAAAACATTTTCGCCGGCGGAAAACGAAATGATTTCATTCACCGCCGGATGATTTGTCCAAAGTTCGCGCAATTTTTCCGGCGTGAGCAGCGCGATGTGCGCGCCGGGGAATTTTTCGCGCAGGCGCAGCAGCGCGGGCGTGGTCATAACGGCGTCGCCCAGCCAGTTGGTTCCGCGAATCAGGATTCGCGGGGCAGATGGCAGATGGCAGATGGCAGATGGCGGATTCATTTCAATCTTTCCAGCGGCGATGCACCCAAAACCAGTTGGCCGGGTCGCGGCGCACGGCGATTTCAAACGCGCGGTTCACGTCGCGCATGATGGCAGCGGTCGAACGCGGCGTGCCATTTTCGCGGGTGGGGATTTCGTCGCCGACTTCGATACGCCAATTTGCCAGGCTGATGCGGTAACAAATGGCGGTGTGCAGCGGACAGTTGTAGCGCAGGGCGAAAACCGCCGTCGCTGTGGAGGTGTCGCAATCGTGGCCGAGAAACGGGATGCGCACGCCCTTGGAACTTTGGTCGGCGAGCAGGCCGAGCAGCAGGCCGGTGTCGCTCATCGCCGCCTTGAGCGCCGCGCCGTCCTTGCGCCGTTCAAAGAAGCGGCAGCCTTCGCTTTCGCGCAGTTCCTCCATGATGCGGTTGAGCGCGGGCTGTTTGAGCGCGCGATAGGTGGCGGCGCATTTGAAGATGGGCACGAACTGTCCGAAGCGGGCGTAAAGCTCGAAGTTGCCAAAATGGCCGATGGCGACGATGCGGCTTTGCGGTCCGGCACCGACCTCGTGCGGCAGGATTTTGCCGGAGAGCGTGAGGTCGAAATGGGGAAGCATCTGCCATGGAGTCATCGCGGCGGTTTTGATCGCGCCGCAATAATTTTCGCCCAGGCGGCGGAAATGTTCCTTCGCAATGGCGCGGATTTCCTCCGGCGATTTTTCCTTTCCGAAACACATTTCCAGATTTTGTAATGCCACGCGCCGGTGCTGCCGGTCGAGCCAGTATGCCAGCGCTCCGGCGGCGCGTCCGAGCCTGGCGACGAACGTCAGTGGCAGCGCCTGAATGAATGCGACCAGTGCGCGAAGAAGCCAGTAGAGCGCGGTGTTCATCAGCGGAAACAGATTTTGCGGACGCAATCCTGAAAGTCGCTGGCGCCGCTGACGATTTTGATTTCGACGCGCATGAAATAAACCGGCAGGTCGCGCCGGTCTATTTTCGGGAAGCGCACGGCGTCCTTCTGCGTGGTGATGATGACCTCGGCCTGGCGTTTCTTGCTGCGGTTGATGGCGTTGAGGATTTCCTGCTGCGTGAAGCGATGATGGTCCACGAAACGCTTGGAATAGAGGAGTTCGCCACCGAGTTTCACGAGGCTCTGCTCGAAGCTTTCCGGCTGCGCGATGCCGCTCAACGACGCGACTTTTTTGCCGCGTAGAAAATCCAAGCCCTTCCGTTCGCCGCTGAACACATCCTCGAAATAGAGCGGATGATGCACGCATTCGATGAGGCCGGCCTCGGAATTATGCTTGGCGATGCGGGCGCGCAGTCCGGCGGTGTCGCCGTCGCTCTTGGTGATGAAAATCGTCTGCGCGCGCGCGAGGTGCGACGGCGGCTCACGCAACGTGCCGCGCGGCAGCAAATGGCCGTTGCCGAACGGCTGCTGGCAGTCAATCAGCACGATATCGTGCCGGCGACCGCGCAATTCCCAGTATTGGAAACCGTCGTCGAGCAGCAGCGTGTCGCAGCCGAATTTTTCAATCGCATAGCGACCGCTTTTCACGCGGTCCTTGTCCACGAGGACGACGACATCCTTGAGATTCGACGCCAGCATGTAAGGCTCGTCGCCGGCCATCTCGGAATCGAGCAGCAGCGATTTGCCATCAGAGACCACGCGCGGCGGCGTCTGGTCCTCGCGCAGGAGGATTTTGTTCAAAAGCTGAATGTGGAGCGGCGCGGGCTTGGAACGGTAGCCGCGCGAAAGGATGGCGACGGTGCGCCCGGCGTCCCGCAGTTCGCGCGCGAACTTTTCGACGACGGGCGTCTTGCCGGTGCCGCCGAGCGTGAGATTGCCGATGGCTATGACCTGGACGCCGAGGGTTTTGTCGCGAAAGATGCGGACATTGTAAAGCCACCGGCGCAATTTGATGGCGGCCTGGAAGACTTTCGAACCGCCAAACAGAAAAGTGCGTGTCAACTTCGCGCGAAAGTCATGGCGCTCCTCGAATATGACCACTTCCAGGAAGAAAGTTTCGAGGGCCTCGGCCCAGCCACGGAATGTTTCGCGCATCGCGCCTCAATGTGCCAAGTCTGGAGGGAGTTTTGAATTCTTAATTTTGAGTTTTTAGTTTCCCGATCGGAGGGCTGCGCTCCTCTTCCAACTAAAAATTCAAAACTAAAACTAAAAAATCAATATCCCAGTTTGGCGACTTCCTGCTGCAGGGCGATTTGAAATTCCTGCACGTCGGCCGGCGACGGTTTGTAGCCCTGCTGTTTCGGCACCACGCCGAGCCGTCCGGTCTGGTCCAGATACCAGTCGGCGGCCTGGCCGTCGCTGAACGTGACCTTGCCGCTGACAATCGCGCCGGGCCGGGTGATTTGATCCACGCTGACTGAAACTTTGCCGCCAAGCGGTGGCAGCGTTCCTTCTGGCGCGGGTGCTTTTTCAGCCGTGAGTTTGGTTGGAGTTGCGGCGGGCGGCTCGGCAACTTTCGGCGGCTCCGGGTCTTTCAACTTCAGCTTCAAATCGTCCACGAGGAAGCGGACTTCCATGTAGGTGAGCTTGATTTTGAATTCTTCCGCCAGCCGGGTTTGGATTTCCGAAAGTTTCGCGCCCTGCAACACCCAAGCGGTGACACGCTGCCGTTGTGCTTCGTCCAGATTCATGCGCGCGAGTCTAACTCAAACCTGCTTCAGAATCCAGTCATAGCCTTGCGCCTCCAGTTCGAGCGCCAGTTCCTTGCCGCCGGATTTGACGATGCGACCGTCCACGAGCACGTGAACGAAATCCGGCACGATGTAATTCAGAAGCCGCTGGTAGTGCGTGATGACAAGCTGGGCGTTGTCGGCGCGCTTCAATTTGTTGACGCCGCTGGCAACGATTTTCAGCGCGTCAATGTCGAGGCCGGAATCCGTCTCGTCGAGGATGGCGAGCTTCGGTTCCAGCACGGCCATCTGGAAAATTTCGGCGCGCTTTTTTTCACCGCCGGAAAAACCCTCGTTCACCGAGCGTTTAAGCAGATCGTCCTTCAGCTCCATCAATTTCATCTTTTCCTTCACCAGCGTGAGGAATTCCATCGCGTCGAGTTCCGGCTGGCCGTGGTGTTTGCGGATTTCGTTTAGCGCGGCCTTCAAAAAATAGGTGCTGTTCACGCCGGGAATTTCGACCGGATACTGGAACGCAAGAAACAATCCCTCGCGTGCGCGCTCCTCGGGATCGAGATCCAGCAGGTCTTTGCCGAGGTAATTGACCGAGCCGTCGGTTACGTCGTAGCCGTCGCGCCCGGCCAACACCGCCGCGAGCGTGCTTTTGCCGGAACCGTTCGGACCCATGACGGCATGGACCTCGCCCTCGCCGATGGTGAGGCTGACGCCCTTCAGGATTTGTTTGCCTTCCACGCCGGCGTGGAGATCTTTGATTTCGAGAATTGGTTTGCTCATTTGTAAAATTTTCGTCCTCGTCCTCCTCCTCGTTCTCGTAATCGAAGTTAAAATTCGAGGACGAGGACGAGAACGAGTTTCGAGGAGGGGATATTAGCCGACACTGCCTTCCAAACTCACGCCCAAAAGTTTCTGCGCTTCCACGGCAAATTCCATAGGCAGTTCCTTGAAGACCTCCTTGCAGAAGCCGTTCACGATCATGTTCACGGCGTCCTGTGTCGAAAGCCCGCGCTGGTTGCAGTAAAAAATCTGGTCCTCGCCGATTTTTGACGTCGAGGCCTCGTGTTCGACGCTCGCCGTCGTGTTTTTCACCTCGATATACGGAAACGTGTGCGCGCCGCATTTCGCGCCGATGAGCATGGAGTCGCATTGCGAGAAATTGCGTGCGTTCGTGGCGCTCTTCTGGATTTTCACCAGGCCGCGATAGCTGTTCTGGCCGCGCCCGGCGGAAATGCCTTTCGAGACGATGGTGCTTTTCGTGTTCTTGCCGATGTGGACCATCTTCGTGCCGGTGTCGGCCTGCTGCATATTGTTGACGACGGCGACGGAATAGAATTCGCCCTTGGAGCCATCGCCGAGCAGGATGCAACTCGGATATTTCCAAGTGATGGCCGAGCCGGTCTCCACCTGCGTCCAGGTGATGCGCGAGTTTTTGCCTTTGCATAGACCGCGCTTGGTCACGAAATTGTAAATGCCGCCCTTGCCGTTCTCGTCGCCGGGATACCAGTTTTGCACCGTGCTGTATTTGATTTCCGCGTTGTCATGCGTGATTAGTTCCACGACGGCGGCGTGCAACTGGTTTTCGTCGCGCATCGGCGCCGTGCAACCTTCGAGGTAGCTCACCTGCGCGCCGTCGTCGGCCACGATGAGCGTTCGTTCGAACTGGCCGGACTTCGCGGCATTGATGCGGAAATAGGTCGAAAGCTCCATCGGACAACGCACGCCTTTCGGGATGTAGCAGAACGAGCCGTCGGTGAAAACTGCGGAATTGAGCGCGGCGTAATAATTGTCCGTGTGCGGCACTACCGAGCCGAGATATTTTTTGACGAGATCGGGATGCTCTTGCACCGCTTCGCTGAACGAGCAGAAAATGATTCCCTTTTCCGCAAGCTGTTCACGATACGTCGTGCCGACGGAGACGGAATCAAACACCGCATCCACCGCCACGCCGGCCAACCGTCCGCGTTCGCGCAACGGAATGCCCAGCTTCTCGTAAGTCTCCAAAAGTTTCGGGTCAACTTCGTCCAAACTTTTTGGCGCGTTGGCCTGCGGTTTGGGCTGGGAAAAGTAGGTGATGTCCTGAAAATCAATCTTCGGATATTTGACGAACTGCCACGTCGGTTCTGGCATGGTCAGCCAGTGGCGATACGCCTTGAGCCGCCAGTCCGTCAGCCACGCCGGCTCCTTTTTCTTCAGCGAAATCAGGCGGATGGTGTCCTCGCTCAATCCCGGCGGCGCGGACTCGGACTCGACATCGGTGACGAAGCCGTATTTATATTCCTGTTTGACCAGGCTCTCGATGGTTTCGGTGGCTGTGCTCATCGTTTGTAAAATCTATTTCTTCTTCGCGCAATCGGCGCAGGTGCCGTGGATCGCGATTTCGTAATGCCCCGCCTTGAACCCGCGCGGCAACACGACGCCGGGCTGCGGTTTCTCCGGCAGATCCACGTCGAAAACCGTGTCGCAGGTGTCGCAGTAAAAATGGCAATGCTCGTGCATGTTCGGGCAAAAGCGCGTCGCTCCGCGGTCCAGCGTCACCTGCCGGGCCAGACCGCACTTTACCAGCGCGTCGAGGCAGTTGTAAACCGTCGCGTGCGAAATCTCCGGCATCTGCCGTTTGGCGCGGATGAAGACCTCCTCGGCGGTCGGGTGATCGCGCTTGTGGAGCAGCACATCATAGACCTGCTGCCGCTGCGGCGTGAGGCGAAAACCGGTCGTGTTCAGCCGTTCGCTGAATTCGCTTCCCGATTTTTTCTCGACCAAGCTCATGTCGTCTGCAAAGTAAGCATGAACCCGACGCGCGTCAAGATTTAGAATAAATCTAAATTGGCTACAGGCCGGGAATTTACTTTCGGAAGACGCTGACGCGGGCGGGCGGGAAATTGAGCCAGACGATTTTGGAGGCGTGCAGCCGGAAGCTAGACGCGCCGCGCGGACGCAGCTTGTCAATCCGGTAGCTGTATTGCACCCAGTTGCCCTGCGGCTCCAGCACGTCGCGGATTTTTTGCGCCAGCGCCTCGGCCTGGTCCACCGGAAAATTCAGCAGAGGCAGGCTGGAAATCACCGCGCCGACGCTGTCAACCGGCACACGGAGGCTGCCGAGCAGAGTGTCCATGTGCCACGCGTCGCCGGTAATGATTTGCGCCCGCGGAAATCGTTTATGGAGCAGCTTGGTGAGGTTGGGATTATTATCAATGGCGATAAGGCGATCCTCGCGCAAACCGCGCTTGAGCAGCGCCGCCGTGACCGCGCCGGTGCCCGGGCCGAGTTCGAGCACGAAGCTTTCAGGATTGCTCGGCAGCCAGCGCGCCATGGCCGCCGCGAGCTGCCGCGAACTCGGCACAACCGAGCCGGTCCGCTGGGGATTCACGAGCCATTCCTGCAGGAACAGCGTCGTGTCGCTCAAGGTCGCCAGCAATCGTTTGGCCATGATGTCGAAAAATGATTTCCCAGAATTAATTTCAATCTGGAGGGTAGTCCATCGGCGCGGCGGCGGCCAAGTTAATTTCCGGTTAATTTATCCGCCTCCTACGATGGTTTTGCGGGCGCGGAAACCTGTTTCAATTTTTTGCGCGCGGCGTCGCGGCGGGTTGACCAATCGTCCCAGCTTTGTTCCCACGCTTCGCCCGTGAAATTCGTCCGCGCCACGGGCCAGAGCGCGTCGAGCGCAGCCAGTTCGTTTTTTGCATTGTCGGTTTCATGCCATTGCAAAAAGGACTCGGCGAGGTTCAGGTGATTTTCGGGATAATCCGGCGCGAGTTTCGCCGCCTGCTCCAGATTTTCGCGCGCCTTGCGGCGGCTGCCGATGCTAAAGGGCCAGCCGGGCGCGTCGCGATAGAGCAAACCGAGGTTGCGCTCCGGGCCGGCATAATCAAAAGACCTGTCCAGATCCACCGCCGTCTTGAATTCGCGTTCCATCTGCTTGACGAGATGGTAGGCGGCGAGGGACGGCGCCTCGGCCTCGGCGAGTTCTCCCTCGTCCATGGCCAGATAGTAATGCCCCGGCGCGGAGTTTGTTTCGCGCGCGAGCAATTTCCGGCACGCGGCGATGCCCTGCCTGGCAATCGCGGCCCGTTGGGTTTCGTTGGTGGCGAAGTCGGCGAAATCGAAGCAGGCGCGGGCAAACTGCCAGGCCGCCAAATCATCATTTGTGGCTGAAGCAAATTGGATTTGTGCCAGCCGGAACACCTTTTCGGCGCGTGCGGCAAAAACGGGATTGGTGGTGGATTGCGCAAAGGCTGCGGTGGCGCAGGCGAAAAAGAAAATAATCACGGCGAATTTTCCGCCGCCTTTGCGAGGACGTTGTATTTTCGGGGCCATTATGCGTTTAATTAGGAGTTGCCATCGTGGCGGAGTGAATTATACTCGGCAAGTGAGATTAAAGTGGAGATTTCTATGTCTGGCAATCCCGGCGTCGCTCGCGCTCCTTGGCGCGGGCTGCGGCGGCATCAATGCCAGCCAGAGTGTTTCCCCGGCGAGTTTCTTCCTGCCGGGAATCATGAAGGCGGATCCGCCGGTGGCGACCAACTCCCTGGTGGCGCTTCCCGATATATCCAACCAACTCGCCCAAGCCCGATAATCCTATGCGATTCCCATTTGCGCTGACGAAGAAAATCGCCAGTCACATCATCAAACACAAACTGCGCAAGACGCCGAAATTTGCGATGGTCTTGCAGCTCGAACCGCTGCACACCTGCAATCTCACCTGCACGGGCTGTGGGCGCATCCGCGAATACTCCACGAGCCTCAAGGACATGGTGCCGCTGGAACAATGCCTTCAGGCCGCCATCGAATGCGATGCGCCGATGGTTTCGATTTGCGGCGGCGAACCGCTGATTTATCCGAAAATCGAGGAGCTTATCAACGGACTGCTCGACCAAGGCCGCGTCATTTATGTCTGCACGAACGGCATGTTCATGCGGAAGAAAATGAAGGATTACCTCGCGGCGATTTATTCGCCCGCCGTCGAGCCGAAGCTGAAAAAGCTGCTCGACCAGAAATTGATTTCCGAAAAAGACGCCGAAACGATCCGCAAATCCGACGCCGCGGCGAAAAAGAAAACCGTCATCCGGCCGACGCAATGGATGTATTGGAATGTCCACGTGGATGGTTTGGAATTCACTCATGATTTGATTGTCGAACGTGAAGGCGTGTTCACGGAATGCGTCGAGGCCATCAAGATGGCGAAGATTTGCGGTTATCAGGTCGCGACAAACACGACGGTTTATCGGGAGACAGAAGTTGCGGAAATTGAGGACATGTTCAAGTTCCTTTCGTCGCTCGAAGTGGACGGCCACACGATTTCGCCCGGCTACGATTACGACGCCGCCAAGAAAGACATGGTGAAACGCCTCGGTCGCGACCCGAAGGAATTTTTCCTCACGCGCGACATGACGCGGCAGAAGTTTGCGAAGATTCAGGACTGGGGCAAGGCGTTCACCATTTTTGGCACGCCAGTTTATCAGGAATTTCTCGCCGGCAAACGCGAGCTGACCTGCACCGCTTGGGCGATTCCGACCTACAACGTCAAGGGCTGGAAAGCGCCATGCTATCTGATGACCGATGGCCATTACCCCGGCTATCAGGAAATGCTGACGAAGGTGCAGTGGGAAAAATACGGTGTTGTGAACGGCGTCGCGCGCGACCCGCGCTGCGAGCACTGCATGGTGCATTGCGGCTACGACCCCAGCGGCGCGCTCGGCACGAATTACCAGTCCGGCGACAACTGGAAGAATTTCAAATACAACTTCGGCGCGAAACCGAAGCCGTATCCCGCGTCGCCGGAACTGGCGAAGCGCGCCTACAACGGTGTTACCATTGGCAAAGGCCATTTGGCCGAAGCGAAAGCGGCAATCAATTCGCCCGCCGCCGGCGCGCGCGGCGCGTTCGCGCGCAAGGAAGAAGAGCATGTGCACGTCGGCAGCTCCTGCGGCACCACTGACACCAGCGAGCGAGACGAGTTGCTGGCGAAAATCAAGGACACAAATAAAGTTGAAGCCCGGCCGGAATAAATCTTGAAATTAAAATGAGCAGAACCCTTTATCTTTCACCTCCGAGTTTCGATGGTTTTGACGGCGGCGCGGGTGCGCGCTATCAGGCGCGGCGTGAAGTCACCAGTTATTGGTATCCGACCTGGCTCGCGCAGCCCGCCGCGCTCACGCCGCATTCGCGCCTGCTCGACTGCCCGCCGCACAACGTCGGCATGGCCAAGACGCTCGCCATCGCCAAGGATTTCGACCACGTCATCATCAACACCTCCACGCCGTCGCTGAAAAACGATTGCAAGGTCGCCGAGGCCATCAAGGCGCAGAAGCCGGACACGAAAATCGGTTTCGTTGGCGCGCACACGATGGTGTTGCCGACGGAAACGCTGAAGGCGTCGTCCGCGATTGACTGGGTTGGACGCAAAGAATTTGATTTCACCTGCAAGGAAGTCGCCGAAGATCGCGACCTTTCGACCATCGCCGGTTTGTCTTACAAGGACAAGGACGGCAAAATCAAACACAACCCCGAGCGCGAGATGATTCAGGACATGGACACGCTGCCGTGGGTGGCGGATGTCTACAAGCGCGATTTACAGATTGAGAAGTATTTCATCGGCTACCTGCTGCATCCCTACATTTCGATGTATACCGGCCGCGGCTGTCCGGCGCAATGCACCTTCTGCCTCTGGCCGCAGACCATCGGCGGGCACAAATACCGCGTCCGCTCGCCGCAGAACGTCGCCGACGAAATGACTTACATGAAGAAAATCTTCCCGCAGGTGCGCGAATTTTTCTTCGACGACGACACGTTCACCGCGAATCTCCCGCGCGCCCGCGAAATCGCCAAAAAGCTTGGCCCGCTCGGCGTCCACTGGAGCTGCAACAGCCGCGCTAACCTCGATTACGACACGATAAAATCCTTCAAGGACAACGGCCTGCGCCTGTTCCTTGTCGGCTACGAAAGCGGCAACGACGACATCCTCACCCGCATCAAAAAGGGCGTGACCATGGACGAGATGCGCCGGTTCACGAAGGATTGCCATCGCGCTGGCGTGGTGATTCACGGCACGTTCATTTTGGGATTGCCTGTCGAGACGCAGCAGTCCATCCAGAACACGATTAATTTTGCCAAGGACCTCGACGTGTTCAGCCTGCAAGTCTCGCTCGCCGCGCCGTATCCGGGCACCGAGTTGTTCGAGATGGCCAAGCAAAACGGCTGGTTCGTGAAGAAGGACAAGACTGACCTCATCGAAGCCGACGGCCTGCAACAGAGCACGCTGGAATATCCCGGATTGAACAAGGACAAGATTTTCGAGGAAGTGGACCGCTTCTACCGCGCCTATTATCTGCGTCCGAAACCGATTCTGCGCATCATCAAAACAATGCTGGAGGACAAGGATATTCTCGTGCGCCGCTGCCGCGAAGGCTACGAATTTTTCAAGAGCCTCAACGAGCGCAAGGCCGACCTCGCGGCGTCCAAGGCTGCGGCGGCGTAATTGATTTGAACGGACACATCCGCAACACAAACCAACAACCAAGAAAGGAAATCCGTCATGGAAACCACCGAAGAAAAAAAGTGTTGTGAAACCAAGAAATGCGGCTGCTGCTGCCACAAGATGTGCGGCGTGTTTATCATCATTATTGGCGTGCTGGTGCTGCTGCGGGCTTTGGACGTGCTGGCATCCAAACCCTTTTGGATCACCATTTCAATCCTCATCATTTTGGCGGGATTGAAAGCGGTGTGCCGCGGTGCGTGCAAATGCTGCGACAAATCTTGACGGTTGAGTCGAGAAATCGTGCGGCTGGCATCACGCCTGGCGCACGACGAAATAGGGCTGGCCCTCCCATCCAGGTTTCAGGCCGGGCAATAATTGAGCGCCGCCGTTTTCGTTGTGGATTTGGAAATGATATTGCAGCGGGAACGGCGAATCGGTGTAAGCCGCCGGAATGTCCGCGCGAAAATCTTTTTCCGTCCGCTCCATTTCAACCATTTGCCATGCTTCGGCCTGGTTGACGTGCCGATAACGCAGCCGCACACCGGCCAGATTGGGAGCATGGGCGAGGATGGTCAACGATTGACCGCGCTGAAATGACAGCGATGGCTGGTGGAAATCCGCAAGCACGGATGGTTCGGCAGGTCTCGGTTTCTCTTGAACGGCACGCACGGCGCGTTCAACAACTTTCGGATCCAGTTTCAATGCAGCGGTGCCGTCGCCGGTTGTTGTCTTGTTCAAAAGCGCTTCCATGTCGGCAATGTCTTCGTCCATCGCGGGCAGCCGGTCCAACCAATGGCCGCGCTGAAAATAGTCCGGGCCGAACGTGATGTCGTCGCGGTAAATACCCTTCGCCGCGCCTGCCAATTCCGCCCACGCCGCACGGGCCGTGCGATTCTGCGCGAGTGCCGCTTCCAATGCCGGTTGATGAAGAGTGCGCTCGTAAAGCGCAAAGAGAACTCCGGCACGAAATTTCGCCGCGAAGAATTTTCCGAGTCCGGCTTGAATCGTCACGTCCACGGCAAGCCGGCGGAATTCAGGGCTGTTGGCGTTGCGCACTTTTGATTTTGCCTCCTGCAATCGGGCGAATGCGGTATCGGCGTCGGCATCCAGTTGATTCGCAACCCATGCGGGCGAATATTTTCCGCTCGATTCACCCTTGAGCAGTTCGTCGGCGAATTCGTCACAGCTCAAGAAAAATTCCGGGTCGAGCGGGCTGACGTTGCCGAACAGTTTCGGGCTGGCCGTGTCGCTGTAAGGATGCCGGCGGCTCGCATTGACCATCGGCATGTTCCAATACATTTCCGGCCAGTAACTGTTGTTGGCCGCCGACGGACAATGCGCCGTGGTGACGAGCGGAAGAATCCTGCTGGCTGACGCAAGCGCGAGTTCCGCTAATTCCGCGCCTTTGCCGAATTGCTGTGTCAGCGTGCGCCGCCAGCCATCCGCATCGCCGTCGGGGCTGTAAAGATTGCGGCCCCAAACGCGGTAGGCGTAATCGTATTTTTCGAAATCATATTTTGGCGTGAGCGAATCGTCCGCGTAGGCATCGCGCCCACCGGGCAGGCC
>Ga0181525_10003066_pt1 | contig 13370 bp, 10 predicted proteins | sample PEATcosm2014_Bin_48_FD_121100 | JGI IMG/M metagenome (GOLD analysis project Ga0181525, IMG submission 121100) | Peatland microbial communities from MTU Mesocosm Facility, Houghton, MI, USA - PEATcosm2014_Bin06_10_metaG | ecosystem: Environmental > Terrestrial > Soil > Wetlands > Peat | place...
CGCGTAACGACGATTATTTCAGGGGGCGCCCCGGGCTCGACCGCATCGAGTATCGGTTCGTTCCCGATGCGCAGACGTTGGTGATCGAACTTCGGCTGCATCACATCGATCTGATCGAGACGCCCCCGGCCGCCCTCTATCCGCTGCTGCAATCATTCTCCGATCTGTTTCTCGAGTTGAGTCCGTCCAACGCACAGGCGTTCGTCGTGCTCAACGAACGCCGGCCGGGCTTGGAGGATCCGGTCGTGCGCCGGGCGATCTCACTCGCGATCGATCGCGACCGCCTCAGAACGACCGTGACGCACGGGACGGGAGACGTTGCGCGCGACGTCGTCGCGCCCACCGCGATCGGCTATGTCGCTCGCCCGGCTCTCGCGTACGATCCGCGCGCGGCAAACGCCCTGCTCGACCGTAGCGGCTGGACGCGCGGAAGGGACGGCACACGCCGCAAGAACGGCGTGACGCTCGACTACTCGCTTGCGACGCTGGCCGGCTCGCCGACCTTTGCCGCGCTCGGCGTCGAATTGCAGGCGGATCTCAAGGCAGCAGGGATCGCGCTCTCGATCAAGCCGCATCCGTACAACGGATTCTTTTCGCCCAGCGGTCCGATGCTAAGTGGGCGCTACGATCTCGCGATCTACGGCTCCGTGCTGTCGTGGGACCCCGACGCGCACGTGTATTTCGGATGCGATCAGCAGTACCCGCACGGGCAAAACGCCTTCGGCTATTGCAATCGTGCGTTCGACGCTCTCGAGGCCCGCGCGCTGACGTCCGAGGACCCGGCGTATCGCGCGCCGCTTTACGCGCGCGCCGACGGCATCTTGTGGAGCGACGTCGCATACTTGCCGCTCTATAACTTACGACGCATCGTCGTGCACAATCCGGATCTGAGAAACTACCGCCCGAATGCGACGTCCACGCCATGGTGGAACGCCTGGCAGTGGGATATTTAGTCGCGGTATGAGGGATCGATACGTTCGAGTTTACGAAGCAGACCGGGCCATGCGAGATTCCCCCCGCCGGCGCCGCGCGTGACTTGCGACGCCTGCGCTTGGGCGCCCGCGATGATGCGCGGATCGACGGAAATCAACTCGCCGCCGCCGGCCTGCGCGCGTATCTGGATGTTGCAGGTCGTTTCAAAGATATACAGCGCTAGAAACGCTTCCGGCACGTTATCGCCGATCGTTAGCAGCCCATGGTTACGCAACATGAAGAAATTCTTGTTGCCGAGATCGCGTACGAGCCGCGGTTTCTCTTCGTCCCGTAGCGCAACACCCTCATAATCGTGATACGCAAGCGAGGACAAAACGAAAATCGACTGCTGCGAAATCGGCAGCACGCCCTCTTTTTGAGCCGAGACGGCGACGCCGTTCAGACTGTGTACGTGGAATACGGCGTGCGCGTCCTCACGGGCGGCGTGAATCGCACTGTGAATCGTGAAACCGGCCGGGTTGATGTCGTACGGCGTGTCGGTGAGCTTCTTTCCGTCGAGGTCGACTTTGACTAAGCTCGAGGCCGTAATTTCATCGAACATCATCCCGTAGGGGTTGATGAGAAAGTGGTGCTCGGGGCCCGGGACGCGCGCGGTAAGGTGCGTGAAGATCAGATCGTCCCAGTGAAAGTGCGCGACCAATCGATACGCTGCCGCGAGCGCGACGCGCTGCTCCCACTCCTGCGGCGAGACCTGATTGCGAACGTTGGGGATCCGGCTGTCTAGTAAGGCCATCTTCGTCTCTATTCCATCAGCTCTAAGCGGTTTCCGAACGGGTCGTCGACGTATGCGCGCCGTTGGTTGGGAAGATCGTCCTCGCGCACCACAACCATGTGCGCGCGCAGGTGCGCCAGCATCTTGTCGTACTCCGCGCAGGTGAGTCCCGGATGGGCTTTACGCGCCGGACGAAAATCCGCTTCGACGCCCAGATGGATCTGCACGTCGCCGCTTACGAACCAGCAGCCCCCGTAGCGTTCCAGTTCGGGCGGCTTCTCGAGCTCCGTCATGCCGAGCACGCCGCAGTAGAACTCGCGTGCGCGCCCTTCCATGCCCTTAGGCATGGCGAGTTGGACGTGATCGATTGCAAGATATGGTTTCATCGATTGAAATCCGACGGCTTGAGATCGTCGAGAAACTTCTTGAAGCGCGACATTTCCGATTCGTCGACCGGCTTCTTGTCCGGCGTCGCCTCCTCGAGAACGATCTTGTCGGACACATAGATCGGCGCTTGCATGCGCAACGCGAGCGCGATGCCGTCTGAAGGACGGGCATCGATCTCTTGCAACTCGCCGTTGGTGCGCAGGATCAATTTGGCGAAAAACGTCGAGTCGCGAATATCGTGCACGATGACCTGCTCGAGCGTGGTATCGAGGGACTCGAGAATGCTGCGCATGAGATCGTGCGAAAGAGGACGCGGAACCGGTGCGCCTTCGAGGGCCAAAGCGATCGCCGTTGCTTCGAACGGGCCGATGAGAATCGGCAGGTAGTGGGACCCATCCATATCCTTCAGGATCACCACCGGATCGTGGGTCAGCAGGTCGATGCCGAGTTTGTCGACCTTCATTTGGCGCATAGTATCCTATCCGACGTTCGCAGCATATTCTCTTGCTGCAAGGGTGCCCCCATCCTCCGGCAGAACCGAGGGCCGTTCACCATGGCACTCTCATGCGGCATCGTCGGCTTGCCTAATGTCGGCAAATCCACCATTTTTAACGCCCTGACGCGTTCGGCACAGGCGCTGGCGGCCAACTACCCCTTTGCTACGATCGAACCGAACGTCGGAGAAGTCGCGGTCCCCGACGATCGTCTCGCGGTGCTTCAGCGCATCGTCAACGGCCAGCGGATCGTGCCGGCCACCGTGCGCTTCGTCGACATCGCCGGGCTCGTGCGCGGTGCGAGTTCGGGGCAAGGGTTGGGTAATGCGTTTCTCAGTCATATTCGAGAAACCGACGCGATCGCGATGGTCGTGCGGTGTTTTGAGGACTCGAACGTCACGCACGTGGAGGGGGATCCCGACCCGGTGCGCGACGTCGAGATCATCAACATAGAACTGGCGCTTGCCGACCTTGGCACCATGCAAAAGCGTCTGGACAAACTCGAGCGCGAATCGCGTTCGAATCCCAAACTGCGCCCGCATTCGGATGCGGCAAAGCGTCTCGTGGAAGCGCTGGAAGCCGGTAAGCCGGCCCGTATCTTCGCGAAAGATTCGCTCGAGGGCGAGGTTGCCCGCGAGGCGTTTTTACTGACCGCCAAGCCGATACTCTACGTCGCGAACATCGACGAAGGCCAGATCGGAAAGCCCGGCCCGCTGGTGGCCGCGCTCGGCGCAATCGCGCAGAGCGAGAACGGCCGCATGGTCGTGCTCTCGGGTAAGATCGAATCCGAACTCGCCGGGCTCTCGGATGAGGAAGCGCGCGAGTTCTGTGCCGAACTGGGCATCCAACGCAGCGGTCTGGACGAACTAGCGCTCAGCGCGTACGACTTGCTTGGCCTCATGACGTTTCTCACCGCGGGAGAGATCGAAGTCCGCGCGTGGACGATCGAGAAAGGTACGCGCGCGCCGCAGGCTGCGGGCAAGATCCACACCGACATCGAGCGCGGGTTCATCCGCGCGGAGATCGTGTCGTACGACGACTACGTCCGTTACAAGACGATGGACGCACTCCGCACGGCCGGCAAGCTCCGCAGCGAAGGCAAGGACTACGTCATGCAAGAGGGCGATGTAGTCAACTTCAGGTTTAACGTCTAAAGTCTGCTTGGGATGCCAAGCTGCGACGTTTTCGGCCAGGGTTTGCGGCGTTGACCCCCAAGTTTTAGGGGCTCACCCCTCTGGAGGCTAAAATCTCTTTATGACCACTGCTGTGCGCGAAGTCTCGGTTTTTGGAGACGGCATCGCCTATTTCAACGAGGCCGCCGATCTGCTCGAACTCGATAGCGGAATGCGCCAAATCCTGACGCATCCGTCGCGTCAGATTATCTTCTCGATTCCGTTCCAGCGAGACACCGGCGAATTCGAGGTGTACACCGGCTATCGCGTGCAGTATAACTTCGCGCGCGGGCCCGCGAAGGGCGGCATTCGCTATCATCCCGGCGTGACGCTGGATGAGGTCACGGCGCTTGCGTTCTGGATGACCTGGAAGTGTGCCGTCGTCGACTTGCCCTTCGGTGGTGGTAAGGGCGGCGTCACCTGCGATCCCTCAACCCTTTCAAGCGGCGAGCTCGAGCGCATCACGCGCCGTTATGCTGCCGAGCTCGTCGAGGTCGTCGGGCCCGACAAAGATGTGCCCGCGCCCGACGTCAACACGACGCCGCAAATCATGGCGTGGTTTATGGACACCTACTCGATGCACGTACGCCAGAACGTCCCCGGCGTCGTGACCGGGAAGCCGCTCGAGATCGGTGGTTCGCGCGGTCGCACCGAAGCGACCGGACGCGGCGTGACGATCTGCGCGCTCGATGAAATGGCACAAATTGGGCTGAAGCCCGAGAAGGCGCGTGTCGTTATCCAGGGCTTTGGTAACGTCGGCCTCTATGCGGCCAAGCTTTTTGCGGAGCGCGGCTGCACCGTCGTCGGGATTTCCGATGTGACGGGTGCCTATTACAACGCCAAGGGCATCGACGTCGCGGGTGCGATCGAGCACAGCGGACGCAATCGCAACCTCGACGGCTTTAAGGGCGGCGACAAGATTAGCAACGCCGAGTTGCTGAGTATGGATTGCGACGTGCTCGTGCCGGCGGCGCTCGAAAAGGTGTTTACGGCCGAGAACGCTGCCAAGGTCAAGGCCAAGCTGATCGTCGAGGGCGCGAACGGTCCGACCACGCCCGAAGCGGATCGCATCTTCAAGCAGAACGGCATCGTCGTCATTCCGGACATCATGGCGAATGCCGGAGGCGTGACGGTATCGTACTTCGAGTGGGCCCAAGATCGTATGGGCTACTTCTGGAAAGAAAAAGAGGTCAACGAAAAACTTGAAGACGTGCTGCTCACCAACCTCGGTGAACTCCGCGCCATCAAGGACGCGCGCAACGCTAGCTTCCGCACCGCGGCTTATGCGCTCGCGATCGATCGGGTGGTGAAAGCCTTGAAGCTGCGCGGCATCTACGCTTAGACAGCGCAATACAAAAAAACGCCCAGGCATTTGCCTGGGCGTTTTTTTATATTCTCGCTCGTTCTCGCTTACGGAAGCGGGAACGGAGAGAGTGGGTCGAGTGCCTTAATCACGAACGGGTTGTACGGATCGGCTTGGGCAATCGCGCCGAGTTGCGCCGTCGAGAGCGGCGGAATCGTCATGCCGAGTGAGGTGTCAGCCGACTGGATGAACGTGTTCGCAATAACGGCATAGCCGAGATTGGACGGATGCAAGCCATCCCACGTTACGAGGCCGCCACCGAACTGTTCGGTCGCGTACAGGCCGCCTCCGAGCGGAACGCCCGGACCGGACGTGATCGTGTTGAACGTCGCGGTGATCGGCACGAGCGCAACGGTCGAACCCGAGGTGGTTGCCACGGCATCGATCGCGGTGTTGATCGCCGTGTTGTACCCGTTGATCTGCGCTGCGAAGGTCGGCGTAATGTACGCCGCGCCGGCGCCGCTACCCGCACCACTCGGATCGAGCTGCGGCGTTACGCAGGTCGCAGGGCTCGTCTCGCAGTTTTCTACGATCGACAGAAAGCCGGTTTCCGTCAGGTATCCGCCGGCCGTTACGCCGTACTGCGTTCCCACATAGGCGACGATCGCGCCGGCTGCTGCTGCCGGAACGCCAAGCGCCTGAAGGTCGGCCGAGAGCTTCGCCTGGGGGAAGAACTGCGGCGCGCCGAGGACGTTGGGCAGATCCGCGACGAGGACTTTCGATCCCGTCGCCTTGAGCGAGTTGACGATCTGCGTCAGGTCCGTGGCGATTTGCGTCGGCGTATCGCTCACCGGTGACTGCTTGTTCGAGAAGATATACTTGAGCAGATCGTTGGCGCCGAGCCACACCGTCGCGAGTTTCGGCTTCATGCCGACGGCGACGTTGAGTTCGGTGAGCGAGCTGCCCGGGAACGTCGACTGAAATCCACCCATAACCGGATAGAAGACGCCGCTCTCGCCTGCGACCAGCGATTGTAGGCCGCCCGACGTCGGGTCGCCTGCGATCGTGGTGTATCCGCAGCTGACGGCCGGATTCGGGGGCGGGCCGGTGAGCGGGGCCGACATCGTGATCGCTTCGTGCATCGTAATGCCCGGAACGCCGAGGTCGGTGACGGGAGCCGACGGGCTAACGCGCGTGGTCGCCCACGCCGTCGACGAGTAGCCGGCCTCATTCGCCGCCGAGCAGCTGCTCTGAACGTTCGCGAACAAGGTCGTTGCGTTGAGCACGATCTGATCGCCCATGCCGAGAGGGCCGCCGATAAGCGGTAGCGGTGAGGTCGGGCCGTTGTACATGGCGGCCGCGGTCGTGCCGGTCAGTTGCTGATACAGCAACGACCAGAAACCATTCTCTTGCCCCGGAGGAACGGCGCCGCCCGGATAGGACGACGACGGACTGGTGGCGGTTGCAATGCCGAGGAAGCCACTCGATTGGTAACCGGCGGTCAAGCTGTCGCCGATACCGACGAGAGGAACGTTAACGGTTGCGGGAGTGCCGGGCTTCGGCGATACGTTGGTCGGTGGTTGTTGCACGGTGGGGTTGGTGCCGCCGCCGCACGCTGCGAGCGAAACGATTGCCGCAACGGCAAGCGGTCGCATGAAGTGTTTCATCATATCGAACATTCCTTAGATCGGTAGAACCACCGGCGAACCGATGCCGAATTGGATTTGAATCTGCGTTGCTTTGAGGCCGCCGATTGCCGGCACCGTATTCTGGCTGCACGGAAGCGCGTAGCACTTCAAATAAGCGACGCCATAGGGGCTTTCGTTCGTCGGGCTGCCGCTGTTGAGCGTGGCCTGAATGAAGCCTTCTTTGCCGATCCGCTGCGTTGCGCCGAGGAAGTACGCGAAGAGATGCTGCGCGTAGTAATCGGTGGGAAGATAATCGCGCGAGCTCTGCGGTTCGAAGAAGAAGCGCAGGTTCTTGTTCGCGTTGTACTCGAGGTACAGAATCTGGTAGAGCTGAACGCTGTTCTGCTGGTTGACGCCGTTGAGGTGGTTGAGCCACGTCGGCGCGAGGGTGAACGTGCCGAACATCCGCGACGTCTTCAGGAACGGCACGGTGAGGGCAACCGACCAATACTGCGCGGTGCGCGTATCGACGCCGGTAACCGGCTGGCCGGTGGTCTGATCGACGAAAGGAACTTGATCGGTTCCGTTGCCGGACTGCGCGATGTACGACGAGCGCGACACGTAGGTAGGCGTGACGACCACCGGCAGCGCTTTGTCGCCGGCCTTAATGTCGAACAGATGCTCGAAGCTCAGGAGAAGAAACTTATCTTTGGTCGTGAGGTTGAGATTCTGCGCCGCGAGATTGGTGGGCGCGGGATTCACGCCGGGGCTCGGCGGAAACGCATTGGGCAGATACGTCGGTACCGTGCCGCTGTTAAATCCGTACGGATAATGCTGCAGTTCGTACCATGAGGCGACGAAACGGTTGGTGGGATTGAATCCCCACGCCGCCATGGCGTCGAAGCCGCCCGGCAGCCAATTGGTCATGTTGCCGATGTCGCCGTATGGTTTGGCGATCGAAAAATCGGCGAAATACGTGAAACCGGTGGGCAGGCCGGCTTGAGCCTTGCCGCCGACGGGCTGTTGATTAACGGGCGGGACTTGGGACACTTTCGACGCGTCCATCGCGCTCTTGATTGCAGTGTTCGCTCCGCTCACCATTGTTGCGGTAGCCGCGCTGTTGTCGGCGCGTGCCGGTACAGCCGAAAGACCGAGCGAGAAAGTCACAAGCGTGGCTATCCCAACCCGGGCGAGGGTCTTGAGCATAGGCTTCTCCAAGTGAATGTGCCGGACTATTAAAAATATCAGGTTCCGGTTGACCCGGGTCTTTGCTTAAGAATCTTAAAACCCTGGCGTAGATGCGGGAAAGGTCGGGAGCTGCGGCCTTCCGGCGCTAGGGAGCCGTTGGGACCGCGGGTGTCGAGCCCTGCCCCTCGCCGAGCGTCGCTTTCCCGTTCTTCCGATAGCCCGGTTTGCCGGCTCCCTCCAGGGTCTTAATGATGACGTAGAGGACCGGTGTGATCGCCAAGTTGAGGAACGTCGAGAAGAGCATCCCACCGAAGACGACCGTGCCCAGGGAGTGCCGGGCGTTACTGCCGGCACCCGAGGCATAGACCAGGGGCAGCATGGCGATAACGAACGCGATCGAGGTCATCAGGATCGGGCGTAAGCGCGTCTGGGCCGCACGAAGCGCCGCCGTTACGACATCGGCTCCGGCGCGCAACTGCTGGTTGGCGAACTCGACGATGAGAATGGCGCTCTTGCTGGCCAGACCGATGAGCATCACGTACCCAACTTGCGCGTAGGCATCTTGGCTAATTCCCAGGGCCCCGCCGAGCAACCATGGGATGAAGCGAGCCGGACCCGGCAGGATGAAGAAGCCGATGCCTACGATGTCGCGGTAGTTCATAAAGATGAGCGCGCCGAGCAGCGCGGCCGGGACCGCCAACAACACGATGAACGGGTCGACGAAGCTCTCGTACTGCGCGGAGAGCACCAAGAACACGAACACGATGCCGAGAGCAAAGATGATAACGGTCTGCGAACCCGCTTGAATCTCCTCGAGCGTCAAGCCGGACCACTCGTAGCCCACGCCCGGTGGATCGACTTGCTTCGCAATGGCTTGCATCGCGGCGATCGACTGCCCCGTACCGTTACCCGGCTTCGTCGTGCCGTTGATTTCGATATTGCGGAACAAGTTGTAGTGCGTGATGATCGGAGGGCCGATCTCGATGCTGGAAGATGCGACGCCCGAAATGGGCACGAGACCGCCGGAGCTCGAGCGCAGATAGATCCCTTGTAGCGATGAGATGCGGTCCCGGTAGGGCATGTCCGCCTGCACGAAGACGTGGTACGAGCGATTGAGGTAGTTGAAATCGTTGACGTACAACGAACCGAGCTGCACCTGCATCGTGTTGAAGAGGTCGCTCAAGGAGATGCCGATCGATTTCGCCTTATTGCGGTCGATGTTCAGTTCGAGCTGCGGCGAGTTGACGCGGAACTGCGTGAAGACCTGCGTCATCGGTTGATTCGGCTGATTTCCCAGGGCCATATACTTAAACGCCGTGCCCATCATCGTGTTAAAGCCCACGTTTCCGCGATCTTCGAGCTCGAAGCTATAACCGAAGTTGTCGATGCCGAAGATGGCGGGCGGCGCGAAGGCCGCGACCGTGGCTTCGGGAATCTGTTTGGCAAATTGCGGCGCGATCGCGTTCTTGCCGTAATACAGCATCGGCATGAGCTGCTGGTTTGGATCGCTGTCGCGATCGCCCCAGGGTTTGAGCAGGACGAACATGATGCCGCGGTTCGGGGCTTCGCCCGTGAAACTGAATCCGCCGACATCGAAGACATCCTGGACGCCGGGCGTATTGCGAATAATGTTTTCCGCCTTGAGCGCGACTTTGCGCTCGTTCGAAAGCGACGTTCCCTCGGGCGCTTGAACGATCGCCAGGAAGAAGCCTTGATCCTCGGTCGGAATGAATCCGGTGGGCGTCGACTTGTACAGCACTGCCGTGAACAGCAGCGCCAGGATGAAGACTCCGAACACCAGCCAGCGCATACGGAAGAACCGCGGAAGCAGCTCGGCGTAACGAGTTTTGAACGCGCGGAAACCGCGGTTAAAAGCGCCGAAGAATCCGGTGGTGTACTCGGGCTTGTCGTACAGCAGGATGGACGAGAGCACGGGCGCGAGCGTCAAGGCCGCAAACAGCGAGATCGAGATCGATGCGGTAATCGTGAGTGCAAATTGCTTGTAGAGAAGGCCGGTCGTTCCCGGGAAGAACGCGACCGGAGTGAATACGGAAAAGAGCACGAGTGAGGAAGCCACTACGGCGCTCTGGATTTCGTTCATGGCGGCCTGCGCGCCGGCAATGCCCCCCATCTTATGCTCGCTCATGTAGCGCGCGATGTTCTCGATGACGACGATCGCGTCGTCGACGACCAGACCGGCGGCAAGCGTCAGGCCGAAGAGCGTGATGGTGTTGATCGAAAATCCGAACATCGACATCACGAAGAAGGTACCGATCAGCGAAATCGGGATGGTGAGGGCCGGAATCAGCGTCGAGCGCCCGCTCTGCAAGAAGAGATAGATGACCAGCACGACCAGCAGGATCGAGAGAAGTAGCGTGATGACGACTTCCTTGATCGATTCCTTGACGAATAGCGTCGTGTCGAACGCGGTCTGATAGGTCACGTCGGATGGAAAGCTCGCCGAAAGCTCCTTGAGTTTTGCCGTCACGCCTTCGGCCACTTTGAGCGCGTTGGCGGTCGGCAGTTGCTGAATGCCCATGCCGATGACGTCGTCGTTGCCGTCGAACCGGACGAAACTGTTGTAATCCTCGGCGCCCAGCTCGATGCGCGCGACGTCGCCGAGCCGGGTGATGCCGCCGTTGGGGGTCGTTTGCAGAACGACGTCCGCAAACTGTTGCGGCGAGGTTAGGCGCCCCACCGCGTTCACCGAGAGCGTATACGGTTGATCCGCAGCTTCGGGCGCCGAGCCGATGCTTCCGGCGGCGACCGTGTAGTTTTGTTCTTGGAGTGCGCTGATGACGTCGCTCGTGGCGATGCTGCGTGCCTGCATCTCGTGCGGATTGAGCCAGATTCGCATCGCATAGCGACGTTGACCGAAGATCTGGACGTTCGAGACGCCGGGAACGCGCTTGAGATCGTTCACCACGTTCAACTCGGCGAAGTTGCTGAGGAACAGCGAATTATGGGTGCCGTTTGACGATTTGAGCGCGATCGCCATCACGAAGTTGCCGTTGTTCTTGCTCACCGTCACGCCGGTTTGCTGCACGATCGCAGGCAGGAGGCCGGTAACGGTCTGCACGGCATTCTGCACGTCGGTAGCGGCGATGTCCAGATTCGTACCAAGGTTGAAGGTGGCCGTAACCGTCGAGACGCCTTGGCTGCTCGTCGAGCTGATATAGCGCAGCCCTTCGACGCCGTTGATTGCGTTCTCGAGCGGAATCGTCACCGCACTCTCGACCGACTGCGGGCTCGCGCCCGTGAACGTCGCGCTGACCGTGACGACCGGCGGCGCAATCTCCGGGTACTGGGAGATCGGCAAAAATGGGATGGCCACGAGGCCCATGATCACGATGACGGCCGAACAGACAATCGCCATGATCGGCCGCTTGAGGAAGAAGCTGGTCATTATCGCCTAGAATGTTCTCCCAAGTTACTTGGGTTGCATCCCGGAGCCGTTAGGCTGGAAAAGCTTGTTCGGCGTGATACGAGCTGCGGGAGAGCGGGCTCGAGACCACTTGATGGAACCCCTTGGTCAGCGCCAGCGCACCTAGGGCGTCGAATTTGGCCGGCGTTACGAACTCGACGACCGGCAAATGCTTTTTCGTCGGTTGCAGATACTGCCCCATCGTGAAAATGTCCACGCCGGCGCCGCGGGCGTCGTCCATAACCGCTTCGATCTCGTCTTCCGCCTCGCCGAGGCCGATCATGATGGAGGTTTTCGTATAGCGTTCGGGCGCGCGCCGCTTCGCGTGCTGGAGGATCGCGAGCGATTGATCGTACGTGGCGCGCTTATCGCGCACCCGCGGGGTCAGCCGGCGCGTGGTCTCGAGGTTGTGCGCGAAGACGTCGGGCTTCGCGTCCATGACGATGTCGAGTGCGTGAAGGTCGCCGCGATAGTCGCCGCTCAGGATCTCAACCCTTGCGCCGGGGACGCGTTCGTGGATCGCGCGGACGGTGTTCGCGAAAATCAGCGCACCGCCGTCGGCGAGATCGTCGCGGTCGACCGCGGTAAGCACGAGATACTTCCATCCGAGGTCCGCAACGGCATCGGCGACGCGAATGGGCTCGAGCCAATCGACGATCCCCTTCGGATTACCGGTCTTGACGTTGCAGAACCGGCAGCCGCGCGTGCACGTATCGCCGAGAATCATGATCGTTGCCGTGCCCGCGCCCCAGCATTCCGCCATGTTGGGACAGTTGGCTTCCTTGCACACGGTATTAAGTGCCAGGGTATTGACCTTAGCCTTAACGCGCTCGTAGTCGTCGCCCATCGGCAACTTGACGCGCAGCCAATCCGGCTTGCGCCTTACTAAATCGATATCGATTGCCATACGCTCTCATCCTGAGCCGGTCGAAGGGTCATATCAAATGCTTTTTCGAGCGCTTCTGCAAGCACCGGCTTCACCTCATCGATCGTGACCGGGCGGCCGGTCTCGCGCGCGACCGAGGTAATGCCCCTGCCCGTCAGCCCGCACGGGTTGATCAGACGATCGTAGTCGAGCTCGGTCGAGACGTTGAGGGCGATGCCGTGCAGCGATACCATTTTTTGCACCGCCAGGCCGACGGCGCAAATCTGATCGCTTCCCACCCAAACCCCGGCATGTTCGTCCCAGCGTTCTGCGGCGATCCCGAAGCGCCCGACCGTTTCAATGACCGCTCCCTCGAGGGACCGAACGAGCGGGACGACCTCGCGAAAACGGTCGAGCTTGCGGATCGGATAGACGACCAGCTGTCCCGGGCCATGATAGGTGACGTCCCCGCCGCGCTCGATTTCCACGACATCTATTCCGCGCGCCGCGAGCGACTCAGCCGAAAGTAAGACGTTGTCGCGTTTGGCTTTCCGCCCGAGCGTGATTACCGGGCGATGCTCGACGAAAATCCAGGTGTCGGCTTCGCGTCCCTCGCGCACGGCCTCGTGCAGCGAATGCTGCAAATCCCAGACCTCGCGATAATCGCGCAGCCCCAGGTCCAACAGTCGCGCGCCGGTCGTAATCGTGGCTACTTCGCTCCCACCGGAGCTTTCGGCTTGGGATTCACGATGTGAATCGCTTTGCCGTGCGCGGCCTCCGCGGCATCCATGATGCCCTCGGTTAGCGTGGGATGAGGGTGGATGGAAAGACCGATGTCTTCGAGCGTCGCTCCCATTTCGAGCGCGATCACGCCTTCGCCGATCAGCGATTCGGCCTGCGGCGCGACGATGTGCATGCCCAGCAGCAAGTCGGTTTTTGCGTCCCCGATGAGTTTGATCACGCCGTCGGTTTCGTTCATCGTTCGCGCGCGGCCGCTTGCGGCCAGCGGGAACTTGCCGATGCGGATCTCGTAGCCTTTGGCCTTCGCCTCCTCTTCGGAGAGCCCGATGGTGGCGACCTCCGGATCGGTATACACGCAATTCGGTATCGCGATCGGATCGAACGCTGCCGACTTATCTCCCGAGAGCGCCTCCGCCGCGACCACGCCCTGCTTCATGGCGCGATGTGCGAGCAACGGCTGGCC
>Ga0181525_10003067_pt1 | contig 13368 bp, 9 predicted proteins | sample PEATcosm2014_Bin_48_FD_121100 | JGI IMG/M metagenome (GOLD analysis project Ga0181525, IMG submission 121100) | Peatland microbial communities from MTU Mesocosm Facility, Houghton, MI, USA - PEATcosm2014_Bin06_10_metaG | ecosystem: Environmental > Terrestrial > Soil > Wetlands > Peat | place...
AGAGACGGGCGCAATCAAGTACGTGAACGGCGGGCCAGCGATTCAGTCCGTCGCCGACATACGCGGACACCCCTTTCTGGCGGGCGATGGCGATCAGGTAAGTGACCAGGCCCTGCTTGACTGGGTCATGCACCTGAGGAAGGCGCATAACGGCCGCTTTGATGCCTTTCGCATGCAGTGCCATGGCCGTCTCTTCCGAGACGCGGGGCAGCGGAGATGGGACTGGAGGGTTATCATTTTCGGTCGTAGGTCGTCCTTGCCCCCAAGGGCCGATGCCAGAGCTGACAATCAGTGGCTTATCCGAACCGGCTAGCGCTGAGCCGAAGGTCTCGATAGCGCGCCGGTCGATCTCGCAGACTTCCTGGAAGCGCGAGAAGTCGTGGACGAAACCGCAGTGAATCACGCCGTCCGAGGCGGCGGCTCCGCTGCGCAGGCTTTCGAGGTCTTCCAACTCGCCGCGATGCACCTCGGCACCTGCGGCGGCAAGCTTCTTAGCGCCCTCATCGGAGCGTGCCAGACCCAGCACCTGATGGCCTGCGTTAATTAACTCCGGAATAATGGCGGAACCGATAAATCCTGTAGCACCTGTCAAAAAGACTCTCATTGCGAATTCTCCTTTACCGTTCGTGACCGCGTTTGCGGCGGCGTTGCTGTATAAGATTGAGAGACGGGGCGATACGATCTAACTAGATAGTCCGTAATATCTTCGCAATCGTCCCGAAACGCACGAATTCGAGTTGTCTTATGGATCCTCTTTCTGATGTGTTGTCACTGCTGAAACCGCGCAGTTATGTGGCGGGTGGACTTGACGTGGGCGGACCATTTTCCATGCAGATTCCTCGGCATGACGGAATCAAGTGTTACGCGGTCATCTCTGGCGAGTGCTGGCTGGTGGTCGACGGCGTTGCCGAGGCGGTGCGGTTGAAGACGGGCGATTGCTTTCTTTTGCCCAGCGGAAGACCGTTTCGCCTGACCAGCGACCTGAGCTTGACGCCAATGGATGCCATGACGATTTTTTCGGATGGGCAGAACGGCATGATCCGCACCATCAATGGCGGCGGGGATTGCTTCACGGCTGGGGCGCACTTCGCCTTTAACAGCAGTGAGGCCAGCATCCTGTTGAGTGTGCTGCCGCCCATTGTGCATCTGGAAAGTGAATCGGACAAGGCGGCCATGCGCTGGTCCATGGAGCGGATGCGACAGGAGCTGCGAGATCCTCAACCCGGCGGTTTTCTAATCGCGCAACAGCTCGCCTACATGCTTCTGGTGCAGGCACTGCGCCTGCATCTGTCGGAGGGACTGAAAGGCGGCGTGGGTTGGCTCTTCGCGCTGGCCGATAAACAGATGAGCGCGGCGATCACTTTCATGCACGAAGATCCGTCGCATGGCTGGACCCTCCAGGAACTGGCGGAGCGTGTCGGCATGTCGCGATCAAACTTCGCGCTGAAATTCAAACAGACGGTAGGATCAGCGCCGATGGAATACCTGACGCGCTGGCGCATGATGCTCGCCGGAGACAAGCTTACGAATTCGAGCGATCCCATTTCCGTCATCGCGACGGCGCTGGGCTACGAATCCGAAAGCGCCTTCGGTACCGCCTTCAAGAGAGTCATGGGGTGTTCGCCCCGGCAGTATAGCCGTGACCAAAGTCCCACTTCGCGCGGTCCTAGCCGAGAAGAATCAGCTAGTCTCAGTCAGCCTGAGAGTGTCGCTATTTGATCACTCGAACGTTATACAGCGAACGCTGTATGGATTTGGGATTGAAACGAATATTAGAGTTCTAGCACCCCGAGTACGTGAGTTGATGGCATTGCTTATAAACAGATTTCGCAGCTAGGGCAGTGAATTGAAATTCGCTCTACATCTCTGACGGCCCAGTTTTATGAAATTTCCGGATACTGCCAAGCGATATCCTCTCGCGGCGCTGGTCGCCGTCGCCGCTTTGGTTTTCCGGCTGATGCTCACTCCTCTTCTGGGATATGCGAATCCTTATCACACGGTCTGGGCGGCAGTGGTCTTTTCGGCCTGGTATTGCGGCCTCGGACCATCGATTCTGACCACCTTAATCTGCGCTTTCGGAGTATGGTTTTGGTTCCTGCCCATCTTCGGCTCTTTTGTTTTCCAAGAAGTTAAAGGCGAAATCACCGGCCTCGTCGGCTTCTTAACTCTGTCCGGATTCATCATCGCTCTGGGCGAGAGCAACCGTCGCGCGAAAACGAAATTCGCGACGGAACTTGAACGGCGGGAGGCTCTGGAACGAGACTTGCGTCTTGCCCACGCCGAGCTAGAAGATCGCGTCCGGGCACGAACCGCTGATCTCGATTCCGCGAATCAAAGCCTGCGGCGACTTTCGGGCTCGTTGCTTCAGCTCCAGGACGAAGAACGGAGGCGGCTTTCGCGAGAATTGCATGACAGCATTGGACAAATGCTCGCCGCCATCAAGATGAACATCGCTATGGTGCGATCAACGCCTCTCGACCCTGCGGCGCAAAGAGCGGCTGCCGATAATGACTCCCTCATCGATCAGGTTACCAGGGAGATTCGCACAATTTCGCACTTGCTTCATCCGCCATTGCTGGACGAGATCGGTTTGTCTTCGGCACTGCGATGGTACGTGGAGGGATTCTCCGAACGCAGTAAGATCGCCGTGACCCTGCACTTCGACAACTCGATCGGACGCCTTCCCGCCGAAAGCGAGATCGCACTTTTTCGCATTGTCCAGGAGTGCCTCACCAACATTCACCGCCACTCTGGCAGCCGCACCGCAGCGGTGCGGCTGCTCAAGCGAGACAACGAGTGCTTGCTGGAAATAGAAGATCAAGGCGTCGGTCTTCCGGAGGCAAAGCGGGCTCATTTATCTTCGTTTGCTGAAATGGGCGTGGGATTTCGGGGAATGAATGAACGCGTGGCCCAGCTCGGCGGCGCGCTCGAAGTCAGGTCGGATTCGAAGGGCACGGTGGTGATCGCGCGCCTTCCGGCGCCCGCAAACGTCGAAGCCATCCCACAACTAGCGAGCCTTTAGCCCCATGGCTAAAACTTAGGTACTCCAGCCCGCCGAACGCTACAATAACTTTGTGAAAACCAGCATAACAGTCGTAGAGGACGATCCCGATATTTCGCGGCTAGTGCGCCATCACCTTGAAGGTGCGGGCTATGCGCTGAAAGTGTTCCCGTCGGGAAGTACGGTGATCTCTGAATCCGAACGGCAGAAGCCGTCTCTGTTCGTGCTCGACATCATGGTTCCCGGCAAAGACGGCCTGGAACTCTGCCGCCAGATTCGCCGGACGCCGACCCTAGCCGCGATACCAGTAATTTTTCTTACGGCGAAGAGCGGCGAAGCGGACCGCATTCTCGGCCTCGAACTAGGCGCGGACGATTACATCGCCAAGCCCTTCAGCCCGCGAGAGCTAGTGGCGCGGGTGAAGGCGGTGCTGCGGCGCTTTGAGCGTCCGCTTTCGAATACACCCTCGCGCGTCGGCGAGATTGAGATTGATCCCGGGGCGATGACGCTTACGGTTCGCGGAAATATCGTCGCGACCACCGCAACCGAGTTTCGACTGCTGGATTATTTCATTCGCCATATGGGACGCGTCTTCACGCGCGATCAGCTGCTTGATTCCGTGTGGCGCGATACCGCCTATGTGACGCCGCGTTCGGTGGACGTGTATGTGCGGCGCATTCGAGAGAAAATTGAGCCTGATCCGGAGAACCCACGGTACTTGAGGACTGTCCGTGGCGCGGGCTATCGCTTCGAAGCGCCCAAGGGACTTAGCAAGACGTGAGGCAAGAGTGAGACACCGGATTTTTTTCAAGCTGCTGCTGGCGTTCGCCATCGTCATCGCCGGGGCCACGCTGACGCTGGATCTTTCCGTTCGGAAAGCGTGGAAGGATTCACTCACTCAGGAAATTGAGCGCAATCTCCAGCAAAAAACGCTCATGTTCGCCGAGCGGGTAAACTCCAGCGGCAATGAGAGCTTGCAGGATCTTGTCACCCGAGAAGGCCAGGCTGCGGGGGCTCGCGCCACGGTCATCGACGCGACGGGGAAAGTGTTGGCCGACTCAGAGGCCACGGCGTCAACCATGGAAAATCATGCCCAGAGACCTGAGTTTGTCGCCGCGTTGCAAGGCCATTTGGGAACCTCTCGCCGGTCGAGCGTAACCCTAACCATTCCGTTCCTCTATGTCGCGGCACCCACGCAGGGTGGTGCGGTTCGCCTGGCCTATCCGCTCTCTGATGTCGAAGCCAGCACCGCCTTGATCGAACGCCAGCTCTTGCGAGGCTCCGCTCTGGCGTTCCCGGTTGCATTGATCATGGCGGGGATCGCAGCGCAATCGATCTCCGGACGCCTCAAACGAATTGTAGAGTTCGCCGAAACCATCGCCCAGGGCGATCTGACAGCCCGCATTTCCGAATCGTCACGGGATGACATCGGGCAGGTCGCCCGCGCTCTGGATAAAACGGCGCGCAACTTCCAGAAAAATTTCGAAGCCTTGAAGACAAGTCAACGTCAACTGGAGACGCTGCTCAATTCCATGCAAGACGCGGTGATCGCGGTCGATCAGGAAGAGCGCGTACTCTGGGCCAACCAGGCCCTGGATCGCATCGCACCCCACCGGGTTCGGGTGCAATCTCTGGTTGTCGAAACCATTCGCGACCCCGACTTCCTGCGTGTGGTTCGCAGTGCCACCGAGGCGCGGACGGTTGCGACATCCCGAGCCACGTCGGTTGCGCCCTTTCGCATATTCGAAGTCACGGCCGCGCCCATGCCGGGCGGTGGCGCGGTCGCGGTGTTGCGCGACTTAACCGAAACGGAACGGGTGGAAAAAACCCGCCGCGATTTTATCGCCAATGTCTCGCATGAATTGCGCACGCCTTTGACCTCGATTCAGGGCTATACCGAGACCCTGCTCGACTCTGCCTCCGCAGAAGACAGTCACTCCCGCGACTTTCTGGAAATCATCCGCAAGAATGCCACCCGCATGTCGCGGCTGACTGAGGATTTGCTGACGCTGGCGCGCGTGGAATCGGGCGAGCAACGCTTCGCTATGCAATCGGTGCTGCCCGAGGAACTTTTGCGGGAGGCAGTGCTCAGCTTTCGCACCATGGCAAAAAGCCAGGGTGTCGAATTTGAACTGCGCGAGTTCGCGCTACTGCCCGTTACCGCCGATGTAGAAGCGATTCACCAGGTCTTTTCCAACTTGATTGACAATGCGTTGAAATATGCCGGCTCGACCGGCCGTCTCGTTTTGGGGTCGCGCGAGCTTGCGAACGGCGTCGAGTTCTACGTGCAGGACTTCGGCCCAGGCATTCCGTCGGAGCATTTACCGCGCTTGTTCGAGCGCTTCTATCGCGTCGATAAGGCGAGATCCCGTGATTCCGGCGGCACAGGACTGGGCCTGGCCATCGCCAAACATATCGTCTTAGCTCATGGGGGCACGATTCGCGCCGAAAGCGAACTCAATCATGGTTCAACCTTCATATTTATACTTCCGCTATCTACCGAGCAGGTAACCGCAAACAGCGGGACTTGATCTGCCGCGCTTTTTCGAAGGCCAAGAATCCGCGAAATTCACTTTTCTTTCACACGACTGTAACCAAATCGATAGCCCCACGTCCTATTCTGCGAGTGTGGGTTTCCAGATTCGCCGCCGTCGGGCTTCGCCAGCGGAAGGCAATCGCCCCATTCTTTCCCTCGAGGTGCCGTCTATGAGTACCGCTAGTGTGACCCGATCGGACGCCGAACCTGCTTATGCACACCTGGTCAAGCGCACCATCGAAGCTTGCAAGGTAGCTCAGGAAGCCGCCGGCATCGCTGCGGAAGGCATTGCCACCGGCTCTGGCCCATTGCTGGCGAGCATTCGTGAACGCGAAAAGGAACTGGACAACATCGATCGCGAGATCGACGCCGGGGTCACGCAGGAAATCACAAAAGTCAGCGAGTCTGAAGCGCGCGAACTTCTGGCCTGCATGAAGTTCATGATCGGGTTGGAGCGCATCGGCGATCTCCTGTTGAGTTTTGCGAGCAGCGCTCAGGCAGCGGGACCCAGGCTCGATCCGCAAGATACCCGCGACCTGACGCAGATGGCGAGCCTTTTGGAAAAAATGCTCGCCGACGTAGGCGGAGCGTTCTCCAGCCGGGACGTAAAGCGTGCGGTCGATGTGCTGCGCGCCGACGCTGAAATGGATCGCTTGCGTAACCTCGTATTCTTGCGCCACATCGAGAATCCCGAAAACATCCAACTCCAAGCCAGCCTGCAAGTCATCTTCATGACCCAATCGCTCGAGCGCGCAGGCGATCACGCCAAGAATCTCGCCGAAGAAGTGTGCCACTTCGTCAGCGGACACACCGTGCGTCACGTCCTCATGACGTATGACAAGCCGATCGAGCAAATGTTTTTGGATTGGCTACGCCAGCGCGACGACAAGTAGCATCCAACGAAAGCGGAAAGCATTTTCCCAAGTCCGGTACAAACCCCTCTTTTACAAAGCTTTACCGAGTCTTTACACCGCTTTGCGGTAAGCGGTGCTTATATACTGACTGAAGGACTAAATCCTCATTATCAATTGGAGTACGGATGTTTCCAGCTAAGCGTGTTTTTCCGCTCGTGTTTGCGGTGTGTTCCGTGATTGTTTTCATTTCCAGTTGTGGCGGCGGCAGTACTCAGCTTCGCGTGCTCAACGCCATCCCCGATGAGACCGCCGGGGTCAACGTATTGCTGGGTTCGAAAACCCTCAGCAGCAGCCTCTCGTATGGCAACAATACGGGCTACGATTCGGTGGGTTCCGGTTCACAAACCCTAGTCATCGAGCCGACAAGTTCGACCACGGCACTCATTAACGAATCCGTCAGCTTGGGCAGCGGTACTGAGACTACGGTGATTGCCGCCAATTACTCGGCCAGCCCACAGGCGATCGTTCTGCTCGATGACAACACCACGCCCAGTTCGGGCGATGCCAGCCTGCGAATCGTCAATGCAGCACCGGGAATGGCGGCCGCACAGCCCAACATTTATATTGTCACGACGGGAACCGGAATTACCGGCGCAACCCCGCTCATTACATCGCTGGCGTTCGGCACTGCTTCCAGCTACCAGACCTTAGTCGCGGGAACATACGACGTTTATTTCACTTATCCGGGCGCGGACAACACGGTGAGCACTTACCCTGGTGCAGGACCCGTAACGATCACGCTGACTTCGGGGCAAAACCGGACCATGGTTTCACTCAACACCTTGTCCGGCAGCTTTTCGACGGTCACCCTGGCGGATCTCAACTAGCTCCCTTTCGGAGCATCGCCGTGGTTATCCTTTCCGGGCAGCGGCGCTTGACACTACACTGAAGGGAGGCGAAACTTCCCTTCAGCATGACGGAACACATCTCCAAATTGAGTTTGACGAAGCCGCTTGAAGCAAAGAGTTCGAGCGGCGGTGATAACTCCGCTTCGCATATTGATGGCAGTCTGCAAGCGACCCTGCAATTGTTAGCGGACCGTGCGCACGACCTTACCGGAGGGTCTGGGGCCATCATTGGATTGCTGCTCGATGGGAAAATGATCTGCCAGGCGGCCGCGGGTCAGTCGGTTACAGCCGTGGGCCAGTCCATGGCTACGGAGCCGAATTCCTCGCTCTCCACGCTTGCCGTACCTGTCAGGTATAAGAATGCAGTGGTCGGCAGGTTCGAAGTCGTGACCGATGGTGCAGTTGCATTTGGGGAAAAGGAACAATCCGAACTGAAGCGTCTGGCGTCCATGGTGGAAGTGGCGCTCTCGGAATCTGAAAACTATTCTCCAGTGGTGGTTCCGAAAGCGGTGGAAGTTCCCGCGACCCATAGGGTTACCCCCACGGACACCGTATCGCCTGTGGCCATCAGCCCCCAAGAACTGGCAGCGCCGCCAATCGTGCGCGGCAGAATTCCCTTACCCAGGGCGAATGATGAAGAGTCCGCGGCAAAGTCTCTCACCGGGGAATCCAGCGGAGCCAGAAGCAGCATAAGAACCTGCGCCGGCTGCGGCTTTCCCGTCTCAGAGGAGCGCATGATTTGCTTCGACTGTGAGGCCACCGGACTATCGGTGCGCAATCAGTCCGGACTATCATTCTCGTCGGAACGGCCAACGGACAAGAAGAATGGATGGCGAAAACACTTGTACACCGCTGGCACCATCACGATGGCAGTGGCGACCGGGGTAGTTTTATGGCTGTGGCTTAAGTAGGGCGACTGTTTCTGCCATTTCGGCCTCGGGTTCCCAAAACGGGAATAGTCCTAAAACGGACACCCCGTTCCTCAGTTGCGTCGATTCTCCCTCGATGGGACGATTGTCTTCGCTCGCGACATCCGATGGAGGTTACTAGAGAAGTCTCAGGATGCGCGATCTTCCCCCCACTCCCGGCAGTGTCATCAAGTTGCGCCTGCTTTATCTGGGCGACGAACGCAATCTCGCTCGACTCCGGTTCGATCTAACGCAAGAGGCGGAGGAGCGCTTTCTTCTGGACCACGCCGCCACTGTCGAAGCTGCGGCAGAACGCTTCAAGAGCGCGGCGTTTGACCTTCTCTTGTTTGACGAAGGGTCAGAGCCCTTGGCAGTGGAGAACCTGCTGGAGCGTTTGCCTTTAGTTTCCAGCGTGGGAGTGGTTTTTCTGTGCACGGAAGAATATCCAGCACGACAAAGGGAAGAGTTGCGAATGGTTCCTTCGGGCGGGGAAGCCCGCTCCGTCTCGCCGTCGGACATTCGGTATGTCGCGCGCAGCCAGATTGGAGCCTTCTGTAGGCAACGGCAGCGCGAAAAAACCGAACAGATGTGCCGGACTCTATGGCGTGCCGTGGAGCAAGCCAGCGAAGCGATTGTAATCACTGACCGCAACGGAACGATGGAGTATGTGAATCCCGCATTCGAGACGCTTACCGGCTACTTGCATGCTGAGGCGGTCGGCCAAAATTTGCGGATTCTGAAATCCGATCAGCAGAGCTTTGAAGTATTTCAGGACCTCTGGAAGACGATTCTCTCGGGGAACGTATTTCGGGGAGTGCTGGTGAGCTGCAAGAAGAACGGCGAGACCTATGTAGTGGAGAAAACCGTCACCCCATTGCGCGATGGAGAGGGCAATATCGTCCGCTTTATTTCCAGCGATCGTGACATTACCGAACAACGCAGGCTTGAGGCCCAGTTGCAACAGGCGCAGAAGATGGATGCGATCGGTCACCTGGCGGGCGGCGTTGCGCACGACTTTAACAATCTCCTGCTGGTCATCGGCGCATACGCCGAACTGGCTCTGGACGCGATGGATTCGCAAAACCCGCTGCGCCACAATCTTCAGGAGATTACCCATGCCACGCGCTCCGCTGCGGACCTGACCCGGCAGCTTCTGGCCTTCAGCCGCAAGCAAGTGCAGTCGTTGCAAGTGCTCGATTTGAATCGTGTGATCCTCGGCATCTATCGCATGTTGCCCCGCCTGGTGGGGGAAGACATCGAGTTGGCATTCGTTCCCGCGCCGGATATTGGTCGAGTCCGGGCCGATCCGGTGCAGGTCGAGCAAATCATCATGAATCTTGCCGCCAATGCCCGCGATGCGATGCCCCTGGGTGGCCGCCTCACCTTTGAAACCGCCCACGTAAGAGTGGATGAAGCCTACGTGAGTAAGAAGCCATCAGTTCCGAGAGGCGATTACATTGTGTTGTCAGTGACAGACTCCGGCGAAGGCATATCTTCCGAGCATATCGCGCACATCTTCGAGCCCTTCTACAGCACGAAAGAGCAAGGTCAAGGCACCGGCCTGGGTCTCGCCACGGTCTACGGAATCGTGAAACAAAGCGGCGGATTCGTGTGGGTGTACAGCGAGCCGGGCCAAGGTACAACCTTCAAAATCTATCTGCCGCAAGCGCAAGGCAAGGTTCAGGAGCCCCCATCGGACACATCCGATCTGAAGTCGCCCACAGGAGACGAAGTTCTACTGTTGGTCGAGGATGACGAGGTAGTTCGCAACGCCGAAAACGAGTTCCTCTCGCAGAGCGGCTACCGCATAATTGAAGCCGCCAATGGCATGGAAGCGATCCGGCGGGCGAAAGAGTTCGACGGAGCCATTCAGCTCATGGTCACGGATGTGGTCATGCCTCATATGGGAGGCGCCAAGCTGGCGTCAAAATTGGCCCAACTGCGGCCTGACATGAGAATTATCTTTGTATCGGGATACGCCGAGAGCACTGTGCTGCGGCACGGTGCCATCGACGTCACGACCAGGTTTCTGCAGAAACCATTTTCGCTGAAGAGTCTGGCAAGGAAAATTCGCTCGGTACTGGATGCGGCTCCCTCGACCTCGGAAACCGAATCCGCTCTCGTATAATCGAAGCGGACGCGCATGAACCAGCCGGCAAACGACACAACCTTTTCTGTTGACCTTCAGGCTCCGGCATCTTCTCCTTCGCAAGTAACCCGCTCTCTTCTCATTATCTTTGCCCTGTGGGCGGTCATTTATCTGGCTTCCATTTTTACTCCCCCTTTGCTCGACGATGTTGACACTATTCACGCCGAGGCGGCGCGGGAGATGGTTCTCCGTCACGATTGGGTCACGCTTTACACCGACGGGATTCGCTACCTGGAGAAGGCTCCACTACTCTATTGGAGCGTCGCCCTAAGCTATAAGTTATTCGGCGTCCACGACTGGAGCACTCGGCTGCCGCTTAATCTGTCCGTGCTGGCCTGGCTGTTCGCGACTTATGCTCTGGGCAAGCGCGTCTATGGCGAGCGCGGCGGATTTTACTCGGCCGTCGTACTGGCCACGTGCGTCGGTCCATTTATTTACACACGTTTTGAAATTCCCGACGTCGCCGTCGGCTTGTGGCTGACGCTAAGTTTTTATTTTTTTCTGCGATCGTTGCAGGAGGATCCGCCGTCGCGTCTGACCTGCTGGGGATTTGCCGCCACTTGCGCTTTAAACGTGCTGACGAAGAGTCTGATTGGACTCGTGTTTCCTTTCGGTGCCATCGCAATTTTTCTTTTGCTGACGGGTAACCTGCGACACCTTTTACGGTTGCGCTGGCTTTCGAGCACGATCGTATTCTTGGCGATCGCCGCACCGTGGCACATCATGGCGGCGATTCGCAATCCTTCGCAAGGCGCGGTCAAAGGATTTCTTTGGTTCTACTTTGTGAATGAACAGTTTCTGCGCTTCGTTGGCAAGCGTGTGCCGCCCGGGTATGACACGGTTCCTATCTTTATTTTCTGGGGACTGCTGCTGGTGTGGCTCTTGCCTTGGGTATTTTTTCTGCCGCAAGCTTTGAAAGACATTTCTTTCCGGCGAAGCGCAACGCGTGCCCGGCTTTCGCTTCGACAACAAGCGAATTTGCTTTTTCTCTTGTGGATTCTGGTGATCGTGGGTTTCTTTAGTTTTTCTACGCGCCAGGAGTACTACACCATTCCGGCTGTGCCGGGCATGGCTCTGCTCGTCGGAGGTTGGCTTTCTAGTGAAGAACAAGCTGCGCCGCAGTCGCCGGAGCGCCGCGCCGGACGGCTATCTTCTGGAGTGTTTCTGGCGATTGCTCTGCTCGGCGCTGCATTTGGAGCGGCCGTGATCCTTTCGTCACGCATCCCCGCTCCGGGCACCGACCTTGCCGACTTGCTCAAGAAAAATCCGACCGAGTATGACTTATCGCTTGGCCACTTTCTTGATCTCACGCCGGAAGCCATGGGAGCGTTCCGGTGGCCGCTTCTAGGTACGGTCATTTTGCTTCCAATCGGTGCGGGCGCAAATTGGTGGTTGCGGCGAAAGTCACGGCTACGTTTAGCGAACGCGGCGCTGGCTTTGATGATGATCGGAGTACTTGCCTGCGTTCACTCGGCGTTTTCGACTTTCTCGACGATCCTGTCATCGCACGATCTGGCCGTCGCGATTCAAAAGCATTACGAGCCCGGCGAGATAATCGTGGTCGACGGGCAATACCACGAAGCTTCCACCCTGCACTTCTATACCGGTGTACCCTTGCGCGTGTTGCATGTCCCCAGCGGAAATTTATGGTATGGATCAAAATTCCCAGACGCGCCCAACGTTTTCGAGACACCTGCTTCGTTCGCGCCGCTCTGGGCTGGAGCACAGACGGTATTTCTCTGGACCGATAAAGATCTCCCGGCAGAAATCAAGGGCACACCGCACTTCCTGCTGGCGCGCTCCGGAGGCAAATCGATTTTCACCAATCATCGGGTTACGAACTGAAGCCGACAGCCTCGCCAATACATAGCGTTCAGACGCCGCGGGTCAACTTGCCATCTTTCAGCGTGAAGCTTTCGCCGCGCCAGAGAATCGTGCGTCCTGCGAAACTCGCCAGCCATACCAGCAAAGCAAAGCAATCTCGGACCGGCAAGAGCCAAATCCAAGGCACGACTTCGGGGTCCCTGAGGCAAAACGTTGCCACAAAGATAGCTGCGGCGCCCCGCATCAACAGAGTCGCGGCCAAAAGCGCCCACGCCCAAGCCGCGCCCCGGCTGAAGATCAGCGCCGCCAGCGCCCACGGAATGCCGAAGGTGAAAACGAGTCCCAGATATCCCCAAGGACGCGAGTCGCGAATGGTCCGAGCCCAGCGTAGCTGGTGCCGCCAGAATTCGCCTGCATCATAGCTTGGAAGATGAGTCTCTACGATTGCGTCCGAGAGTGTCACCGTTCGTCCAAGCGCTGCGATGCGATGACCCAATTCGTAATCGTCGGCCAGAAAATCGGCGATAGCCTCGAAGCCGCCGATCGCGGCCAGATCGCTGCGGCGAAAGGCGAGAGTCGAACCCAATCCAAACCCAATGCCCTCGAGCTGCTGCGCGGCCAGGACTCCGGCGGCAAAATCCGTGCTGATACTCAGCGACTCAATCCGCGAACCCAGTCCTCGACCGGCCTTCGCGCGATACAGGCAGGTGACCAAACCGACCGCCGGATCACGCAGCGGCGACATCACATTCTGCAAGTAGTCGGCGTCTACACGAATGTCGCTGTCGTTCACCAGGAGATGTTCATACTTCGCATGGGGCAGCATTTGCGCCAGATTACTGACTTTCGTATTGCTGCCTAAATTCTTTTCGCAGACGACTAAGCGGATCGCGCGCTCCGGAAACTCGGCCTGCAAGCGCAGGACCGACGCTACCGCCGGATCATTCTCTTCACTGACACCGAAAATAATTTCGTACGCGCCGTACTTTTGCTGACAATGACTGCGAAAGCTCTCGTACATTTCGGGGTCTTCGCCCTTGAGCGGCTTGAGGATCGACACAGGGAATTCGGATTGTGTGGGGCGGGCGCCCTCGCCCGCCGTTCGGCGCGCCTGCAGAAATCTTAGCGCGCCAACAACGCAGAGAAGCGAATAGGCGATCGCAGCCGCCGCGCCCAGCGCAAATACAT
>Ga0181525_10003068_pt1 | contig 13367 bp, 13 predicted proteins | sample PEATcosm2014_Bin_48_FD_121100 | JGI IMG/M metagenome (GOLD analysis project Ga0181525, IMG submission 121100) | Peatland microbial communities from MTU Mesocosm Facility, Houghton, MI, USA - PEATcosm2014_Bin06_10_metaG | ecosystem: Environmental > Terrestrial > Soil > Wetlands > Peat | place...
ACCGCCGCCCACGGCATGCCCGCCGCCTCCTCCGCCATGGCCGCCTCCGCCTCTTTGGGCGAAGCAGGTGCCGGTGGCGAAAACTAATGAAATAAGTGCGATTTGGAATGAACGCATCAAGAACTCCTGTGCCTGACTTCTCCGATTCATAAGACGCGAGGCCCTTACTTTCGGATACTGAATTCTAACGCGAACCCAATAGCTTTTCCACATACTTGCCGATCAAGTCCACCTCCACGTTCACCGCCCCACCGGGCCGGTAATCCCGCATGACCGTGTTTTCGTAAGTATGTGGAATGATTGCGACCCCCACAACGGGCGTCCCGCCCACGTCTTCGATGGAGGCGACGGTCAGGCTGACGCCATCCAGCGCGATGGACCCCTTTTGAATGACGTAGCGGCCCAGCTCGGCCGGGATTCGTACCTTGAGCCACCAGTTGCCGTCGGGCAGCGGGTCCAGCGCCAGGAACTCGGCCGTGCCATCCACGTGCCCCTGCACGATGTGACCGCTCAGCCGGTCGCCGACGGCGGCAGGCCGCTCCAGATTCACCAGCGAACCCGCGCGCAGTGCGCCCAGGTTGGTGCGCGCCAGGGTCTCGGGCGACAGGTCGCACCAGAATCCGCCGGGCTGAATGTTCACCGCCGTCAGGCACACTCCATTTACGGCGATGCTGGCGCCTTCCTGGATATCTTCCAGCACCAGCCGGCATTGGATGTGCATGCGCGAGCCGGCAGACGCGATTGTCCCCACTTCTTCCACGATCCCGGTGAACACCTATTTCTCCACGTAGGCTTCCACCGCAAATTCGTCGGGAGGGATGGAATGCAGCCGCACGCGACGGAGTTGAATCGCGTCTGTGCGTCGCAAACGGCCGGTCCCGCCGGCCACGGGAAGCGATTGCAGCCCGCCCAGGATTTTGGGCGCGTAATAGAAGAAAATCTTGTCAACGATGCCCGACTCGAGCGCCGCCCAATTCAGCTTGCTACCCGATTCAATCGTCAGGGAGCGGTACTGCTGGCCGGCCAGCCAGGCGGGAAGCCTGGTGAGATCCACGCGGCCTCCGGGACCATCGAACACCAGCACGCGCACGCCCCGGTATTCGAGCGCACGGCGGCGTTCGTCGGAAGCGGCCGATGTGGTGATCACCGCCACGTCCCCGTTGGCGCTCGCCACCATGCGCGAATGGACGGGAATTCGCAGCGTGGAATCGGCCACAATGCGCAGCAGCGGACGGCTGCGCTCCAGTCCGGTTCGATCGGTGAGCAGGCAATCGTCCGAAAGAACGGTGCCGATGCCGGTGAGAATTGCATCTGCGTTATGCCGGATCTCCTGGACGTGCGCGCGAGCGCGTTCGCTGGTAATCCAACCGGTGTTGTCCTCAGGCGCGGCGATCTTGCCGTCCAACGTGAGCGCCGCCTTCAAGGTCACCAGCGGAAGGCCGGTCTTCATAGAGTGAATGAACGGCTCGTTCAGCCGCTCCGCCTGGTCTGCGTATTCGGACGCAATTTCCACCGCGATACCGGCCTCATGCAAGCGGCGAAATCCTTGGCCGGCGACTTGCGGGTTGGGATCCTGCATGGCGGCGATTACGCGCTCCACGCCCGCGTCCACTAAAGCGTCGGCGCAGGGAGGAGTGCGGCCGTGATGCGAACAGGGCTCCAGCGTGATGTACAGCGTCGCGCCGCGCGATTGCGCGCCGGCTTCTTCGAGTGCGATCACTTCCGCATGTTTGGCCTGCCCGTAAGTGTGGAAGCCGCGTCCAACGATCTGGCCGTCCTTCACCAGAACGGCGCCGACTGTGGGATTGGGACTGGTGCGTCCCAGGCCCTGCCGCGCCAGCTCCAGCGCTTCGTCCATGAGAGGACTTCTCATCATTATGTGTCCCGTCAGGTTGTATCCCGTCAGGCGAACAAGGATGCAATAAACTTATCAGGTTCGAACGGTAAAAGATCGGCCGCCTGTTCGCCGACGCCGACGTAACGGATGGGCAGGTTCAACTCGCGCGCGATGGCCACCACCACGCCGCCTTTTGCCGTTCCATCCAGTTTCGTCAGAACCAGACCGGTAACCCCGCTCGACTCTGTAAACTTGCGCGCCTGCTCCAGGCCGTTCTGTCCGGTGGTAGCATCCAGCACCAGCAGCACCTCGTGCGGCGCCGCAGGGATCACCTTGGCAGCGGTGCGGCGCATTTTTTCGAGCTCCGACATCAGATTTGTCTTGGTGTGCAAACGCCCGGCGGTGTCCACGATCACATAATCCATTTTGCGCGCCTTCGCGGCCTGCAGGGCATCGAAAACAACAGCGCTGGGATCGGCGCCGGCGGACTGCTTGATCACTTCGGTGGACGTGCGCGCGCCCCACACCTGCAATTGTTCGACGGCGGCCGCACGGAACGTGTCGGCGGCGCACAGCAGCACGCTGCGCCCTTCCGCTTTGTATCGGCTGGCCAGTTTTCCGATGGTGGTGGTTTTGCCCGCGCCGTTCACGCCTACCACAAACACCACGGCCGGCGGCTCGACGACGTGCGGGACCGGCCGCTCCGCGGCTTCCAGCACCTCCAAAAGATGCTGCGCGATGAGCTGCTTGATTTCGCCCGCGTCGGCGAGCTGCTTGCGGTCGGCGCGCTGGCGGATGCTTTCCAGAACCTCGGTGACCGTGTTCACGCCGATGTCGGCGGTGATAAGCGCGTACTCCAATTCATCTAACAGCTCGGCGTCTATTTCCTTGCGCCCGGCCACCACGTCTTCCAGGCGATCCAGCAAGCCCGAACGCGTCTTCTGGATGCCGGCCTTCAGGCGATCGAGCAGGTTGGGTTCTTGTTCTACGGCGCCGAATAAGGTTTGAATCATGCGAGCAACGGGCGGAGCAACTTCATTGTAGCTAACGGCCCCGGGCGTATCAGCGATCAAGTTGCGTTTCCTATTTCTTGACTTGCTTGCCGTAGCACTTCCAGGTAGGACCGGTTTCGCAGCAAGGACCAGCGCCGGGGGCCGCTTGTTCACACGCGCGGTACGGTGACGATTTGGTCTAAACTCGACACAACGATATCCGGTGCGAATCCCAAATGATCCATTGGGCCGCCCGATCGGTTGCACCAGCAAACGTTATATCCAAAGGCCTTCGCGCCGGCGGCGTCCCAGCTATTGGACGACACGAACAGTATCTTCTCGGCCGGTAAATGCAGCGCCTCGGTCCCCAGTTGATAAACCCGCGGCGACGGCTTATAGGTTTTCACCTGATCCACGGAAATGACACTGGAGAAGCAGGACTCCAGTCCGTTATTGCGAACCGCTGCCTCCAACATGGCGGGCGAGCCGTTGGAGAGAATCGCGCGCGGAAAGTCGTGCAGAGCGTCCAGAGCCATTTTCGCGTCTGGGAACACCGCAGGCGCGAGATAGGCCGCGAGCAGTTGCTGAATCTGAGACTCGCTGGCCTGTAGGCGGAGTTGCGCTAAAGCGGAGCGGAGCGCGGCTTCAGTGATCTGCCAGAAATCCTGATACCGGTCCATGAGAGCGCGCAGCCAGGTGAATTCGAGCTGCTTCTGCCGCCAGAGCTGGGACAGGGCGGGCAAGTCTCCGGCAAGTCCAGCCGCCGCCCGCTGCACCACCGAATGAACGTCGAACAGCGTTCCATAGGCGTCGAACAAAAACGCATGATATTTTTGGGCCACAATAACCACTCCAGTTTACCGGGAGGCAGGCATTTGCCCTACACTGGTCACAGCCCCCGAATTCTCCGATGCCGCGCGATCAAAAAATCGTAGTCGTGATGCCCGCTTACAACGCCGCCAAGACGTTGCGCATCACCTACGCCGACCTTCCACCCGCCCTGGTGGACCAAGTAATCCTGGTGGACGACGGCAGTTCGGATGATACCGTCAAAATTGCCCGCGAATTGGGCCTGGAGCTTTTCGTTCACAACCGTAATTACGGTTATGGAGCGAACCAGAAAACCTGCTATCGCGAGGCGCTCAAAGCGGGCGCCGACATCATCGTGATGGTCCATCCGGATTATCAGTACGATCCGAAGCTGCTCCCGCAGGTGATTGAACCCATCGAGCGCAATGAGGCGGACGTAGTGCTAGGGTCCCGCCTGATGGAAGGCAACCCGATGCGCCACGGCATGCCGTGGTGGAAGTATGTTTCCAATCGTTTCCTGACGCTGCTGGAGAATCGGGTGTTCGGGCTGCAGCTCAGCGAATATCACACCGGATACCGCGCGTACCGGCGCGCGGCGTTGGAAGCGGTAAATCTCGAAACCAATTCCGACAATTTTCTGTTCGACCAGGAGATCGTCGCGCAATTTGTCGATTCCGGGCTGCGGATCCGCGAAGTGCCGGTGCCGGCGCGGTATTTTCCAGAAGCGTCCTCGGCGTCGTTCCTGCAAAGCACCGTCTACGGGCTGTCCATTCTGCGGCTGCTCGCCCGATACCTGCTGCATCGCGCGGGATTACGGCAGCGTCAGTTCCAAAGCCTGCACCGGCGCTACGAACGCCTGCCGGTTCGAGAGAATCGGCTGTAGAAGCCGGAAGCTAATTAGTTCGTATCGGTCCGGTTCTTGCGGCGTCCAACCTTATGCGAGGTGGTTCGCCATGGAAGGCTGGTGTGTGCGTTGGATCGGTATACTCTGTTGCTCATTATTCCCTGCATTCCCGCAGCAGTCCGAGCTTGCGAATCGTCAGATCGCGCTCGACGTAGTGGTGACCGATAAATCCGGGAAGCCCGTGACCGGCTTGCAACCACAGGACTTCACCCTCCTCGACGACAAGCAGCCGCAAAAGATTTTGTCGTTCGATGCGGTCCGGGGCGCGACTGCCGATCCGCCCGTGGAGGTGGTTTTGCTTGTGGATGAGGTTAATTCCAGCTTCACGAATGTCTCCTTCGCGCGGGCGCAAATCGAAAAGTTTCTGAAGCATGCTGGGGCGGAGCTGCCGAGGCCTGTTTCGCTGGCCGTCCTATCCGACGCAGGGCTGGCGCTGGGCAACGTTACCAGTAAAGACGGAAACGCGCTGGCTGCGGACTTGAGTCAAAATAAAGCCGTTCTGCGGTCGATTACCAGATCGCAAGGAATCTACGGCGCCAACGACCGGGTTGGGTTATCTCTCAGCGCGCTCCAGCAGATCGCCGATTACGAAGCGCCCAGGCCCGGACGAAAACTCGTAATCTGGCTGAGCCCCGGTTGGCCGTTTCTTACCGGACCGCGCATTGATCTGAGCTCCAAGGACCAGCAGCAGATTTTTAATAACATTGTTTCGATTTCCGGCAGTCTGCGACGGGCCCGGATTACGCTGTACAGCATCGATCCTTTGGGGACTGCGGACAGCGGCGGATTTCGAACGCTTTATTACGAAGAGTTCCTAAAAGGCGTTAAGAAACCGAGCCAGGCGCAAGTAGGGAATCTAGCGCTTCAGGCCATCGCGGTTCAAAGCGGAGGCCGGGCTCTCAATTCGAGCAACGACGTGGCGGGCGAGATCGCGACTTGTATGGCGGACGCCAACGCGTTTTATGTTCTCACCTTCTACAGCCTGGTTGGCGACGGGCCCAACGAATATCATTCCCTTGAGATCAAGCTCGATAAGTCCGGATTAAAAGCGCTTACGCGAACCGGTTACTATGCCCAGCCGGCGCGATAAGAGTGGTCGATGCCGAATTAATTTAAGCCTTAACGACCGAGGCTTCTAATTCCGCCCAACGCGCGTAGAGTTCCTCCACACGCCGCTGCGCGGCCTGCATTTTTTCGTAGGCCTCAGCAACTCGCTGGGCGTCCGATGCAAACGATTGCAGTTCCAACTGGCGCTCCGCCAGTTCCTGTTCCGCCGCCAGGATTTTCTCTTCCATGGCGTCCCACTCGCGCTGCAGCAGATAGGAAAGTTTGCGCTTCGGCTCGTCGCTGAGCGTGGCCGGGCTCGACTCCTTCACCGCAGGCCTTTCGGGCGGCGGCGCGTTGCGAAAAGCCTCCCATTGCGAGTAGTCGGCGAAAATGCCCGCTTCCTCCGGAGTATTCCCGCCATTCAAGCCGATCACCATCGTGGAGACGCGGTCCAGAAGATAACGGTCGTGACTCACCAGCGCCAGAGCGCCCGGAAAATCGAGCAGGCTGTCTTCCAGAACTTCGAGCGTCGGAATGTCCAGATCGTTGGTGGGCTCATCGAGCAACAGCACGTCGGCGGTGGTCAGCATCAGACGCGCGATCATGACGCGAGCGCGCTCGCCGCCCGAGAGCCGCGACACCGGCATGTCCAGTTGATCGTCGCGAAACAGAAAGCGCTTGGCCCAGCCCGCGACATGGATGGTGCGGCCGCGATAGATCACCATATCGCCTTCGGGGCAAAGCGTGCGCCGCAGGCTGAGATCGGGGTCCAGGTGTGCGCCGCGGTCCTGCGCGAAACTGACAACACGCACCTGGTCCGCGCGCTGGATGGTTCCTTCATCCGGCTGGACGCTGCCTTCGAGAATTTTCAGCAGCGTGGTTTTCCCGCTGCCGTTGGCGCCCACCAGGCCGATACGAACTCCGGGAGAAAGCACCAGGTTCAAATTTTCGAAAAGCCTGCGGCCGCCCAGTGTTTTTGCGATGCCTTCAGTCTCGATCAAGCGCTTGGTCTTGCGGTCGGATGCAGTGAAATCGATTTGGGCCGTGCCCATCCGGCTGCGCGCGCTCACGGCGGAGAACTCATCGATCAGGCGGCCTGCGGAATCGATGCGGGCGCGGGATTTGCCGGTGCGCGCTTTGGGCCCCCGCCGCAGCCATTCGATTTCGCGGCGAACCTTGGTGGCCAGCGCGTCCTGCTGCTTGGCCTGCGCTTCTAAAAAATCCTCACGCTTCTCCAGGAATTCGCTGTAGTTGCCGCTTACCTGGAACGCTCCCTGCGGATAGACGCGGTTCACCTCCACCATTTGCGTTGCCACGCGCTCCAGAAAATAACGATCGTGCGTCACCACCAGGGACGCGCGCGCGGCTTCAATCGCAGTTTCCAGCCAAAGGATGCCTTCCAGATCCAGATGATTGGTGGGTTCATCGAGCAGCAACACGTCGGGCGAGGAGATGAGCGCGGCCGCGATGGCCAGGCGTTTTTTCCAACCGCCGGAAAGCGACGAGGCAAGGGCAGCAGCGTCCTTGAATGCCGCACGGCCCAGCATTAGTTGCAGGGCAGCTAACTTTTCCTCTGCTTCCAGGGGCAAATCGGCCAGCGCGGCGTTGAGGACGGATCCCACCGTGTCGCCGGGCGCGAAGAGCGAATCCTGCGGAACGTAAGCCAGGCGAGTCTGCTTGCGCAGCGCGCGAGTTCCGCTGTCCGGCTGCTCGTTGCCCGCCAGGATTTCCAGCAGCGTCGTTTTGCCGCTGCCATTGGGGCCGATCAACCCGGTACGGTCCCCCTCCGCCAGGCTGAGCGAAAGATTTTCAAACAGGACGCGCGTGCCAAAGCGCCTGCCCATTCCGGAGACGCTGAGAAGAACACCCATCTCATTCAGGATGGCATGAGTGGAACGGGTTGGGACCGGCGGTTGCTTTAAGGCCGTGCTTCGAAAACCATATTAAACGGCGTTTCGGTTGCGCGGCGGAAGCGAGTGAACCCGCCGGATGCGATTACACTCCGTATCCGGGATTCTCCGGCTTGTGCGCCCAAACCCAAACCGACCTCCTGCGATAACGAGGCCGGCACGCAAATCATAGCCGATGCTGAATAGTAAATGCGTCCCACCGGATTCAAGTTGGCCGTCAGATCGTCGTTGGCAAAAGGTTCCACCACCATCCAGGTTCCATCCGGCGCCAGCGCTGCGCGAACATGCGCCGCCGCGCCGGCCGGATCGCCCATGTCGTGCAGGCAATCGAAAAACGCGACGAAATCGTAATCCGTCCCTGGAAAAGCTTTTGCGGGCGCAACGTCGAAGGTAACGCGGCCGGCCACTCCTGCCGCCTCGGCCTTCTGCCGCGCCCGCTCGATGGAGGCGGGGTGATAATCAAAGCCAAAAAAGCGCGATTCGGGATAAGCCTGCGCCATTAAGATGGTCGACGCGCCGTGGCCGCAGCCGACGTCGGCCACCTTTGCACCCGCCCGCAGCTTGGCCTCCACACCGTCCAGCGCGGGAATCCAAACCGTAGTCAAGTTGGCCAGATATCCCGGGCGGAAAAATCGTTCGCAGCCCTCAAACAAGCCTTTCTCATGCTCATGCCACCCGAAACCTTTTCCGGTTCGGAAAACTTCCGTGAGTTTCTCCTCATCCTTCATGCAGGCCGCAAGCATATGATAAAAACCAGGCAAATGAATTGGGGTGTCCTCGAGAGCGAAGGCAAACGCTTGTTCCGGCGAAAGGGAAAAGGTCTCGGATTCGGCGTGATACTGCACGTAGTTTCCGGCGGCATTTGCGTTCAACCACTCGCGCACGTAGCGCTCAGCGGTCCCGGTACGGGCTGCCAGTTGCGCGGGCGTCACCGGTTCACCATCCGCCATCGCGCGATACAGGCCAAGTTTGTCGCCAATTACAATCAGCGCGGCGTGCAAGGAGGCGCCCATGTCTTGGACTGCCTGCCCCAATAAGGCGTTCAGCTTTTCTTGATCGATCGCCCTGGGCTGGGTTTGGGATTGCGTGGCCACTTTTCCTCCTGGCCCATTCTAACTGGCGAGTTTTCAACCTTCAAGGCGCAGCTTCCTTCAGGGGGCGCGCCGGATCGACGCGCCGAGTGAGTTCGCTGGGGCTGTCAATCAGGCGCGTTTGGGCAACTGCAGCAGGTATTTGCAGATCGCGTCCAGATCCATGGGCGAAAATTTGTAGGGCGGCATGATGCTGTCTTTGGAGACGCTGGCCGGATCGGCGAAATGTTTCTCCAACCACGCGCGATCGTGACGCAGGCCCACCCCATCCAGCGCCGGCCCAAGTGTCGAGCCCACTCCACCGATCTGGTGGCAGGCGTTGCAATGGTTCATTTGATAAACCAGGGCGCCTTGTGTAGCGAAATCCGGCGTCGCAAGCAGCGCGGCTTCGTTTTGCGGAGTAATGGTCAGAACGAACAAGGCGAGAGCGTTCAGATCGGCGGCGCTTAAATCCACGGGCGGCATCATGCTGCCGGGAACCACCTGCGATGGGTTCTTGAAGTGCGGGACCATCCAGGCGACGTTGCGGTGCTCCTTCGGCATTTTGGTGAGATTGGGGCCGATCCCGTTCTTGCCGCCCACCGGATGGCATCCCGTACAGCCTTGCTTCTTGAAAAGGCCCAGACCGGCCAACTCCTCGGCCGTGAGACGCTGCCAGGCAGGCCCTGGCGTAGCCGAAGGTGCGGCCGGGGTTAGGGATTGGGGATTGGGGGTTGGCGTCGCGGCCGTGGACGGAGCAGCCGCTGTCGCATTGGAGGACGCGGGTGCGGGCGCCGCGGCTTCCGGCGTTTCAGTAGCGGGTGTTTCGGTATCTTCCGCCGATTCCTGATTCTTAGGAGTTGTGACCACCGCGGCCGTGGTCAATCCGGTCCACGCTATCGCCGCGAGAACAACCAGAGAAATAGCGAATGTTCGTTTGCCTAAACGCATCATTGGCCCGCGATCGATGAAGGGAATCAAAAACAGCGTGAGCACCGCCACTCCCGGCAACACTACGCTGCCCACCGTTTCCAGAGGTCCCCGGAAAAACTTCAGGGTCTGGAACAGGAACAGGAAATACCATTCGGGACGGGGAATGTAAGCGGTGTCGGTGGGATCGGCTAAACGTTCGAGCGGAACCTTGGCGACTATCGCCATGATGAATAAAATGATGAATGCCACAGCGACGCCGACGGTATCTTTAAAGACCTGCTCGGGGAAAAACTTGCGTTTGGGGGCGGTATCGCCTACCGCCGCCGCCACGCCGTGCTTGCGCACCAGATAGATGTGAATCCCAATCAGGATCATCGTCAGGGGCGGCAGCAGTACGGTATGCAGCGCGTAGAATCGCGAGAAAGTGACGTTCCCCACGCTGCCTTGGCTCCCCAGCAATCGCAAGAGATAGGGCCCGGCGATGGGCGCCTGCGATGCAATCTGGGTGGTTACCACGGTGCCCCAATACGCCCGGTTGTCCCAAGGCAACAGATAACCCGTAAGTCCGAACCCGAGCGTGATCAACAACAAGGTAACGCCTACCATCCAGGTGGCTTCGCGCGGCTTCTTGTACGCGCCATAAATGAACACCTGGATCATGTGCAGCACCACGATAATCAGCATCATGCTGGCGCCCCAGTGATGCAGCCCGCGGATCAAGGGGCCGCCCGTCAGGTCCGTCATGATGTACTTCACGCTGTTGTACGCTTCCCCCGGTGTGGGCGCGTAGTTGAACGCCAGCAGGCTGCCGGTGAAGACCTGAATGATGAAGAAAAACACCGCCATGCTGCCGATGATCTGGTGCCAGCCGGCAGACGCGGGAATGTCCTCGTAGAGAAAGCTCTTGATCGCGCTTTCGATTCCGGTGCGGTGTTCTAGCCAGTCGACGACGGGGCGCATATGGAATCAGGCGTGCGCGATTACCGGGCCGATTTCCAGCTTCCCGGCCTCGACCTTGGTGAGGTACCGATCCAGCGGCCGGGGAGCGGGGCCGCTGATCACTTTGCCGTCCATGGAGAACACCGATGTGTGGCAGGGGCAGACGAAAGTGTGGCTGGCATCGTCCCAGTGATAGGCGCAGCCCAGATGCGTGCATTGTGGCGTGAAGGCCACCACGTCGTTATCCGGCTTCCTCACTACCCAGGCGGTGGCCTTCTCGGTGGTCACTTTCCAGCCATCCACGCGCTTGCGCTCGAAGGCAATTTCGGTGGGAGTGCCGGCCGGGATGGTGGATAAGTCCGCAGTCTCCACCCACTCGGCCTCCTTGCGGAGCTTGGGCGGGAACAGTAGGTAAATGGCTGCGGGAGCCGCCAACGCCAGGCCGATCAAACCCATCACGCCGTTAATAAATCCGATGTAAAAGGCGCGCCGCGTGGGGGAGACCTCCACGGCCGCGTGTGATTCTTGATTATGCTGGTCCATTATCCGTTCTGCGCCGTAAGAGATATCTTACAAGACGCAAGCCCGGTTGCGGATGTTACCGCAGGTGAGCCGGGGGGGCGTGAACTACAGTGCGCCGTCGCCGCGATCGCCGTTGCGGATGCGGATGGCCTCTGCGACATCGTATACAAAAACCTTGCCGTCGCCAATTTTTCCGCTGCGCGCGCTCCGCAGCACGGCGTCGATCACTTCCTGGGAGCGCTCGTCGGAGACCACCATTTCGATTTTCACCTTGGGTAGCAGATCCACCTGGTACTCCATGCCCCGATAGACTTCCTTGTGACCCTTCTGCCGGCCATGGCCGCGCACCTCCGAAATAGTCATGCCGTCGACGCCGATGCCTTTGAGCGCTTCTTTGACGTCTTCGAGTTTGTGCGGTTGGATAATGGCTTCAATCTTTTTCATGCCTGGCTGTCAGTCCTGACCCGTGGTCTTCACGCTTCGAGATTATAACCTTCCCGCCAGGCGAGACGCGCTCTCCGGGTTTCATCCGACGATGGCGGTGAGCCGCAGAATCCTCTCGCCGAGATGCTCGTTTCCGTCGATTTTTACCCGATCTCGAGCCGCCTTTGGGTGGATGCCCTTCGTAAAAAGACGCCATGCCAGTTCCTGGGGGATGGTCACCCGGGCAGCGGCCTGGGCTGCGGCGCCGGCGAACTCCCATCCGGCCAGTCCTCTGGCGAGAAACCATTGGCCGCCGCAGTCTCCCGAAATCTCCACCAGCACCACCGTTCCAGCAGGAGCATCCACATCGCGATACAAATGCGGCAGCCCGCGCAGAAAGCAGTCCAAGACGGGGTGATAATAATCCCGCGTCAGGATGCCCGAACCATTTATATCCAGACGATTGGTTGCCAATCGGATCTGCTGCTGGTGATGCCACCGTTCGGTCAGTTCGCGTGCGGTGTCGAACCAATTCAGAGACGCCGTTTCTCCCGCCCAGCTCACGCCGAACGCGGCGGGCCCAAAAGGGTCCAAAGACTCGTGGAAACTGGCGCTCTGTTCGCAGGCGGTTCTTAGCAAACCGATCATGAGCGGCGGACTGAGCCGGCGATAGACGGTGACGCCTTCGCCATTCAGCCGGTTCACCAGCGCGATTAAATCTTGTGGCGAGTGGATATCGACGGGCTCCACTTGGCAACTATCGCGCACCAGGGAGAGCTTACGCAGCGCGGTGTCAAGCAGGTGGGCCGCTACATCGCGTACCTTCCACATGGGCGCAATGGTTTCAAAATCCCATTCGCGCGGCGTCAGCGACTCCAACAGGCGAATCAGCTCGCCGTCCACCCGCCGCAGCAGGTGAGCGCACAGGATGGGAGCCGTGCCGTTGGATTGACTGGCCGGCGCTATGGACCCTACTTCTTCGGCTTCCATTCAAAGCCGCTGAATTCCAGGCCCAGGATGTATTTCTGGCCTTTGCGGGTGCAACTACGGACCGAAGCCGAGCCCTGCACTCCCAGAGCGGCGCATTGCACCGTTACGTAGGTTTGTGTTTCGATGAGCTCGCGAACTTCAACACGCATACCGGATCGGGATACGTCCAGGCTTAGGCCGTTGACATATTTGTCGACGCCGCTCCGGTCTTTCCACACCATCTGGACCGGCGATGACTTTTCGTCTCGCTCATGCCTGCGGAGCCCGCCTTCCTTATTCATGGGTTTGTTGGCATGTTCTATATTTTACGCGGATAGCAGTGCAAGAGGTCACCGCCCTGGAGAAGAGACCGCCGGCAGGCGTGCCGCGACGGACGAATGCATCAGATCCAGTTCGCCGGCCAAATTCCGCGAAGTGAGCAGAAGGGCGTAAAAGCGCAGGATCTCGTCCAGCGGATAATTCCTGGTTGCGCCTGCTTTGCTCGCCTCCGCCGCCTGCTCGTCGAGCGATGCGATCAGGCCTGGCAGATCCGGCCACTCGGGATAAAGCTTTCCCGACGCGATGCTTTTTGAAAGTGTTTCCAGCGCGGCGTAAACGCCTTCTTCCAACTGCTCCACACCGCTGTCGAACTCGTGGAAATAACTGTCCGTCGAACTGTCCCGTGCGGTGATCTCCAAGGTCTGCATGGCGTTAAAAAGGCGCTCCACTTCATGTGCCAGCAAAGCCAGCGACTCGCGTTCCTTCAGCGGCCCGAAAGCTTCCTGCAGCGCGAACTGGAGCAGGTCGGCGTTCTTGCGAATGGCCGTGGACACGTCGGACTGGAGCGCCTCTATCGCCGGCGCTTCCTGTCCCCGGTAGGTTTGCATTACGGCGCGATAAAGTGCGCCCAGCTTCAAAAGAATCCCGGCCAATCCTTGCCGCACGCTGCGCCGCGCATGATTGGGCCACAGGGTCAGCGATACCAGCAGCGCGATCAGAATCCCCAACGCG
>Ga0181525_10003070_pt1 | contig 13363 bp, 16 predicted proteins | sample PEATcosm2014_Bin_48_FD_121100 | JGI IMG/M metagenome (GOLD analysis project Ga0181525, IMG submission 121100) | Peatland microbial communities from MTU Mesocosm Facility, Houghton, MI, USA - PEATcosm2014_Bin06_10_metaG | ecosystem: Environmental > Terrestrial > Soil > Wetlands > Peat | place...
GTGCGGGAGGCGGCCGATTTTCCGGTGCTGAAGATCAAGGTGGGGCTGGACACCGACGAAGCTACCATCGCGGCCGTGCGCAGCGCCACGGACAAGCCTCTGCGCGTGGACGCCAACGAAGGGTGGAAGGACAAGGAAGTGGCGGTGCGCAAGATCAACTGGCTGGCCGGGCAGGGCGTGGAGTTCGTGGAACAGCCCATGCCCGCCGAGATGCTGGAGGAGATGCATTGGGTGCACAGCCGCGTGCATGTGCCGCTGATTGCGGATGAAGCCTGCCGGCATGCGTCGGACATCCCGAAATTGGCGGGCGCATTCGATGGCGTCAACGTGAAGCTGGATAAGGCGGGCGGGATTCTGGAGGCGCACAACATGATCCAGGTGGCCAAATCACTTGGGTTGAAGACCATGTTGGGGTGTATGGTATCCAGTTCGGTATCGGTGACGGCGGCCGCGCATCTATCGCCGCTGGTGGACTACGCGGACCTGGACGGGAATTTGCTGATCGCCAACGATCCGTTTGTGGGCGTGCTGGTGGAGAAGGGCAAGTTGATTCTGCCGAACGGGCCGGGGCTGGGGTTGCGGGCGGCTTAAGAGCACACTTAGTGCCGGACCGACCAGGCCAAGCCGTCAGGTCCGGGACCGGCGTCAATCTTGGCGGCGATCTCCAGGGTCTTCAGATCGAGCACCGCGACGTAACCTTCACCCGTGCAGGCTATAAACGCGCGCGCGCCGTCGGGCTGCATCTGAATGCCGGCCGCGCCGCGTGCGATAGGGATCCGTTTCAGTTCCTTATGGGTCGCGGAATCCAGAATGGCGAGGCCTGCGCCGCTCAGCGAAGTAATCAATACCAGCTTGCCGTCCGGAGTAAACTTCAGACGGTTTGCGCCACGCACGTTGGCCTGCAAGGTATCGGTCACCTTCTTCGCCGCCAGATCGATAATCGACACGGTGCCATCCTGGGCGTTGGCCGTCCAGAGTTCCTTGCCACTGGGCGATACATCGAAGCCTTCATCGCCTCGACCGACTGGGATCACGGTTTGTTCCCAGTTGCCGCCGGGAGGTCCCATCGGGCCTCTGGGACCACCTGGCGGTGGGCCACCGGGCGGCGGGCCACCCGGCCCTTGTCCGGGAGGGGGGCCGGGAGGCGGACCGCCGAATCCGCTAGGGGCGCCCTTCTCGAGGATACTGACCGTCGCGGAACTGACGTTGGTGGTGAAGATCCGCTGCATGTCCTCGGTGACGAAGATCATGTGGGTTCTGTCCTGCCCGGTGCCCATGATCCAATCGACTGCGCCTTTGGCTGGATCGAAGCTTCCAATGGCTTTCGCGGCTTCAGCCGTAAACCACACTTTCCCGCCCAGGAACATCAGTCCGTGAGGGCCCCGTAAGGGGCCCAGATCGATGGATGTCATCACCTTTTGGCTGATCAAGTTGATCCGGTCGATGGTGTTGTAGGCCCCGCCGCCGTAGATCGAGACATACGCGACTTTCCCGTCGGCGGATGCGACGACCTCGTGCGGATCCTTTCCGACGGGCGCTTTGGCCACGACTTTCAGGGTGGATGGGTCCACGATGACGAGGGTATGATCCCCCTTCGACAACACCAATAAGGATTCGCGAGGCGTGCTCTCGGACCACAGGGCGGCCGCGATGCAGCCGAGAAATACGACAAGACGAACTGCTTTCATGAGATTGATTTAATCATATCGCCGCGATGACGTGCGTTGTTGACTTTCACGTAGTACAGCGGTCAGGAGAGCGGGCCCATTTGGATAACCTCTGCACGACTGCGGTTTGCCCCGTAACGCAGACATCATTTTCCCGAGCCGGGGTAGAATGGCCCTTCGGCACGGATGGTTTTGGCGTCGGCACGCCGGGCCATCGACTCCATGAGGCTGCCAAAGGCTGGATCTCTGATGTCGCTGTTTTGGAGAAAAATGATGCCGGACAGTTGGCGTCCCGCGAATCCCAAGACCCAACGGAGGATGGGCTTCGATGATTGAGGCTTTGGTCGTCGGAGAGCTTTATTCCAACGAGGAGATCTTCACGTCCCTCAAGGTGTCCAACGCCGGCGGAATCCCCTTTTCGCTACAGGATCAAGCGGTTCTGAGAGCGACCATCATGACCTCAGTGCAGGATTTCCATGGATCCGGCGAGAATCCCTATCACGACCGGTTGGAGGGAGACACCCTGACCTATACGGCGGCAGGAAAGCTGGGCCAACAGACGCTTGCCGGCGTAAACAGTCGATTAATTGAGCAAAGAGCGTCTAATTTTCCGATACACGGGTTTGTCCTGACTGCCAGCAGAAGAGACAAATCCGTCGGACCGAAGCGCTGGAAGTATTTGGGGCTGCTCGAATACCTCCGCCACTACCCGGATACGCAGCTCGACGCAGACGGCCAAGTTCGCCAGGTATGGCTATTCGAATTCAAGATTCACCGCGAACAACGCGTCTTGCCTCTAAGCATAGAAGCGGCTGTTTCGAGCCAGGTACTTACCGCATCGAGGTTGGCTGCTGAGACCTCGGACGACGACGACATCATCGACGAAAGGAACAATCGACGTACCGAAAGCATTGCACGGACCGAGCATGTTCGCGGCAGGGTGTTAGCAATCGCGCCTAGGAACTTTGAGCTATTTATCAAGGATCTGCTGCTCCATTGCGGGTTCATCGACGTGTGCGTGACAAGATTCAGCGCCGATGGAGGAGTCGACGTAAACGCCAGAGCAGGCGGGCGGATTTGGATCTTCGAACGCACGTTGGTCCAGGTACAGGCGAAACGTTGGCTGCACTCTGTCGGGCGGAAGGAGGTCGCCGAACTGCGGGGAAGCCTGCAGCCCTTCTCCCGGGGTGCGGTAATTACGACCAGTCATTTCTCAAAGGCAGCTATCAAGGAGGCGAACGAACGAGACAAGAATCCGATCGCGCTCGTGGATGGCTTTCGGCTCTCCGAGGTTGTGCTTGACGGACAAATCCACATTGCAGTCTAAATCCTTTCAGGACCTCTATACTCGTGGCCGGCGATCACGAACGAGGCGTCGGTCAATGATTGAAGGGAGGCCATTGGCAACAGTCGCAATGATCGAGCCCCCGCTCGTAGAATGCAGTTTATGGGCCGCCTGCGGTTAGGCACCGTGTCCGTCGAATGTGGAGGGAACGCCTCGCCGCACGCCAGCGACGTCGGCAAGGCGGACGGCCTCAAGAGGCGGCTCGGCGAGCACAGGCACAAGATCAGCGGGCGACTCAACAACTTGGCTGACATGGGGTTCAAGTGTCTGTTCGTGCATCCTAACTGGGCGACCCTCGCGCCAGAGAACTCGCTAATCAAGTACTATCGAGATGCCAGCGAGGGCGAGTGCGCTTGGAACGGGAACGGATTCGGCCCTCACGATCCAGGCAGGGAACGCGAGACGACCAACAAGGCTCCGGGCGGCTTCGACGGGCAGTATCCAATCCGGCAGGACTGGTTGTGCGACTGGATCAAGGCTGGCGAGGTGAACGCGGCAGATCTGCTGAAGGCCATGAAGGGCAGCCTGCCCTACTTGCTGCGGTACCAAACCGCGAAGCAGAAGTCGAAGGAGCCGCACGGAGACTACAAAACCCTGACCGTGAAGGTTCCGCGGGACGACATGGGCGCTAACGATCTCCTGCGAACGATCGCCCAGGCGCTGCCGGGATGGCAGGCGACGGCGTTTCCGAGCCACATGATTTTGTATAAGGAAGACCGGGCCTACACGCACGGCCAAGTCATCTGGCCGGCATAGCCGAATTCAAAAGCGGTCGTCGGCAAGAAGCGCGAGCGTTTTCAGGCCCCAGCGCGCAATGCGCGAAACGAACGATAGCGCTGCAAGGTTGCGGGACTGTTCGCCTCAGTCATGGCGGCAATCGTCTGCTCGTTCGGGATGGAGGCGGGCGGTTCGCCATCTTCCAGGAGCATCTCGATCACTTCCTGCAGATTGCGGTGTAGCGCGTCCAGCGTTTCACCTTGGCTATGCGCCCCAGGGAAACCAGGCACGTAGCCCACATATAGGCCGGTGTCCGGACATCGTTCAATTACGGCGGTGCAGGTCCTCATCGCTAATGGCCCTTCTGCTATCCATCATAAAGGAACACCGGCTGGGGCGTGGCCGCACCCTCATCGTTCCACATATAGCTCCGCCCACACAAACCCCGCCGACCGGATCTGTTCCCGCAGGCTGCTGTACTTGACCACCTCGGCGGCGGCGCGAAGTTTCCCAGCGGCGGCCAGTGGCATTTCCAAGCGATAGCAGTCGGCGCGGTCCTTATAAGAATAATGAAGGTAGCGGATCTCGCCCGTTTCGGCCACGTCCATCAGCACATCCCAGAAGCTGATCTTGCGCAGCAGCGGCTTGCGCGCGCCGGCTTCGCGCGGGATCTGGATGGCTTGGCGTCCGCCGCGCAGCACCGCACGCACGCATCGCGCAGGCGCAAAGGGCCGCGCGGGATCGTCGCCGGGGAAGGTGGCCAACAATTCGCGCAGTCCGTCCAGCCCGGCGTCCCAGCCGGTCCATCGGAAGCGCGAAGCGCCGCTGACCAGCGTGCCGCGCAGCAGTAGCTCGCGCACACGCACCTCGTCCTTGCCGGTGATGCCCAGCATGTGCTCCACCAGATCGCGCAAGGGCAGATCCTGCACCACCACGCGCGTAATGGAAATGCCCTCGGCTGCTTCGGAACTGAGTTTGACCCGGACGGTGGCGGGTAGAGACATGCCGTGTTTTTCACGCTAGCATAAATGCGTGAGTCCACTGCAGAGTTCGCTCGAGAAGGTTGAAGCCGAGCTGCGGCGCTACGAGCACGCGCTGATGGATTTTTCGGCACGTGAGCGCAACGGGTCGATCGAGCTGGTCATCGAGCTGAAGAATCGGGGCCTGGGTTTGCACACTTACTATGCGCCGCTGCACGCGCGGGATATCGAGCATCCGCAGTTCCCTTGGACCCTGCAGCGCTACCTCTACGATTGCCTGCACGATTACCTGATCGAGATGTTCATCACCACGCCGCAGACCCGGGTCGTCCAGCCGTGAACCCGCTCACCGAAATTTTGCGTGACGAGATCCGGCGCGACGGCCCGATTTCGTTCTGCCGGTTCATGGAAGCCGCGCTCTACGATCCGGCGCACGGATATTACCGGCGCGCGCACGATCCATTCGGCAAGGGGGGCGACTTCTACACCGCCGAACAGATGCAGCCGGTATTCGGCATCCTGATAGCCGCGCGGATACGGTCGCTTTACCAGGAGATGGGCGCGCCGCCGGACTTCACGGTGGTCGAGTTGGGCGCCGGACGGCGCGAGATGGCCGGGGCATTCTCCGAGTGGCCTTACATCCCGATAGACCTTGCGCAAGGCGCGATGCCGGAGCGTTTTCGCGGCGTGGTGTTTGCCAACGAATTTTTCGATGCTTTGCCGGTGGAGGTGGTTACTTTCCGCGAGGGCGGCTTCAGCGAGATGCGCGTGGGGTGGGACGAGCGCTTCGTGTGGGCGGCCGGTCCGCCCGCGCGCGAGGAGGCGGTGGACTATCTACGCCGCTACTTTTCCCCGCCCGCGGAAGGCGCGCTGTTCGAGGTGAACCTGGATGCGCTCGCCTGGATGGAGCGCATCGCGCGCGCTCTGGAGGCGGGGTTCGTCTTCACCATCGACTACGGCTACACGCGCGCCGAGGCGGTGCGCTTCCCGCGCGGCACGCTGATGAGCTACCGGGGTCACCGGGCAGACGAGGATGTGCTGGAAGATCCGGGCGCCAAGGACATCACCGCGCATGTGGCGTTCAGCGCGCTTGAAGAGCACGGCGCGCGCGTCGGGCTGCGGACGATGCGCTTCGAAACTCTGGCGCAAACGCTGCTGGCAGCCGGAGAGCCGGATCAATTCGCGGCCGCGCTGGCCGCCTCAGCGCGCGAGGAGGAGTTGAGGCTTCGATTGCAGTTGAAGAACCTGTTGTTCGGGATGGGGGAGACGTTCCAGACGCTGCTGCAGAAGGCGGGAGGAGCAGGTGGCACAAAATGAAAAAGGCCCCGACGAATCGGGGCCTATCTGCTCAAACTTGGATCACGCCCTTTGGTGGGCGCCCATGCTACTTCTTTTTCTTCGCGGGCGCCTTCTTCTTCGGGGCGGCTTTCTTGGTTGCGCTCTTCATCGATTGATTCTCCCTAAACATCAAATTTTGCGATTCGAAAATCGCAATGTGATTCATATATAAGGTTGTTCGAGAAAAAAGTCAAGAGAAAAATGCATCGAGACGTGTCCAGCGTGAATTTTTTTTCGCAACGGGAGTTGCGCGTGGTGCTGGTCGCGCCGCGAAACCCGTTGAACATCGGCGCGGCCGCGCGCGCCATGGCGAACTTCGGATGCACGCGGCTGCGCGTGGTGAACCCGTACGAGGTGGCGTACCGCGAAGCGCGATCCGCGGTGGGAGCCGCGCCGTTATTGGCTTCCGCTGAAGAATTCTCGACGGTCGCGGACGCCGTGGCCGATTGCGCGTTGGTGGTGGGAACGACATCGGTGGGCCATCGCGAGCTGCAGCATCCGTTGCGGCGCCTGGAATCGGGCGCGCGGCTCATACGCCGGTCGGCGGGACCCGTGGCGCTGTTGTTCGGATCGGAAAAGTTCGGCCTCTCGAATGAAGACATGAGCCATTGCCATTGGCTGATGCGCATTCCCACGGTGGATTTGGATCGCTCGATGAACCTGGGCCAGGCCGTGGCGGTATGCCTCTACGAACTGGCGCGCGATTCGCGGGCGGCGGACGCGCCGCCGGAAAAGCCGGTGAAGGCGGCGCGCGCCGCGGACACCGAGCAGATTACGTCGATGTTGGTGGAAGCGCTGGAGCGCAGCGGCTACATCAAGCCGTTGACCGCGGCGTCGGCGAAAACTAAAGTGCGCCGCCTGGTGCGGCGGATGAACCTTAGCGCTGCCGATGCGCCAGTGGTGCTGGGAATGCTCAGGCAGATTTTGTGGAAGCTCGGCCTCACTGGTTCATAACGCCGCAGACTCTTAGGCTGCCGCGCAGGCACTCTCCTGATGCGACGTGGCGCCGGTTCCTTCTCATGCCGACGCCGCTTGGCGGGCACGCCAAGACACGGGTTGAGAAGAGTCTCGATCGGCAGACAAAGTGCCCCACGTCACTTAGTTTCCCTCAGCGGGAATTTTCTGCACTATTTATGTCGCTGGTCGTTTTGGGCAAAGTGCCTGCGCCACCGGACCGCGCGCGTAATGGGCACATTAAATACCGTTCAACATCGTTCCCCAACCGCAACCCGCGCCGGGCAATGTGCGTTTGAATGAGCAGAGGATGCAAGAAGATGAATCGAAAACTTACGTTGCTATTATTCGTTGCACTGGCGCTGATGGCGCTGGGCGCGTGCGCCGGAGGATATTATGTCCAGGCGCCGCCGCCTCCGCCACGTTATGGCGTGGTGGGCTACGCTCCGGGACCGGGCTTTGTCTGGGTCGACGGATTTTGGGATTGGCGCGGCGGAAACTGGTTCTGGTCCGGCGGAAGCTGGCAGCGTCCGCCGAGACCGGGCGCGGTGTGGGTGCCGCACCGTTGGGTTCAGTCCGGCCACGGTTACCGGATGGTGCGCGGCCACTGGCGCCGGTAATCCAACTGCGCTCGGCGACCGTACCATAAGGCATGAGGCAGTTACTTCTTGCGGTAGTTCTGGGAATGTCAGCATGGGCCGGCGCGCCGCCGGCCCTAGAGTGGAACCCATGGTCGGCGGATGTTTTCGCGCGCGCCAAACGCGAAGACCGTTTCGTGCTAATGGATCTGGAGGCCGTCTGGTGCCATTGGTGCCACGTGATGGACGCCACTACTTACCAGGACCCGGCCGCGGTGGCGCTGTTGCAGTCCAAATATATAGTGGTGAAGGTGGATCAGGATTCGCGCCCGGACCTGGCCAGCCGCTACGAAGACTACGGCTGGCCGGCGACCATCGTGTTCGACCCGGAGGGCCACGAGATCGTCAAACGGCAGGGCTACATCGCGCCGCGGGAGATGGTGGCGATGCTGCGCGCGATCATTGCCGATCCGTCGCCGGGGCCGTCGGTGATTCCGGAACAGCCGGTTGAGTTCGCAGCCAGCCCGGTGCTGCCCGCGGAGATGCGTGAGCAGCTTGCCGCCAACTATCGATTGCGGTACGACGCGAAGAACGGCAGTTGGGGATTCCAGCAGAAGTTCCTGGATTGGGACGGCGTGGAATACGCCATGCTGCTGGCGCGCCACGGCGATGCGCAGGCCGAAACGATGGCGCTACAGACGCTGACGGCGCAGCTCAACCTGGTCGATCCGGTGTGGGGCGGTGTCTACCAGTATTCCACCGATGGCGATTGGAAGCATCCGCACTTCGAGAAGATCATGCAGTTTCAGGGCGAAGATTTGCGGATCTACGCGCTGGCCTGGCAGCAGTGGCACAAGCCCGAGTATCTGCAGGCCGCGCTGGCCATCCGGCGCTACTTGCAAACGTTCCTGACTTCGCCGGACGGCGCGTTCTACACCAGCCAGGACGCCGACTTGATTGACGGCCAGCATAGCGCGGCGTATTTCAAATTAAACGACGCTGCGCGGCGGTACCTGGGTGTGCCACGCGTGGACCGGCACATCTACGCGCGCGAAAACGGATGGGCCATCGCCGCGCTGGCCGCGTTGTCCCAAGCTACGGGCGATGCCGCGTGCCTGGCTGACGCGAAGCGCGCCGCGGATTGGGTGATGCAGCACCGCGCGCTCGACGGCGGCGGATTCCGGCACGACGAGACGGACGCCGCGGGTCCGTACCTGGGAGACACGCTGGCCATGACCCGCGCCTTCCTGGGCCTTTACGCGGCTACGCAGGACCGCGCGTGGCTGGAGCGCGCGCGGCACAGCCTGGAATTCATTGCGTCGAATTTCCGGAATACGGCCGGCGCCGGATATGTTACCGCGCGCGCCGCCAGCGGCGCCGCCTACCAGCCGCAGCCAGAGCGCGACGAGAACGCCGCGCTGGCCCGCGCCGCGAACTCCGCATGGCGCGCCGGCGGCGACCCGAAACTGCGTAAAATAGCGGAAGAAGCCATGCGTTACGTCATCACACCGCAGGTTGCCCGCGCGCACACCGCCGCGCCCACCTTGCTGGCCGACGCGGAATTGACGGCCCACTGAATGAAGAAGCTCGCGTGCGCCCTGGCGCTGCTGTCGGCTCTCGGCTGTTCGCGCACGCGGCTGCTGACCGTTGGATCCAAGAATTTCACCGAGCAGATCGTACTGGGCGAGATTATCGCGCAGCAATTGGAGCGGCGGCTGGGCGCGAAGGTCGACCGCAAGCTGGATTTGGGCGGCACGTTGCTGGCGCACCAGGCTTTGCGCGACGGCGCCATCGACTTGTACCCCGAATACACGGGCACGGCGCTGACGGCGGTGCTGAAGCTCGCCCCATCCTCCGATGCGGGCGGCGTGCTGGCGGAGGTGCGCGCCGAATATCGACGGCGCTGGCGCCTGGAGTGGATGGATCCGCTGGGCTTCGACAACACTTTTGCGATGGTGGTGCGGGGCGGCGACGCGCGCGCCCTGGGAATCGAAACCATTTCCGACGCCGCCCGCCGCAAACAAAGCTGGAGGCTGGGAGTAGGTTACGAATTCCTGCAGCGTCCCGACGGGTTGGCCGGTTTGCTCGCAACCTACCATCTGCCGCTGGCGGGCGCTCCGAAAAGCATGGATCTGGGACTGCTCTACAGCGCGTTGGAGCAGAAACAGGTGGACATGGCCGCGGCGAACGCCACCGACGGCATGCTGTCGGTGCTGGACGTGAAGGTACTGCGCGACGACCGGCACTATTTTCCGCCCTATCAGGCGGCCGTGATCGTGCGTGAGGAGAGCCTGGCGGCGCATCCGGGCCTGCGCGCGGCGCTCGACCAACTTAGCGGCCAACTCTCCGCCGCAGCCATGCGCGATTTGAACCACCAGGTGGACGGCAAGCACCGGCCGGTGTCCGATGTAGCGCGCGAATGGCTCGCCACTTTGCGGTGAGAAACATCACACTGGTAAGGGATGTGCCAATGAAGCCAAGGAGGCAGGTATGTGGAGTCGTGTGAGCAGGTTGGTTCTGGCGGGGTCTTTGATTCTCTCCGCCGGATTCGGCGCGAAGAAGGATCACAACGATGCGTTCGTCGCGGGAGATCCGGCCGAAAACAAGATCGCGCGCGAGGTGCGGCATCAACTCGTCATGCTGCCCTACTATGGCGTTTTTGACGATCTCGCTTTTAAGTTGGACGGCGGGACGGTCACTTTGCTGGGCGCGGTGACGCGGCCGACCCTGAAATCGGATGCGGAAAACGTGGTGAAGCGGGTTGAGGGCATCACCCAGGTGGTGAACGAAATCAAGGTGCTGCCGCTCTCGCCGATGGACGATCAGACCCGGCGGGCCGTGTATCGCGCGATTTATGGCGACCCGGCGTTATCGATGCGCTATGGATTCCGGGCGGTGCCTTCCATTCACATCATCGTGGAGAATGGCCACGTCACTTTGGAAGGCGTGGTGGCCAACGAGATGGACAAGAACCTATGCAACATCCGCGCTAACGGCGTACCAAACGTGTTTTCGGTGACGAACGAGCTGCAAGTGGAAGGTCACTAGCGGCATCGGCGCAAACTGGCCGATTGCCAATCGGCCAGCAGGTTGACAAACTACCCCACACGCAAGTTTTACACCATTTTTTACAGCCGGATCCCCGCCGCGCCATCCAAATGCGTGAAAATGTACAGATGACGTGCAACGGAGCTGAGAAATGCCGGGCGCTACAGTCGTCATAGTGGAAGATGCCGCTACCTGTGCCACCACGCTGGAAATGGCATTCCTGGGGATACCGGACATCGCCGTGACTGTACTGGCAACGGCTCAGGACGCCTTGCGCCTGCTGGCCCGCGCGGATTGCGCCGTGAGCGCGGTGGTCACCGACTTGAACATGCCGCGCATGGACGGATTCGAATTCATCGAGCGGATCCGCGCCCAACCCCGCCACCAGCGGTTGCCCATTATCGTGGTCAGCGGCGACACGGATCCCGGCACGCCGGAGCGCCTGGCGGCTATGGGCGCGAACGCCTTCTTCCCGAAACCCTATTCGCCCGCCCAGGTGCGGCTAAAACTGGAGCAACTTCTCGATGCAGTGTCTGCCGATCATTCCCCTTAGCTACGCCCGGCGCGTGTTGATCGCACTACTGGCGCCGGGCCTTCTTGCGGCCCAAACCGCATCTCCCGACCCCGGGCAAACCGACTTGGGGCAGATCGTTCAGCGCCTCGACCGCCTGGAGAAACAAAACCAATCGCTGGCCGAAGAGATCCGCCAACTGCGCCAGGAATTGGCTGAAGCCCGGGGCCAGCCGCAGCCCAGCACCGCCGCGCCGCCGCTCGAGGAGAAAGTCGCGGTGGACGAGAGCCGCGTGGAAGAACTCGCCCAGAGCAAGGTGGAGGCCTCTCAGCATTTCCCCATCCGCGTCACCGGCATGGCTCTGTTCAACGGCTTCCTGAATTCCAAGGGGAGCGGCGGTCAACAGTACCCCACTTTCGCCTGGCCCACTGACATGGCTAGTGGCGGCGCCAGCATCTACCAGACCACCATCGGCCTGGATTACTCCGGCCCGCAGATCCTGGGCGGCAACGTCCACGGGTCGGTCTATATGGATTTCGCGGGCGGCTCCGGCACACCGCTCGATCTGGGATTCCGGCTCCGCACCGGCGAGATCGAAATCGATTGGGCAAACCGAAGCATCCTGGCTGGCGTGGAGAGCCCCATTTTCGCGCCGCGCGAGCCTGCATCGCTGGCGCAAGTGGAGTTCGCGCCTCTAACCTGGGCCGGCAATTTGTGGTACTGGACGCCCCAAGTGCGCTTCGAGCAGAAGATCCGCTTCACCAATCAAACCGGCGTGCGTGCGCAATTCGGCGTGGTGCAGACCAACGAAATTCAGCCCTACCAGAGCACGCCGTACGCGCCGTCACCGGAACCCGCCCGGCCCGGCCTGGAAGGCCGCTTCGAGTTCTACCATTCGTTTCAGGAGGCAGGGCAGAGCGGCCCGCGCATCGAAATCGCGCCCGGATTTCACACCAGCGTCACGCACGTAGCCGGCACGTCCGTTCCATCCAATTTGTTCTCGCTCGACTGGTTCACCAATCCCTCGACGAAGCTGGAGTTCACCGGCGCATTTTTCAGCGGGCAAAACGTGGCTCCCGTGGGCGGACTCGAGGGCTACACGATTCTTCCTAGCGGTATCGCTATCCCGGTCCACAGCCGGGGCGGATGGGGTCAGCTTACGCTCATACCCACCTCCCGCCTTTCGTTCCACCTTTTTTCCGGGCTGGAGAACGGCCGCACAACGGACTTGGCTGCATACGTCATAGGCCGGAACTGGGTATACGGCGCGAACCTGTTCTACCGCATCGCGCCCAACGTGCTGCTGGGCCCGGAGGTCTCGCAGACCCGCACCGCTTATATTGATAGTAGGCTCCGGCTAAACAACCACTATGACCTGGCTCTGGCGTATCTTTTTTAGCGTCCTCTGGCTCTCGCCGGCGTGGTGCGCCAGCATCAAAGGCGCCGTGGAGCTGACCGAGTCCCGCGACCCGAGCGTGCGCCACAAAGACTACCAGGGAGTGGTGGTTTGGCTGGAACCCGCGAATGGAGACCCCCCGCGCCGCATCCCGCCCCGCCGCTACGTGATGGAGCAGAAGGACAAACACTTCAAGCCACACGTCCTGGCCATCCCCGTGGGCGCCACGGTCGACTTCCCGAATAAAGATGTTATCTTCCATAACGTGTTTTCCAACTACGACGGGCAGAAGTTCGACGTCAACCTGTACCGGCCCAACACCAGCCGGTTCGAAACTTTTAATCGTCCCGGCATTGTGCGCGTGTTCTGCAATATCCATCCAACCATGAGCGCGGTGATTGCGGTGCTCGATACGCCTTGGTTCGCCGTGTCGGACGCTACCGGCGGCTTTGAAATTCGCGACGTGCCGCCGGGCGGATACACGTTGCACGTCTTCCACGAAAGGGCCACCGACGAAACGCTACACGCCCTCACGCGCGCCGTTACCGTGGACAACACCGCGGCGCGGCTCCCGCTCATCCGCATTTCCGAAACGGGCTACATTCCCGCGCCGCACAAGAACAAGTGGGACCGGGACTATCCGCCGGTGATCGACGACCAACCGGCCTACCGGCCGAACCCATGAGTCGCAAATGATTGCCAGCTTCTCACGCCTGTCGTTGTTGTGGAAGATCCTGCTCTCCACTTCCGTGGCCATCACGCTGCTGTTCGCGCTCACCGGCTGGATCGTGCTGCGCAATGCGGTCGACACCACCAAGCGCACCATGGA
>Ga0181525_10003071_pt1 | contig 13356 bp, 10 predicted proteins | sample PEATcosm2014_Bin_48_FD_121100 | JGI IMG/M metagenome (GOLD analysis project Ga0181525, IMG submission 121100) | Peatland microbial communities from MTU Mesocosm Facility, Houghton, MI, USA - PEATcosm2014_Bin06_10_metaG | ecosystem: Environmental > Terrestrial > Soil > Wetlands > Peat | place...
AGCGACGATAAAGCCCCATAACGCCATGGTCAGCGGGTTCGCGGCGACAACCCGGATCGAGGTGAACAGTGCAACTGCAGCGCCGACATCGCGATCGAGCAGCAGCGGGAAGGAAACGGCGCCGATCGTCAGCGCGACTACGGCAAAGAGGAAGCCAATGCCGGTGCCGACAACAATCAGCGTCCAGCCGGCGGATGTCGTGAATACATCGCTGACGAATTGGCTGATCGACGCCGGCGCCGCATAGCCGAAAGTCGCGATGTAAATCTCCTGCGCAACAGCGAGCCAAATCAGAAAGATCGCCATCAACAGCAATCCGAGTGAGACGATGGCGCCCAGAGAAAGCGAACTAAAAACGTCGAAGGCGTGGCTGGAGGACGTATCGAGCCCGGCTTCTCGGCGCCGGCTCAATTCATAGAGTCCGATTGCGGCGAGTGGCCCGAGGAGCGCGAAACCGGCCGCGAGCGGGAACGCAAGCGGCAACATCGAGTATCCCGACGCGAGCGATATCAACCACAGACCGAGCAATGGATAAATGATGCACAAAAACACAGCGTGGCTCGGCATCGCTAAAAAGTCATCAACACCGAGAGCGAGCGCTTGAAACAGATCCGCTGGTCCAATGCGGCGGACCATCGGCCTTAAGGGATGCGCGCTTGCGCCGACAAGAAGATGCGAAAGAGCCATTGGATGCCTCCCTGAACGGATGTCCAATTCGGCCATTGAATTTCTATCTGCACATGATGACAAAGTCGCGGCCTTCAGGCCACAAACAAACATTGCTCCACCATAGCGATCTCTTCACAAAACAGTGTCCGTTACAGCATCATTAATTCGGAACTTTATTTGGAACTTCCGGGCGTCGTAAGCGGGCGGGCGCCGCAAAAAGAAAAGGCCCCTTAGGGCCTTTTCTTCCTCAGCTAGCGCTTTGGGGCGACGTAGCGATGGTCGCGATGCCATGCCGGGTCGGCGTTATTCCATCTCCAAACCGGCGCATAATCGTTATAGCCGGCATAATACGGCGCCGGTCCGCCGTAATAATAGCCCGGCGCGCCGAGCTCAACGCCGAAACCGCCCGGACCTGCGTACACGCCGACCTGAGCCAAAGCCGGCACCGCCGTAGCGGCCAACAGCGCGCCCGCGGCGACAGCACCAACAAATTTGTTCATCACTATCCTCCTTCGCGAGATTTCGCAGTTCGCTCAGTAAAAACGCGAAAGGCAACACGGTCGTTCCGAAATTCATCATGAAGTTCCGATTTCAACAATGTGATAGAATAACGGATTGAGGCGATGCAGCGGCAGCTCCACGCACGACGCAAAAAAGAGCGCCAAAATCCTTGGCGCCTCTGTTTGTCGATAAGGAAAACCCGCGCTTTGACGCGGCTTTAGAAAATCGCGGAGAAAGCCCAGTAGAGCGTACCGGAGATCACCATGGCTGCCGGCAGGGTCAGCACCCAGGCGAGCGCGATGTTCCGCACCGTTGAAAGTTGCAGCCCGGATCCATTTGCCGCCATGGTGCCGGCGATTCCCGACGACAGCACGTGTGTGGTCGAGACCGGCAGTCCGTAAATGTCCGCGGCCGCGATCGTGGCGGCGGCGGTGATCTCGGCGCAGGCGCCTTGCGCGTAGGTCAAGTGCGTCTTGCCGATCTTCTCGCCGACGGTGACGACGATGCGTTTCCAGCCGATCATCGTGCCAAGCCCAAGCGCAATCGCCACCGCGATCTTCACCCAAGTCGGGATGAACTTCGTCGCCGCGTCGAGCGACAGCTTGTATGAGTTCAGCGTCCTGACCTGATCAGCGGTGAGATCGCTCTCTTTGTCCTTCATCAGGAAGCGGATCGCCTCCGAAGCGAGATACATGTCGTTCCGAGTATTGCCGACGGCATCCGAGGGCATTCTCGCAATCGATCCGTATTTGGTGACCTGGCCGGAAATGTCGCGCACCAGGCCGGCCAGCGACGGAAAGGTTCCCTCGTTGATGCTGTGGCTGGCGACATAGGCGGTCACCGCCGGGCGCGGATTGCCGAGCACGCTGTAGCCCGATGCCTTCTGCTCGATCACGGCGCTTGCGGCTTGCGACCGCTGGGCGAAGATCTGCAACTGACTTTCGGGCAAGGCGCGATTGAGCGCGTAAGCGGTCGGCACCGTCCCGATCAGGATAAGCATGATCAGGCCCATGCCTTTCTGCCCGTCGTTTGAGCCGTGGAAGAAGCTCACCAGCGTGCAGGTCAGGATGAGGATGCCGCGAATCCACCACGGCGGCGGCTGATCGCCTTTCGGCTCGGCATAGAGCGCCGGAACGCGGACGATGGACCGCAGCAGCAGCAACAAGGCTGCGGCAAGGGCGAAGCCGAACAGCGGCGAGAGCAGCAGCGCCTCGCCCACCTCCTTGGCCTTTCCCCAATCGACACCCGCCGTGCCGCTGCGGCCATGCAGCAGCGCGTTGGCGACGCCGACGCCGATGATCGAACCGATCAGAGTGTGCGAGCTCGAAGCCGGCAGGCCAAACGCCCAGGTTCCGAGATTCCAGATGATGGCCGCGATGAGAAGGGCAAAGACCATGGCAAATCCGGCATTGCTGCCGACTTGCAGGATCAGCTCGACCGGAAGCAACGAAATGATACCGAATGCCACCGCGCCGGAGGACACGAGAACCCCTAGCAGGTTGAATAGGCCGGACCACACCACGGCGAAATTCGCCGGCAGCGCCCGCGTGTAGATGACTGTTGCCACAGCGTTGGCGGTATCGTGGAAGCCGTTGACGAACTCGAAGCCAAGCGCAATCAGGAGCGCGACGAAGAGGAGCAGGAACGGCGCGTAACTGACAACTTTGGCGCCTGCTGCGTCGATGTCGGAATAGATGCTGTAGGCAACGAAAAGCAGGACCGCCGCGATAACGCCCCCGAAGATGATGCCGGTCAGCGGGTTCATCGCGCCGCTGAGGTCGGGTCCCTTGCGGGCTGCGGGTTCTAGGGAGCCGGGTAATGCGGCGACGTCAGTCATGAGGCCCTCATTCGCTTGGAAGGGCCTCAATCTGCGCGGGCTATATGACAGGTAGATGAAACGGCTGTCTCAGTCCGGTAATCCCGCCGGCTAGGCGGTTGCCCCGCAAAAGTAGTCGATGACCGACAGGAGCGCCTTGGGCCGATAATTCTCGTCGAGCGGCAAGGGCCGATTACCAAGGCCGTCCTTGCGCTTATGCCACATTGGCACCCACGTATACCGGTCGGTGATGCCCCAGGTGACGACCGCCGCAGGGCGCGTGGCCGCAAAAACACATTCGAGGAAATCGTAGGCTAGCGCCGCGACGAGGGCATCTCGCATGGGCGACGATGCCGGCAGATCGTCGTCGAGGACGTCGAGCTCGGTGATATGGACCGATAATCCCAGCGACCGGATATCGGAGACGAATTGATACAGGCCGTCACGATCGATTTGGCCCTTGCCGGGGAGGTGGCCCTGCAATCCGACGCCATGCAGCGGCACGCCCCGCGCAAGCAGATCGCGAACGAGACCCAACAGCGCTTGCCGGCGCGCCGTAAACGATGCGCCGACGCATTCAATGTCGTTCTCGTTCAACAGAAGCTCGGCCGCAGGATCGGCCTGGTGGGCCAGGCGAAAAGCCATGTCGATATATCTCGGCCCAAGATATTGCAGCCAAATCGAGGAGCGCAGTCCGCCGACTTTGCCCTTATTGTCGTCGATAGGCTCGTTGACCACGTGCCATATCTTGATCCTGCCCCGGTATCTCGAAACCACCCGTTCGATGTGGGTCGCCATCTCGCGCTCTGCTTCGGCGGCGCTGCGGATGTCCTTGGTCCAATCCGGCATCGCGTCGTGCCAAACCAAGGTGTTGCCGCGCATGGCCATCGCGTTGGCGTCGGCAAACGCCAGCGCCTCGTCGACGAAGTCGAAAACGAACCGATCGCGGCTCGGCCGCAAATCGATCCAGTTCAATCCGCCTTCCGGGCTCAGCTGCTGACAATAGGTTTTGAACGCGCTTCTATAGGCTGCGTCCTGCTCCAGAGGCTGGCGGCGGACGCAGGCGCCGTAGGGCACCCGCCGGTTCGGGCGCGATGCGCCGGGCAAGCCGCCGGGCGCCGCGGCGGCGGAATCGAGGCCCCACGTGCTTGCCGCCAGTGCCGCAACCAGACTTGCGCCGCCCGCGAATGTTTGCCGGCGTGACAGCATGGATGCGTCTCACGCGCTCAATTCGCGCGTGGCAGTGAGGTCGACGATGTCGACGACATCGTCGTCGGCGATCGGCACGCGAAGCGGCCGCACGAATGTGCCCGCATTCTCGCTTTCCGGCCGATACTCGAAGCCGAGCTCCTCGAGCATTTTCACGGCGGCGCCGTTGCGCGGGGTTTTCCGGTAGTCCACGACCAAGGCGGTGCCGAGGCGGTCCGAACTCAATTGTCCCGACAACCAAGCAAAGAATGACTGCTCAACCCGCTTGCGCTGAACCCGGCAGCTCATCATGAACGACCGCACGCGCGCCGATTGGCGATCGACAACGCACATGCCGATCACACCGTAGTCGCCGAACCGGTCTTCGCAGCGCAGGATGTACGCCCGACAGTTCGACGAAGGTTGCAGCAGCGCCTTGATGTCGTCGCGGGAGTATCTGGTCCCGGAAATGTTGAGCTGATTGGTGCGCTGCGAAAGTTCATATGCCCTCTCCTCGTGGAGGGCGGAAAGGTCGGAGATTTCCAGGCGTATGCGGCATTGCCGGAGGAACGTCACGTAGTCGGTATCCGAGCCAGCGAACGTCGCGTGCCGAAGCTCCTCGGTCTGATACATAGCGCGACGTTTGGCGCTCTCTGCCGTCGCCGGCACGTCGAACAGGGGGCTGGTGAGCAGGTTCGGGATATCGCTTGCCGGCAGCACGGTCACCTCCGGCAGCGTCTCGCCGACTTCGCCGCGCTCAAACGGCTGATCGTCGATAAAGACGAAGGTATCCAATCCAATGTCGAGCAACTCGGCGATGCGCTTGATGGAAACGCTCTTCGGACCCCAGCCGATCTGGGGAAACAAAAAATAATCGCGAATGTTTAAAGCGTGCAGGGCAGCGAGCGCGGCATCAGGGTCGTTTTTGGTGGCGATGGACTGAAGGATTCCCCGCCGATCCAGCTCCACAATCGTCGCCAAGGCAGCCGGGTCGAGCGCAAGCGCCTCGTGACCGTCTTCAGCGAGCGTGCCGCGCCATAGTGTGTCGTCGAGGTCCCATACGACGCATTTGGCGACGCGTGTTTTGCGCGCCGATTTCGCATTCCCGCCAAGCTCGTCCGCTTCGCCCTTTTCCACGGCGGTGAAGCGAACGAAATCGATCAATCCGAAAGTGACTTCTCGCCCGATCGCATCACCGACCGGCTCGATCTGAACGCGAAATGCACGATTCAGATCGACCCGCGCGGCGATCTCCGCATATGGCAGTTCCAGCCGGTTGTAACCGGGCCGCAAATGAAAACCAGATTGCAAAAGCCCGTGTTCGCTATCGTCAACGAAAGTAACAGTAAGAGGAAGCAGCGGCCCCGATTCGAGCCATGCTTCCACGACAAAAGCGTCAATCCGCCCAAGTCGCGAGCCGATGGACGCCATAGCCTTCCACCGGTTCCAATGCCTGGCGGATCGGCCGAATAGCGCACGCGAGCGCGCAAACCTGTTGATCAGCGAGGAAGCAAAACGGTCCAATCGTTCGCGAAACCTGGCGGTTCGAACCGGAAAGAGCTCGACCGAACCTGTCCCTTCCAGCTTTGGCCATTTGCGAAACTTGATCCTGCCGAGCACCACATCGCCGATGGCCGCCTGTTCGATGCCGTTGGCGAAGCGGCGGCAATGACCGTCCCTGCGCGGCGTGTAGAAGGCACATGACGTATAACAGGTTGGATAACTGCACTCCGAGCAATGCTCTCCCCAGACGATCAGGCTGCGCGCCTCGATCCGGCTTGATAATTCATCGAACTTCGCCAGTGCGTCCGCGGGCAGCACCATGCCGGCGCGAGTCGTGCTGTCGATGGTTTCGTACATTGCCTACTTCGCCACTTGCTCGATGAAGCTCTTCATATAAGGCGATGCCGCCTCATCGGTCCCAATAGTCCTCGTTAACGCTACCGGACGCGGATCGCGGCGGCTTTAACCGCAATAGCCAAATCATGTCCGTTAACGATCAAAGATCGCTTAATGAAATCGCCATATAAGTGGCGCTCATCTCGGCAGACATCGAACGCGCTGCACGGGCAAGGGATTGCGATTTGGCCACATCCGACGACGTCATCGCGGGTTTCGCGCTTGCGCGGCCCGAGCGCCACGGACCGCTCAGTCTTGCCCGCGCGCGCGGCAAGCTGTCGCGGCTTCTGGCACGACGTGTCGTCAGCAAGGCCCTGACGATGCGCAATGCTAAGCCGGTGATCACATTCACGTTCGACGATGCGCCGGCATCCGCCTGCGAAACCGGCGCTCCCTTACTCGAACGTTATGAGGCGCGCGGAACCTACTACATCTCCGGCGGAGGATGCGGCGTTGCCAGCCCGGGGGGCCAGCTGGCAACCGCGGCGCAGCTGAAAACTCTTTGCGCGGCAGGGCACGAAATCGGCTGCCACACCTTCTCCCATGCCGCAGTCGACGGCATCGGTCATGATGCGCTGTTCGCGGAGCTCGATCGCAATCGGGCATTTCTGCAAAGCTTGGATCCCCGCATTGTCGTTCGCAACTTCGCTTATCCGTACGGCGATCTGTCGTTTCGCGCCAAGCACGATCTTGAAGGGCGCTTCCACAGCTGCCGTTCTCTCATTCCCGGCGTGAATTTCGGCATAGCCGACCTAGGCGCGCTGAAGAGCTGCGAACTGCAGGACGCGTCGATCGGCCGTCGTGGCGTTGGGGAAATTATCGGCGAAACGGTGCGGCGAAACGGTTGGCTGGTCTTTACCTGCCACGATGTCCAGGAGAAGCCGAGCCGGTTTGGCGTATCGCCCGAGCTGCTTGAATTCGCCGTGCAGGCCGCGCGCGTTCGCGGCTGCGACATCCTTACCGTAGCGGACGCGCTGCGGCGCCTGGGTGACGTGGACGCGTAGCCGGCAACGCCGGATCCGTTAACGCGGCAAATTTGATCAGCGAATGAAAATTTATGCGGTCCCATTAACCGGGCCTTAACCACCGTTCAAGGCGCTTTGCAAAAGCCACGAAAACTTAGGCTAAATCGGCTTATCTACGGGGCAATGAAGTAGGCGCGATCCGTGATCAAAGAGCCATCGCATGGCCAACATTCTTGAGCCGCATATCGATCGCCTCCCGAGGCCTGAAAGCTCAGACCGGAATTTTGGCTTAGTCTTCGCGGGGGCGTTAACCACGATCGCCTTCGTTCCGCTGCTCCATCATGGGGCGCCGCGCTGGTGGGCATTCGGCGCAGCCATCGTCTTCGCCGTCGCGGCGTTGGTTCGACCGCAAATCCTACACTGGCCTAATCGCGGATGGCTCGCGCTCGGCAACCTGATGCATCGCGTGATGAGTCCCCTGGTGATGGGCGCCGTCTTTTTTCTCTGCATCACGCCGATCGCCGCGATCATGCGTTGGCGCGGCCGCGACGTGCTCACGCTCAAGCGCCGCCCCGATCTCAAAAGTTACTGGATCGAGCGCGAAGCGCTGCCACCCGATTCGCAATCGATGAAGAACCAGTACTGAAGTCGAAAATCGTCAGCAACGCGAGTAACGTCATGTCCATCCTTGCCGAGCTTTGGAACTTCCTGAGGACCCGAAAGAAATTTTGGCTTGCGCCGATTATGATCATGCTCGTGGTCTTTGGCGGCATGATCGTCTTGGTGCAAGGCTCCGCGGTCGCTCCGTTCATCTACACGCTGTTCTAAGCGATGCGGATCCTGGGACTCTCGGCGTTCTATCACGACAGCGCAGCTGCGTTGCTGGTCGACGGCCGCATTGTCGCCGCCGCGCAGGAAGAGCGCTTTACCCGCAAGAAGCAGGACGCGCGATTTCCGATCTCGGCCATCGGCTATTGCCTCGAGGAAGCAGGCATCACGCTCGACGATGTCGACTACGTCGCTTTCTACGAAAAGCCGTTTATCAAATTCGAGCGGTTGCTCGAAACCTACGTGGCCTTTGCGCCGCGCGGATTTCAATCCTTCAGCGCGGCGATCCCGGTCTGGATTCGCGAAAAACTGTTCCAGAAGAACATCATTCGCGACGAACTCAAAAAGCTCTCGCGCGATTTCGACTGGAAAAACAAACTGCTGTTCACCGAACATCACGTTAGCCACGCCGCCAGCGCGTTCTACGCCTCGCCCTTCGAAGAGGCGGCGATCCTCACCATGGATGGCGTCGGCGAATGGTGCACAGGCTCTACCGCGATCGGCCGCGGCAAGGACTTGAAGATCCTCAAGGAGCTGCACTTCCCGCACTCGCTGGGGCTGCTTTATTCCGCCGTCACCTATTACCTCGGCTTCAAGGTCAATTCCGGTGAGTACAAAGTGATGGGCTTGGCCCCCTATGGCCAGCCGGTCTACGCTGATCGCATTATCGAGCATCTGATGGATCTCAAGGAGGACGGATCGTTCCGCCTCGACCTTTCCTATTTCGACTACTGCACCGGTCTGACCATGACCAATCAGAAGTTCGTCGATCTGTTCGGCGAGCCGGTGCGCGACCCGGAAAAGGATTTGCTTACGCCTTTCCACATGAATGTGGCGGCTTCGATTCAGAAGGTCGCGGAGATCGTGATGCTGCGGCTTGCGCGCGCGCTGGCGCGCGAGCAGAACGTCGAGAATCTATGTCTCGCCGGAGGCGTCGCGCTCAATTGCGTCGCCAACGGCAAGATTTTGCGCGACGGCGCCTTCAAAAACATCTGGGTGCAACCGGCTGCCGGCGATGCCGGCGGCTCGGTCGGCGCGGCGCTGGCGGTATGGCACCAATTCCTCGGTCGCGAGCGTAAGCTCAACGGCGGCCGCGATCTGATGCAGGGAGCCTTTCTCGGGCCCGCCTTCGCGCAGGACGAGGTGGAAAGCCGCCTCAACAAAGCCGGAGCGCATTTCGAAGCTCATTCCGATCCGGAAGTGATCGAACAGGCCGCGAACGCGCTAGTCATGGGCGATGCGGTCGGCTGGATTCAAGGCCGCATGGAATTCGGGCCGCGCTCGCTCGGCGCCCGCTCGATCCTCGGCGACCCGCGCTCGCCAAGCATGCAAAAAATGCTAAATCTGCAGATAAAGTATCGTGAAAGCTTCCGGCCCTTCGCCCCGGCAGTGCTGCGCGAAGACGTCTCCGACTGGTTCGATCTCGACGTCGATTCGCCCTACATGCTGCTCGTCGCCGACGTGAAGCGCGAACGGCGGCGGCGCATGACGAATGAAGAAGAGATGCTGTTCGGCATCGACAAGCTCAACGTCGTGCGCTCTGACATTCCCGCCGTGACCCACATCGATTACTCCGCGCGGGTGCAAACGGTTCACGCCGACACCAACCCGCGCTTTCACGAGCTGATATCGCGCTTCAAGGACAAGACCGGCTGCCCGGTCCTGGTCAATACCAGTTTCAACGTACGCGGGGAGCCGATTGTCTGCACGCCGGAGGACGCGTTCCGCTGCTTCATGGGCAACGAAATTGAATTGCTCGTCGTCGGCAATTGCGTGCTGCGCAAGAGCGAACAGAATCCGGCGCTCAAGCTCGATTACAAGAATGAGTTCGAGCTCGATTAGCCGGCGCGCGGGGCTGCAGCGGACGAGCATTGGCGATGTCGCCGGAGATAATCGGGGCGGGTTATGCGTATATTAGGGAACTCGCTGCTTGTCGCGGTATCGCTGCTGCTTTCCGTGTTTGCGCTCGAGCTGCTAGCGCGAACGTTGGTCGATCCGCTCGATTATCTGCTGCCTAATCTCGTCGCGGACGATTATCTTTTTTACCGGGTGGCGGGCAACACCGGCAGTCACGACGCCTGGGGATACCGCAACACAGAGGTTCCCAAGTCAGCCGACATCGTTTGCATCGGCGACTCGATGACCTACGGGATATCGGCGCTGGCGCGGGATTCGTGGCCGCGCGCGCTCGCGAGGATAACGGGCGAGACTGTTTATAATATGAGCGTCGGTGGCTACGGGCCGATTCAATATCTTTATTTGATGCAGCATGAAGCGATTAAGCTGCATCCGAAGACGGTGATCGTCGGGCTTTATCTCGGCAACGACCTCATCGACGTGTACAACGAGGTTCGCTTCAACAACAACTGGAGCATCTACGGAAAACTCGACGGCTCGGACAGCATGCCGGTTCTCGCGTATCAGCCGCGGCCGGATAAGTTTTTGGGCGGCATTCGCGATTGGCTGGCGAGGCACAGCGTTTTCTATGCACTTTTGAGCACGACGCCGGTATTCGACTTTTTCCGCGAGCGTGAGCTGCGCGCTGGCCCAGCGGCGGCCAACCGTGACGCAATCATGGCCTACCGCGACGCCAAGCATAATGTGGTCTTCATGGAGGGCACGTCGCTCGACCTGAACGACCCGCGAATTAAATCGGCGATGGAGATCACCAAGAAGGTCCTGTTGGATATGCGCGGCGTCGCCGACAAGGACGGATTCCGCCTGATCGTCGCGTTGATCCCGACCAAAGAGCGCGTCTACACCAATCTCCTGGTGCGAGCGGGCTATCGCGACAAATATCCACGTTTCGCAGAAGCGGTTCGTCAGGAAGACACGGTGCGCGATGAACTCAGCGGCTTCCTGCAGCGAAACAATATTGAGACCATAAATCTGCTGCCGCCGCTCGAGGCCGACGCTGAGGCGCGCGATCCTTACCCGCATACGGATATGCACCCGACCAAGGAGGGGTATCGCGTCATCGCCGACACGATAAATCACTATCTCAGCGGCGCTTATTGATGATCAATCCCCATGCCTTGATCTATCTTTTCGCCTACCTGGTGCCGGCGCTGGTTGGATTTCTCGCGCTGATTCTCTACACGCATCTCTTGTCGCCGGCCGAATACGGCGTCTACGTGATCGGATCGAGCATAGCCGCGATCATTTCGGCGGTATTCTTCGCCTGGGTTCGCCAATCGGTGTTGCGCTATCAGGCGAGTTTCCCAAAGCTCGATTTCCGCGCGGAAGCGATCATTGCCTATGGCGGGACGGCCGCGCTTGTAGCCTGCTTGACGCCGGTCGCGGTTCTCATCGCTCATCCGGGCGTCGGCTTCGGCGTTTTGGCGGGAAGCGTCTTTCTGTCACTATCGTTCACCGCGTTCGAAATCAGTCAGGAATTCACCCGCGCACAACTCAACCCGTTGCGGTTTGCGGCTGTTTCCTTCATGCGCAGCACTTTGGGATTGGCGCTGGGATACTTTGCGATCAAACTTGGCTTTGGCGGTTTCGGTCTCCTGATCGGGATCGGCGCCAGCTTTTTGATTGCCAATGTCTTCAGTTTTCCGCGCAGTGCTGACAAGCCGCTTCGATTGTCGTCTGCCGATTATCTGACGCAATTCGTCCGTTATGGTCTACCGTTCTCTCTCGGCGCGCTCGCCTTTTCGCTGCACAGCGTGCTGGACCGCTTGGGCGTGGCTTACCTGCTCGGCGAAAGTGGCGCGGGCTATTACGGCGTAACCGCGGACATGACCCGCCAGCTCATCGGCGTGCTCGCCACGAGCGTGGCGTCGGCTATGTTTCCGCTGGCTTTTCGCAGCTACGCCGAGGCCGGGCCGGCTGCGGCGCGCGAACGCCTCAAAGAAGGCATCGAACTGCTGCTCGCGCTGATCGCGCCAGTCACTGTCTGGCTTGCGATTTCAGCCGACGTTGTTGCCGGAACGCTGCTCGGTGCGGAATTTCAGCTCGGCGTCGCCGCGCTTCTGCCGCTGCTCGCTTTGGGCCGTATGTGCGGCGCGGTCAATCAGTTTTATCTTCAGGTCAGCTTTCAATTGGCGGAAAAGCCGCTGCTCCAGGTTGCGCATGACATTTTGATCCTGGGCCTGAATATCGCGCTGTTGTTCGCGCTGACGATTGAATTCGGGCTGCCCGGAACAGCGGCAGCCGTGCTGATCGCCGAGGCACTCGGTATCTTGCTGGGGATTGGGTTGTCGCGCCGGGCATTTAAGCTTCCGCTTAATGCTCCGGGAATCGCGCGAGTCCTGGCGGCGACGTCGGCGATGGCGGCGGTCACTTATGCCGCCAAAGCGGCATTGGCGGGCCATGGGCTGTTGACGTTGCTGTGCTTGTTGGTCGGCGGCGGCATTGCCTATTCCGGCGCAGCGTTGCTGTTGGACGTCGCCGGCATTCGCACTTTGGCGGCCTCATTGCTGTGGCCGCGCAGCGTGCCGGCGGAATAAGTCCGTCCTGACGATTATTCCGCCGGTGCCCAGTGGGCTTCTGCGGCAAGCGACGGATGATCCGACTCCAGGAGAGCCGTCCGTGTCGCCGCCGTGGCCGCGCGCCACCAAGCGTCGGCATCGATGACCGGCGCGGTGCGCGGTGGCTGCTTTGCGGCGGCAAGGAGCTGATCGGCAACCGCCCGCAGATCGGCCGAGGGCGGAATGAACGACAGCACGCCGCTTTCGATCAGCGCGCTGAAGCCCTGATGGTGCGCAAACTCGGTCGCCGAACGGGGCCCCGGCACGACGACCGGACGATCGGATTGAAGGCAGGCGATAACGCTTGAGCGGCGCGCAGTCAGCCCTTCGGGGAAGAGGAAAAGGAACGCTCCGATCTCCTCGAACAATGTGTAGAGCTCAGTTTCGCTCGGAACATAACCGGTGACGATGACGTTATCGCTGATGCCGAACTCGGATACCTTGGACCAAAATTCCTGTTCGTAATTGTCGAGCGACTTGGTGAAGCTGCCGATGAAGACGATCAGCGCGCGAACGCCGCGATTGTTCAAATGCTGACAGATATCGAGCAGCGCGGTCGCCGCCTTGCCCTTATAAATCGAGCCGAAGCAGCCGATCACGACGTCGGAGTTGCGCGCGGCCAGCCGGATTCGCCGAATGCGCTCGGTCACGAGGCGTTCGCGCGGGCGCAGAACGGTCGGGGGATGCGGAACCAGCCGGCATTTCGTTCCGGCTCTCCCGAGCCAGCGATCATTGGCAATCTGCTCGGATATGAATGGGGAAACCACGATGATGGTCCGGCTAAGCAATACGATGGGACCGAGCGCGAGACGGCGCAGCCAGTGCAACCCTTTCCACTCATGCATGAAGACGCCGACCGGACGGCGTATCACGGTCGCGAGCAACAATATTAAGATCGGCGTCAGCAGTAATTTCTTCCAAGCTACCAGCGGCAGGCTGAAAACCACGCGATCGGCCTTGGAAACCTGGCGAAAAATCGAAGGCAGATCGCGCAAGCGGCCGGAGATCGGCAACA